>Ga0272442_10006140_pt1 | contig 15909 bp, 11 predicted proteins | sample SSMForm2O_FD_200262 | JGI IMG/M metagenome (GOLD analysis project Ga0272442, IMG submission 200262) | Marine sediment archaeal communities from Little Sippewissett salt marsh, Falmouth, MA, United States - SSM-Form-2O | ecosystem: Environmental > Aquatic > Marine > Wetlands > Sediment ...
TTCGCATCCTCGAGAAGGCGCTCAGCCTGCCCGGAGCCAGAGAGCAAGCGTGGGTTCTTCACCAAGGTGCAGTCAACTTCATGATGGCGCAGCAGTACGATCGCGCGTTGGACCTTGCGAATGAAGGCGTGGAGCGCTGGCCGACGAGCAACGACTTCCGCCTCACCCGCGTGGGCTGCTACTTCATGCAAGGGCGGTTCGATGACTGCCTCGAGGAACTGGCAACGATGGAAGGCTTGCTCGGATGGGCGCCGTACGTGCCCAGGATGCGTTGCCGGGTCTACGCCGCGCGTGGTGAGATCGAGAAGGCCGAGAGCGAACTCGAGAAACTGATCGAGCACACCGAGTACACAAACCGGCGGATCTGTACTGCCTACGCACTCGCGGGACTCGGCCGGATCGAAGAAGCGATTGACTGGTTCGAGGAAGCCGCGGATGCCCACGAGTACCATATCGCCACAATCCGCAACCTGCCGACAGCGCCGCGCGAGCTCCGGGAACACCCTAGATTTCATGCATTCCTAGAGCGCGTTGGACTTGCGGACTGATCGGGAGCGCGGTGCGAGTGTGATTTCGCACCGCATCGCTCGGGACGCACTACGCAACCCAAGCGGATGTCGAACCACCCGTGGGAGGTTCTTGGTGCGGTGGCGCCAGGCGTACCCAACGGAAACGGGTGGAACCGGACGCTTGACCCGGTTCGGCCTCCCGGATCGTATGTGGCGACATCGCTAGAGGTGGAGGCGGCAAGCCTGCATCTCGGCCTTGCGTGCCAGCGCTCGTGCGGCGTTACGCTTGCTCTGCACGAGCGATCAGTGCCTTCACCCGCTCGGCTGCAAGGCCGAGGTCCCGCGCCATCCGGCCCGAATCGAGGGGGATATGGCCTGTCCGCCCGGCATCGGCAGCCAGTGCCTTGAGCACGTGCGCAAGGATTCCCGCCAGATCAACCATCTCCTCGCGGCCCATGCCGCGTTGACTGATCCATGTGGTACCAAGGCGGATTCCGGATGGATCCGCGCCACTGGAGTCCCCCGGAATCACGTTTCGATTGCAGACGATGCCCGCACGATCGAGTGCGCGAGCGGCCAGCGTTCCGGACACCCCGAGCGGCCTCAGATCGATCAACAGTAGATGCGTGTCGGTCCCGCCATAGGCGAGCGACAGGCCGTTGCTTCGTAGTGCTTCGGCGAGGTGCCCGGCGTTGTCGACGGTGCGCTGCTGTAGCCCCCCGAAGTCACTGCAATCGGCGAGCCCCATCGCGACGGCGATGGCCGCCATCTTGTTGACGTGAGGTCCGCCCTGTAGCCCAGGGAACACGGCCCGGTCCAATCGCTTGGCGATCCGCTTGTCCGTGGAGAGGATTGCCGCGCCGCGCGGCCCGCAGAGCGACTTGTGGGTTGTGAATGTCACCACATCGGCCGGGCCAACCGGATTGGGATAGACGCCTCCGACGATCAGCCCCGCAGTGTGGGCGATATCGGTCAGCAGCATCGCACCGACATCATCCGCGATGGACCGGAACGCAGCCCAATCCGGACGCCATGGGTAGGATGTGAAGCCCCCCACGAGGAGCTTGGGCCGATGCTTCTTCGCAAGATGTCTCATGGCCTCGTAGTCGAGTTTCCCGGTGTCGGGATCCGTGTTGTAGAAGACCGCCCGGAAGCGACGCCCGCTGGTGCTGTACGGCGACCCGTGGGTCAGATGGCCGCCTTCGGCGAGCGCCATCGCCAGGATCGTGTCCCCGGGATCGAGCAGCGCCTCGTAGACCGCCAGGTTCGCTACGGAACCCGACAACGGTTGCACATTCACATGGATCGATTCCGCAGGCTGCCCGGCCGTGGCGAAGCACTTCGCCGTCCGCCGTTCGGCCACGCACTCGATGAGGTCGGCCCATTCGGTCCCCTGATAGAAGCGGCGGGGCTTGCCGTTCGGACTTGCCTCCAGCCGGTTGTCCACGTCCGACAGATCCTCCAACGAGGCCTCTCGCAGGTGAGAGGGTGGGTGCCCTTCCGCATAGACGCTGGTGAACGGGGACGCCAACGCCTCCAGGACGGCTGGATGAGGTTTGCTCTCGGATGCGATCAGGATGAGTTTCTCCTCCTGTCTCCGACCCTCGCGGTTGATGATGTCCGCGACCAGCGGATCGACGTCTCGGAGCGTCGACCTGCCCGTCGAACTCGCCAGGGTCGGCGCGGCACTCGTTTCGGGCGGCCAGGTGCTCGTCTGCCGAGGCGCGGAGATCCGTGCGCTTTCCAACTTGCTGCCCACGCGTTCGGCTGTCGACATCCGCTGTTCTCGGTTCATGCTTCGCTCCTTGCAAGGTCTGAGAGATCGATCCTTCCAAGCGAGTCGACGCATCGGAGCAAAGAGAAAGGACCACAGGGGCTGCCTGCAGTCCTCCAAGGGGCGCCCCAGCGCGAAGACTCGCGCCTAGAGACGCCCGTACATCGTCGTGGAACCGCGTCGTGCGGTCTGACAGCACTCAGCAAGGGTTGCGCGAGTCGCGGATTCCATGATTGACGCAGTATAGCGCAGCGCACAGATCCGTCAAGAGGTCCGGAGGATTCCGCAGGTGACACTGCCCGGCTGGGCGGCCCAGCGGGCTCCAAACCTCGAGAAGCCCGGAACAGACGTCCCGAACGCCGCGATACGGTGCCGTGGCTCGCCCGGTCCGCTAGCGACCGGGTCGACTCAGATCGCCGCGGTGTCGCCCGGTGCCTTCGGGAAGAGACGCGCATCTTCGATCCGATCGAGCCCGGCGATGAACCTCGTCAGACGTTCGACTCCGATTCCAAAGCCCGCACTTCGTGGAAGCCCTTCCTCGGCGTAGGCGAGATAGGTGGCGAACCGCTCTCGCGGGATTCCGTCGCGATCCAGCCTTTCGACGATCCGGTCGACCTCGAACTCGCGCTCTCCACCGGACAGCGCCTCGCCGAATCCTTCGGGATAGACGAGGTCCATGTCGAGCAGGACCTCCGGCCGTGAGGGATCTTCGCGATCGTAGAATTCGCGTACCCGTCGCGGGAAGTCGATGACCCACGTCGGCGCATCGAGCTCGGCCGAGAGGGCATCATCGAACGGTTCGCCGTGGGCCGCGGCTGCTTCGTCGTAGGCGATGCGTGCGAATGGCGCGCGCGGAACGCCGAGAACCCGTCCGACGCTGTCAAGCTCGTTGCGGCAGTGCTCGGCCACCGAAGTCAGAATCCGAGTTAGGAGACCTTCGCCCACGTCGATGATGTCGTCGCGCGTTGCCTCTCGAACCTCCAGATCCAGCTGGACGAACTCCGCCAGGTACCGCCCAGCGGACGCTCGCTCCGCAGGCTCCATCCGAACATTCGGCGAGAAGCAGAAGATCCTCGGCAGGGTACGAAGCGCAATTTGCTTATGCAGGATCATGCTTCGCGTCAATTGAAACGGCGATCCGTAGTAGTCGACGGCTCCACCATAGGTCTCATGGTGGAGTGGGTCCGTAATCGGCGAGAGCAGCACGGGCAGAATCTCGACGAACCCCTGCTCGCGAAGGTACAGGCCTGCGGCCTTGGCGATCTCGCTCTTGATTGTCAGAACGGCCCTCTGCTCAGCACTGGTCGTAACTCGCATGATGTCATCCTCCAAGTCGGAATGCGCAGCATTCCATCCGTTGATCTAGGTATTGCTTCTGGATCGTGTCGGCCGGGCGGCCGGTGCTAGTCGAGTGGGGCGCCCCCGAGCGGGGCGCCCTGATTCTGTGGGAAGAAGCGGGGGAATCGATCGCCGTTCGGGCGAACGACCGGCTTGCGGGCTCGCTTGTGTACCTGATCTGCCATCGCAATCACCTCTTCCTATGACATGCTTCGACCCCGCCGGATCCACCCGAATCCGGCGAGGGCCCGTGATCCGCTTTCGGAATCATCCTTGCCGGAGTACCGCGCCGTTCGCCGCCGGTCCCACCGAGGCCGCGTAGCGGGCGAGGAGGCCGGTCGTTGCTCTCGGCGCTGGAGGCCGCCACCTCGCACGACGCGCTTCGATCGTTTCGGCATCCACATGCAGCGTCAGCGTCCGCCCCGGGATGTCGATCTCGATCGGATCCCCGTCTTCGATCCATGCGATCGGACCGCCCAAGGCCGCTTCGGGCCCGATGTGTCCGATCGCAGCGCCACGCGTCGCGCCCGAGAACCGCCCGTCGGTGAGCAACGCAACGCGATCGTCGAGCCCCTGTCCTGAGATCGCCGCGGTTGCCAGCAGCATCTCGGGCATCCCCGGCCCGCCACACGGGCCCTCATACCGAATGACCAGGACATCGCCGGGTTCGATCCCCGCGCCGAGGATCGTCTCGAGCGCGTCCGCTTCGCTGTCGAAAACGCGGGCCGGACCTCGATGTCGCCGCATGGCCTCATCGACGGCGCTTGCCTTGACGACGCAACCCTCCGGAGCGAGGTTGCCTCGCAAGACGGCGATCCCTCCGTCGGCGCGACGGGAGTTTCCGATCGGCCGGATGACGTCGCCTTGGCGCTCGATACCCGTCAACGCCTCCTCCAGGGTCTTCCCCGCAACGGTGCGCGTCGTTCCGTCAAGCAGGCCGGCGCCCAACAGTTCGGCCATCACGGCCGGGACTCCGCCCGCTTGATCGAGATCCTGTAGGTGGTGCGGTCCCGAGGGACTGAGCTTGACGAGCGACGGCGTCCGCCGGCTGATCTCATCGAACCGGTCGAGCGTCAGCGCGATGCCGGCTTCGTGGCCGATCGCCGGCAGATGCAGCGCCGTATTCGTGGACCCGCCGATCGCCATGTCGACAGCAATCGCATTGTCGAAGGCCGCTTCGGTCAGGATCCTCCGTGGTGTGGTGTTCTCCTCGATCAATCGGAGGATGATCTCTCCCGCCTGCTTGGCCAGTCGAAGGCGGGCGGCGTGCACTGCCGGAATCGTCCCGTTTCCCGGCAGCGCCAAACCCAGCGCCTCGGCGAGGCAATTCATCGAATTGGCGGTGAACAGGCCGGCGCAGGAACCGCATCCGGGACAGGCGGCTTGCTCAAACTCGACGAGTTCGTCCTCATCGAGCGTCCCGGCGTGAACGGCGCCCACGGCTTCAAACATCGTCTTCACGTCAATCGGGAGGTCGTTGTGCCGGCCGGCGAGCATCGGTCCACCACTAACAAGCAGCGCTGGGAGATCGAGCCTCGCCGCCGCCATCAGCATTCCGGGGACGATTTTGTCGCAATTCGGAACAAGAACGAGTCCGTCGAGGCAATGAGCAGCGGCCATCGCCTCCACCGAATCGGCGATGACTTCGCGACTGGGCAGGGCGTAGCGCATCCCTTCGTGCCCCATCGCGATCCCATCGCAGATGCCGATCGTGTTGAACTCCAGCGGCGTCCCACCGGCGCTCCGGACACCCGCCTTCACGGCGTCGCCGATGCGATCGAGATGCGCGTGTCCGGGGACGATCTCGTTGAAGGCATTGGCGATGCCGATCAGCGGCCGCTCGATCTCCTGGGATGTCAGACCGGTCGCGTAGAGGAGACTCCGATGGGCCGCCCGCTCGACGCCGCGCTTGATTCGCTCGCTTCTCATCCTTGGATCTCCTTCGATTCCGCAACAGCCGTCGCGACGCGATTGCCCAACTCCGTCGTGCCGATCGCCGAACCCGAGGAAGACGCCAGGTCCGGTGTTCGATGGCCTGCATCGAGTACTCGATCGACCGCTCGTTCGACGGCAGCGGCCGCATCGGTCAGACCGAGCGAATGGCGGAGCAGCAGCGCCACACTGAGAATCGTCCCGATCGGGTTCGCGATCCCCTGACCGGCGATGTCCGGCGCGCTCCCGTGGATCGGCTCGTAAAGGCCACCGCCGCCGTCGCCGAGGGAGGCGGACGGGAGCATGCCGAGCGAACCGGTGAGCATCGACGCCTCGTCGCTCAGGATGTCCCCGAACAGGTTCGGGGTGAGCAGAACGTCGAAATCGGAGGCCCGGCGCAGCAGGTGCATCGCCGCGGCATCGACCAGCAGATGCTCGAGCCGGATGTCCGGGTACTTCGTTCCGACGTCGGTCACCACTCGTCTCCAGAGGCGGCCCGAAGCGAGGACGTTCGCCTTGTCGATCGATGTGACGAGACCCCGGCGTTTGCCGGCAAGCCGGAACGCGACGTGAGCGATCCGTGCAATCTCGGGTTCGGTGTAGCGCATCGTGTCGAACGCCAGACCGTCGGAGCCGCCTTCCTGACGAGGCCCGAAGTAGATACCGCCCGTCAGCTCGCGCACGACGACAAGATCCGTCCCATCAATCCTCTCGGGCTTCAGCGGCGACGCGGAGGTCAGCGCGGGCGGGAGGCGGACGGGGCGAAGGTTGGCGTAAAGGCCAAGACCCTCGCGGAGACCGAGAAGGCCTTGCTCCGGACGAATGACGGCGGTCGGATCGGACCATTTCGGCTCGCCGATCGCGCCGAGGAGCACCGCGTCGGCCTCGCGGCACGCGGTCAGCGTCGCCAGTGGAAGTGGGGTCCCGACAGCATCGATCGCCGCGCCCCCGATCGGGTGCACATCCATCGCGAAGGTGTGCCCGAATGTCTCCGCCACGACGGAGAGGATGTTGACACCTTCCCGAACGACCTCGGGGCCGACCCCGTCTCCGGGAAGGACGACGATTCGTGCCTTCATGTGGCGCGTCCCTTCGATGAGACGGGTTCTCGGATCGCCGCCGGGCCGAGCGCGAACTCGAACGCGTCGGCCAGAGCAAGCCAACTTGCCTCGATGATGTTGTCCGAACAGCCAACGGTGCTCCAGGAGCGACTGCCGTCGCTCGATGTGATCAGCACGCGGGTCTGGGCCGCGGTGCCCGCCGCCCCGTCGAGGATGCGGACCTTGTAGTCGGTGAGATGGACCGTCGACAGCTCGGGATGGACCGGCAGGAGAGCCTTGCGGATCGCTGAATCGAGGGCGTTGACTGGCCCAAAGCCGTCCGCAGCCGTGTGAATCGTCTGCTCGCCGACGCGCACCTTGACCGTCGCCTCGGCGGCCATTGCGCCGTCCGTACCCCCGCGGATCAGGACGTGGAAGTCGAGGAGCTCAAACGGCGGGCGATAGTCGTCCCGCGTGCGGTGGATCATCAGTTCGACGGAGCCCTCGGCTCCTTCGAACTGGAACCCTCGTCCCTCAAGCTCCTTGATCTGCGACAGAACCGCGGCCCGTCCACGCTCCCCGAGCTCCAGTCCGAATTCCTCCGCCTTCTGAGCGACGTTGCTTCGTCCGGCCAGCTCGGAGACGACGATGCGGGATCGGTTGCCGACCCGATCCGGGTCGATGTGCTGATACGTCGGCGGGTGCTTCCGGAGCGCGTCGGCGTGCATTCCTCCCTTGTGGGCGAAGGCGCTCTCTCCGACATAGGCAAGATGCGGGTCGAGGCGAAGGTTTGCCAATTCGCTGATCGCTCGCGCCGTCTCGCCCAAGCGGGACAGCTGCTCGTCGCTGAGAACGCCCTGCCCGAGCTTCAGCTGTAACGTTGGGATGATCGAGCAGAGGTTTGCATTGCCGCACCGCTCACCGTAGCCGTTGATCGTTCCCTGCACGTGGATCGCGCCCGCCTCGACTGCGGCGATCGTCCCGGCGACCGCGGTCTCGATGTCGTTGTGCGCGTGAATCCCGATGGATGCGTCGACGGCTCCACAGGCCGCCCCAACGATCGCCGAGATCTCCGACGGCAGGGTCCCGCCATTCGTGTCGCAAAGGACGACGACCTCGGCGCCGGCCCCCGCGGCGACATGCAGTGTCTCGAGCGCGTAGCCCGGATCGGCACGATACCCGTCAAAGAAGTGCTCGGCATCGTAGACCACGCGCCGCCCTTGCTCGCGCAGTACAGCGATCGTCTGTTCGATCATCCGAAGGTTCTCCGCCGGCGTCGTCCCCAGAACCTCGGTCACGTGGAGGAGCCAGCTCTTCCCAAACAGAGTGACCACCGGTGTCCCCGCGTCGAGAAGCGCGGCGACATGAGCGTCGTCCTCGATCGCGGTCCCGGCCCGCCGCGTGCTTCCGAAGGCCACCACCTGTGCATGAGCGAGGCGAAGATCGGCAACCCGCTCGAAGTACGCGCGATCCTTCGGATTCGACCCGGGCCATCCGCCCTCGATGCAGTCGATGCCGAGACGATCCAGCCACTCGGTGATCTTGAGCTTGTCGGAGAGGGAGAACGAAAGCCCCTCGCGCTGGGATCCGTCTCGTAGCGTCGTATCGTAGAGCGTGATCCGTTTCATCGGCATCCCTTCTGCATCGGCAGACTCCCGGCGGCTATCCGGGCTCGGGTATACGCGGTGAGCCCCCCAGCATGAAGCAACCCAGCCATGAACGGCGGGAACGGCTCGAAGTCGATCTCCGTGCCCAGTGAGAGGTTACGAATGCGGCCGGCCTCGATGTCGACGATCCACTCCTGCTTGACGCGTGTCGAAGCGGCGAACGACAGCACGCCGGCGCACCCGATGACAGGCAACCCGGTGTTGAAGGCATTGCGATAGAAGATCCTGGCGAAGCTCTCCGCAACCACGCAGCCGACACCGGCCGCCTGAATCGCCAGCGGCGCGTGCTCACGCGATGAGCCGCAGCCGAAGTTCTCCCCGGCCACGATCATGTCTCCCGGGCGCACCCCGTCGGCGAAGTCCGAATCGAGTCCCTCCATGCAGTGACGGGCCAACTCGGCCGGGTCAGACGAGTGCAGATGGCAAGCCGGGATGATCGCATCGGTATCGACGTGATCTCCGAAGATCCAGATCCGTCCGCGGAACGTCATGTCAGCACCTCCTCGGGGTGCGCCAAGCGTCCGGCGATCGCCGAAGCGGCCGCGACTGCGGGCCCCGACAGAACGACTTCGCTGTCGAGGGATCCCATCCGCCCGCGGAAGTTGCGGTTCGTCGTGCTCACCGCACGCTCGCCTGCGGCGAGAACACCCATGTGACCGCCGAGACAGGGACCGCATGTGGGCGTACTGACAGCGGCTCCCGCGTCGAGGAAGATGTCGACAAGCCCCTCGCGAACCGCGTCGAGCTGGACCCGGGGACTCCCCGGGATGACGATGCAGCGGACGTCTCGATGCACGCGGTTCCCACGGAGAATCTCAGCCGCAACGCGCAGGTCCTCGATACGGCCGTTGGTGCACGAGCCAATCACGGCCTGGTCGATCCTGGCAGCGCCCGCCTCCCGCACCGGACGGACGTTCTCCGGAAGGTGCGGCAGCGCAACGAGCGGCTCAACTCCGGCAGCATCGATCAGTAGCCGACGCGCGTACCGCGGATCCTCATCGGCGGCGAGTCGGTGCAGCTCGCAGTCCGTGCGTTCGCTCAGGTAGTCGAGGGCCACCGCGTCCGCCGCAAACAGGCCAGCCTTTGCACCGGCCTCGATCGCCATGTTGGCCATCGTGAAGCGGGCTTCGATCGACAGCCCTTCGACCGTCGATCCACCGAACTCGAGCGCTGCGTAGGTTGCTCCGCTGACGCCGAGGCGTCCGATCGTCTCGAGGATCAGATCCTTTCCTCCGACCCACGGCTGCAAAGAGCCGTCAAGCTCGATGCGAATCGTCTCCGGCACCCGCATCCAGATCGAACCGGTTGCCATCGCGACCGCGATGTCGGTCGAGCCCATCCCGGTGGCGAATGCACCGAGGGCGCCGGCAGTGCAGGTGTGCGAGTCCGCGCCGACGATCACGTCGCCGGGAACGACAAGACCCAGCTCGTGCAGCAGCACATGCTCGATCCCGGCACGGCCGACGTCGTAGTGATGAACGATCGAGTGCTCGCGGGCGAACGACCTCATGCCGGCCGCCTGTTCGGCGGACGCGATGTCCTTGTTCGGCGTGAAGTGGTCGGCCACGAGAACCACGGCCTCGGGATCGAATACCTTGTCCACGCCCAGCGCGCGGAACTCACGGATCGCGATCGGCGCGGTGATGTCATTCGCCAACACAAGATCGACGGCGGTCTCCATCAGATCCCCAGGCCGGACAGGCGATCTCGCCCCATGCGCGTTTTCGGGCGCCAGCCGGTGGGTCGACAGGATCTTCTCTGCCAATGTCAGACGGCTCATTCGGCTCCTACGGATTGCCCGACGCTTCGCGCAACGCTCGCATCCGCCTGGCCAGATTCGTCTGCCTCAGAGCATACGAGTCCCACCGAAGCGCCCATCCTTCCACCTCTTGTGCCTCGAGTTGCCATTGGACCGACGTCGTTTCCCCGCGGCCCTGGTTCCCGGGGTTGTCCCCGTCGGAGGGCCACTCCACAGTCTGTTCGTTCATTCGATGCTCCTCTGCTCGCCGAGGTGCTCGGCTGGATTGCTGGATTGCCCGCGTCACCCTCGTGAGGTGTCGCGGCCCGTCGTTCGATCAGTCGATTGAGCGCGTTGAGGTAGGCGTGTGCGCTGGCGACCAGGATGTCGGTGTCGGTTCCATAGCCCCCGATGCGCATCGGAATCTCGTCGGAGCTGATCCGCACGCTGACTGCGCCTTGTGCGTCGATTCCTTCAGTGACCGCATGGATCCTGTATTCCTCCAAGCGGTTGGGGAGCCGGACGATTTCGCCGATGGCACGGTAGATCGCATCGACCGGACCGGTCCCGACGCTGGCCTGCACATGCTCCTCGTTGCCAGGACCCAGGAGTCGGGCCGTCGCGGTCGACAACCCCGAGCGCCCGGCGACGACCTGCAGGTCGATCAGGTTGTAGGCATCATCCGACCGTTGCACCAGATCGGCGATCAGTGCCTCGACATCCGCGTCCCCCACTTCCCGCTTCTTGCCTGCCAGCTCCTTGAACCGGCGGAAGGCCGCCTCCAATCGCTCAGGCGTCAGCGCGTAGCCAAGCCTCGCGATGTGCTCGGCAAATGCGTGCCGTCCCGAGTGCTTCCCGAGAACGAGGGTCGACTCGGTGAGACCGATCGTCTCCGGGCGGATGATCTCGTACGTCAACTGATTCTTGAGGACGCCGTCCTGATGGACTCCCGACTCGTGTGCGAAGGCATTGGCGCCAACGATTGCCTTGTTCGGTTGGACCGGGAGGCCGGTGTAGTGGCTGATCGTTCGGCTCGCGTGTGCGATGCGCGTCGTATCAACTCTTGTGCCAAGGCGAAAGGAATCGTACCGCGTGTACAGCGCCATCACGACTTCCTCGAGAGCCGTGTTCCCGGCCCGCTCGCCGATTCCGTTGACCGTGACTTCCGCCTGGCGCGCTCCGGCGCGGAGCCCGGCCAGCGTGTTGGCGGTTGCCATCCCGAGATCGTCATGGCAGTGGACCGAGACGATGACGCTCTCCTCTGACGGCATCCGTCCGAGGATTCGCTCGATCAGCTGTCCGAATTCGTCTGGGGTGCTATACCCGACCGTATCGGGGATGTTGATTGTCGTCGCCCCGGCATCGATCGCCGCTTCGATCATCTCGCAGAGGAACGCGGGATCGGCTCGGCTGGCATCCTCGGGGGAGAACTGCACGTCGTCGCAGAAGGAGGCTGCAAGCGAAACGGCCGACCTCGTCCGGTCGATCGCCTGCGATCGCGTCATGCGCAGCTTGTGCTCGAGATGCAAGTCGGATGCGGCGAGGAAGGTGTGGATCCGCGGATGCTCGGCGCGGCAGATCGCCGCCCACGCTTCGTCGATGTCGCCCCGCGTCGCCCGGGCCAACGCGCAGAGGATCGGTGCGCGGCGTCCGCCGTCCCTTCCGCCCTCACGAGCCACCCGCTCGACGGCAAGCCGATCCTCCGCGGAGGCCGCCGGAAATCCGGCCTCGATCACATCGACGCCCAGCCGCGCCAGCAGGCGAGCGATCTCTACCTTCTCCGCCGCGCTAAGGCTGACGCCGGGGGTCTGCTCCCCATCCCGGAGCGTCGTGTCGAAGATCCGTACCTCGTCGAGCCGGTTCTCATCCATGGGTTCGTCTCCTTCGATCGGCGCTACGAGGCCGCGCTTTCCGGGCGGAGGGATCGAACGGCCGCGCCGGCTTGCCACATCTCCGATTCGCCCATTTGCCGGAGCTCTGCATCGAGTCGGTCCTGGTAGTCGTCCGCGCTATTGGCCTCCAGGACAACGCGCGTCTCCTCGCCGCGGACAACGCGGTCGTAGAGGTCCTCGAAGATCGGGACGACCGCCGCCTTGAATCGGGGCCTCCAATCGAGCGCACCACGCTGCGCAGTCGCGCTGCAGTTGGCGTACATCCAGTCCATCCCGTTCTCGCCGACCAATCGAATGAGGCTCTGGGTCAGCTCCTCAACCGTCTCGTTGAACGCCTCGCTCGGGCTGTGCCCGTGGGTACGAAGCGTCTCGTACTGGGCCTCCATCACGCCGGCAAGGGCCCCCATCAGGATGCCCCGCTCGCCGGTCAGATCGCTATGAACCTCCTTCTCGAAGGTCGTCGGGAACAGGAATCCGGAGCCGATTCCGATGCCGATCGCCAGGGCGCGATCGGCTGCCCGTCCGGTGTGGTCGTGGTGCACGGCGTAGCTGCTGTTGATCCCACTTCCGGCGAGGTAGTTGGCCCGAACGCTCCTCCCTGATCCCTTGGGGGCTACGAGGAGAACATCGACAGTCGGCGGCGGGACGACGCCGGTCTGATCTCGATAGGTCACCGAGAAGCCGTGCGCGAAGCAAAGGGCGCTGCCGACCTGAAGAAGCGGCTCGATCGTCGGCCACAGGGCGCGCTGCCCGGCGTCGGAGACGAGATAGAGGACGATCGTCGCGTCGGTGAGCGCCGCCTCCAACGGGAGCAGCGTCTCGCCGGGGGTCCATCCATCATCGGTCGCCTTCTCCCAGGAGCGCTTCCGATCCGGGGGCAGCCCAACCCGGACGTCGAACCCGTTGTCGCGAAGATTCAGTCCCTGCGCCGGCCCTTGGACGCCGTATCCGACGACGACGATTCGTTCGTCCTGCAGTGTCTCGCGGGCACGATCCAGGGAGTACTCCTCTCGAGTGACGATCTCTTCGATCACGCCGCCGAAGCTCATCCTTGCCATGCTCTTCCTCCTGTGTCCCATGCTGTCTCAAACGACGGCACCCGAGGCTCGCTCTCCGCTTCGCCACGAACCATCGCAACGCGACCCGTCCGCACCATCTCCAGGATTCCGTGGGCGCGAAGCGCCTCGACTACGGTGTCGATCGTTCGCTCGCTTCCTGCGATTTCGATCGTCGCGGTCCTCGGACACATGTCGACGAGCCTCGCCTGAAAGCTGTCCGTGATCCGGAGAATCTCCGATCGCGCTTCACGGTCTCGGATGTGAACCTTGATCAGCGCAAGATCGTGGAGGATCGCGGGCCGACCGGTGATGTCCTCGACGTCGATTACGTCAACGAGCTTCTCGAGGTTCTGCGCCACCTTCCCCGCATCCGTGCGACGGCCATCGACCACGATCGTCATCCGCGAAAAACCAGCACGTTCGGTGTGCCCGACGGTCAGGCTCTCGATGTTGAACGCGCGGCGTCGAAACAGGCTGGCGACCCGGGTCAGCACACCGGGACGATCGGCGACAATCGCGATCAGTGTTCGATCCACGACGACCTCCCCACGGCCGATCCGACGACGGATGGACTCCGACGGATCATCGCGTCGAGCGCCGCACCATTGGGCACGATGGGGTAAACGTGCGATGCCTCCCCGACACGCGCGACCTCGAATTCGATCAATGCCGGACCGCGGTGTCCCTGCAGGTCGGCAAGGGCTGTTCTTGCTTGATCGAGGCTGGTTGCGCGGCGTGCTTCGACTCCGTAGGCCTCCGCGAGACGAACGAAATCCGGATTCAGCAGATCCGTGGACTCATGGCGGCCGTCGTAGAACATCGTCTGCCACTGCCGCACCATGCCCAGGCTGTGGTTGTTGAGAAGTGCAATTCGGATCGGCAGGTCCTCCTGTACAAGCGTCGCCAATTCGTGCAGGCTCATCTGGAACCCACCATCACCGACGATCGCCCACACTTCGTCATCGGGCCGCGCGAGCTGAGCACCGATCGCGGCAGGGAGGCCGAAGCCCATCGTTCCCAACCCACCGGAGGAGAGGAACGGGCGCGTCGACTCCGTCTCGTAGTACTGCGCCGCCCACATCTGGTTCTGACCGACATCGGTTACGACGACAGCCTGTCCGCCGGTCGCCGCGAAGATCTCGGCAATGATGTGCGGTGCAGGCACAGTCCCGTCCGGCGAACGGTTCAACATCTCGTGAACCTGAGTCTCAGCCCGCCATGCCTCGATTTGCTCGATCCAGTCCCGGTGGGTGGTCGCAGAGACAGCGGCGACGATCTCCGCCAGTGCCAGACCGAGATCCGCACAGATGGCAACGTCTGTCTTGATCAGCTTGTCCAGCTCGGTCGCATCGATGTCGATGTGGATCTTGCGTGCCTCCGGCGCGAAGAGTGCGGGGTTTCCCGTCACGCGATCATCGAAACGCATTCCGAGGGCGATCAGCAGATCGGCATCCTGGATCGCGCGATTCGCCAGCGCATGGCCGTGCATCCCCATCATCCCGAGATGAAGGGGATTCGACGGGGAGAACGCTCCCTTGCCGAGCAGGGTCACCGCAACCGGGGCATCGATCTTTTCTGAGAACGCGGCCAGCTCTTCGACGGCATCCGCCAGGAGAACCCCACGCCCCGCAAGAATGACCGGTCGGCGGGCTCGCCCAATCATGTCGACGGCCTGCTCGATCGCGTTTGGCGCCAGTGCTGGAGCACCACGCGGAACGTAGGTCGTTGCGCTGTTCGGCGGGACGAACTCCGTCTCGGCTCGCTGTACGTCGGCCGGCAAGTCGATGTGGACGGGACCGGGACGCCCGCTTTGCGCGATCTGGAAGGCGTCGTGGATCGTAGCGGCAAGGTCGTCGACGTCGGTGACGAGGTAGTTGTGCTTGGTGATCGGAAGCGTGATCCCGGTGATGTCGGCCTCCTGGAAGGCATCGGTCCCGAGCGCCGACGTACTGACTTGTCCGGTGATGCAGACGATGGGCGAGGAGTCCATCATGGCGGTCGCGATTCCGGTCACGAGATTCGTGGCACCCGGCCCGGAGGTTGCGATGGCAACACCGACCCGGCCCGATGCGCGGGCGTAGCCATCGGCCGCATGCGCGGCCGACTGCTCGTGGCGGACGAGCACGTGGTGGATTCCGTAGTCCTTGCGGGAGTGGTACGTGTGCATGATCGTGCCTCCGGGGATCCCGAACACGACGTCAACACCCTCTCTCTGCAGCATCTCCCAGACAATCTCTGCTCCCGTCCTTCGCACTCTGCCACCTCCTTCGAATCGGTCTGAACCGCATCACACGGGGCTCCGGACCCAATGAAAAAGGGGCCGCCCTGTTGGGCGGCCCCTTCCTGTGGGCCAGCATTTCATGCCCGACAGGTCATGGCCCCCCGCAAGGGAGGACGACGACAATAAGGACTAGGGACAGAAGCACGTTCGCTCGAAGAACTCGACTCGGGCTCGTTGTCATCCTAGCTCCTGATACCTGTTGGGCTGCGAACAGCTATATACCAATTTGGAGCCAATGTCAAGGATTCCTGTCAAATCGCCGTCCGTTCCCGTGCGTGCTGATGGCTCGCCACCCACGCATCGGGTTGCCATCGCGGACGCACCCCGTAGCCGACGTTCCCCGCGGTCTACGGGCCGACCGAAGAAACTCCCGGGCCGGGAGATCGTTCCTGTCGCCAGGATCGTCGTGTCGGCGTTCGCGCCAGTCTCCGGTGGTGTGGCGCTCTCCCTCTAGGAGCAACCAAGGACATCCTCGCGTAGGGTCCGTTCGATCTCGGTGCGTGTCGTTCCGAGGAAAGACTGCAGCGCCCCTTCGAGCGAAGCCATCTCCCGAACGCGGCGGGCCGTCCAGAATTGGCGCAGTCCGTCGAGTCCCGATATCTGCTCGATGTAGGCGAACAGCAGACCCGCTTCGGTCCGCAGGGTGTGTCGGTCGCCCAACGTCGCCGCGAGGCTCGAAA
>Ga0272442_10006141_pt1 | contig 15909 bp, 7 predicted proteins | sample SSMForm2O_FD_200262 | JGI IMG/M metagenome (GOLD analysis project Ga0272442, IMG submission 200262) | Marine sediment archaeal communities from Little Sippewissett salt marsh, Falmouth, MA, United States - SSM-Form-2O | ecosystem: Environmental > Aquatic > Marine > Wetlands > Sediment ...
GTTCAGGATATTCAACTGCAGTCAATGAATATTTTATGTTCTTAATTGGTGATTAAGCGATAAGAGAATGTTGGGCTAAGCGAAAAACTACCAGCTCGGTATTGGTGGGCCACCAGGCCAACTTAATCTGAATGTATTGCCAACCGGACGTGCTGAGACACGGTCAACATGCCCATCCACAAACACGGCATTGGCAAAGCCATTATCCAGGTTGCTGGCCGGGGTATCGTGAAATGTGGCGAAACAATCATCAATGCGAGGTGCAGGCACAGCGTGTAGGCTATTATCGTTAAATGAGTCCCTGCTGAGCCCCTCAATAGCCCAGGTGTTCTCCTCCGAGAATAAGTACACGTTTGCCGGATTCTCTACTCCGGCTTCATTCCCGGCCTTTTTTACAGCATCTTGATATTGCTTCGGCACCATGTTCAATATGTCACCGTTAAGGTATGGATTCATAACATAACCATATTGAGGTTCTACAGGAATGGGCTTACCACCACACCTACTACAGCCTGTCTGTTTCGCAATCGTATTGAATACAGGACACAAATGTATGTCTTTATCTTTCAGATAGGGCCAAAGAACGCCGGCGAGTTCCGGATGCATGTTCAGATTCCTGCTGGCATCGTGCCATTGGCAACCCATGGTACCATCTTTGAAGAGCCATGTATTCACATAGGGAAACTTGCCCTGATTACTATCCAAGTACATCCTCGTTGCCACACCATACTGCTTCAGATTGGACCTACAGACAATCCCCTGTGCCTGCTTCCGGGCTTTTTGCAGCGACGGTATCAGCAGCGCCATCAATAATGCGATGATGGCAATCACGACTAAGAGTTCTATTAATGTAAAGGCCTTCCACTGGGGCAACCTGTGCCTGTTGTTTTTGGCATACATGACTGATGCTCTCATTTTTACTTCAAAGCTGGCCTTCCTAAAGGGCGACTTCCTTGGTGGAAAGGACAAATTTCACCAGTGATCTTTTGACTATTGTATCAATACCTGTTTCTGTAATCCAGCATAGCCCCGCACAAGTGATTGATGTAAATCCTTACCAACTTACAATCAAGTGACATTCCTACTTATACTGTGTTCATTCGTCAATAGCTTATAGCCGATACAGCCGAATATCGTCGAAAAAGACCAAGCCGGAGCCACCGGGCTGCGGATTGTTCTTGTCGCCAAAGCCGATAGAAATTGAGTCGACATTAGTTAGGTTCACGCCCTGAGCTGCAAATTCTTGCAGGTCGATTCTCCATTCCGTCCAGGTCTCCAATCGTGTTGAGTTAGTATTATCATGAGTGACCACTGCATTACCGTTGAGAGCAACGTACATGGGCACGGTAGCATTATCTGCTTTCCCCCTGAACCAAATCGTCAATATTCCAACGTCGTCCTCTGTCCAATCTCGAAGGGTTGTTAATGTCAGAGTCGCCTCGGAGATGCCGACACCGTTGTCGTAGAAGAGTGGCATCGACTGCCTGCCCCCATGAACGATACTTTGTTCGGTGAAGGGAGGGATCGTATAACCAACGATAGATCCGTTTACCGCTGGATTGTCGAATCCGTCCACCCAGGAAAAGAATATCCTGTTGCTCCCGGGTTCATCGGGATTAAGGTCATTGTAAAGTTCCATCTCATCAACGATAAGGAAATCAGCCGTCGTGAAGCTCCAAAGGTTACCTTTTTGAATTGTACCGCTCTCTTCAACCTCATCAATGCGCCAGTAATAAGTGGTATTCCACTCGAGTTTTCCAGGATCGTAGCTCTCGGAATCAAGATTCCTGATGCCTTTGTACTCTGGCGAAGTGATGTCAGCGTCTTTTACAGCGTTCGTATCAGTGCCGAAATAGACATCGTGCGAAGCGGCTGCTTCTCCGGGAGACCAGCTAAGAATCGATGTCTGCCTTACATCTACGGCACCATTAGGCGGATTGGGAGCGTCGGCAATCCTTGAGTCTATGATTTCAATGACCCTGCCAAGCCCAGCGCTCAGTAACATTCTATCCCCATCATCCACCACGTCAAAACCCCAGTTCGGGTTGGTATCTTCAGCTAATGCATCAAGTTCATCCTTAGTATATCTGGTATGTAGAGTGCCCAAGGTGGTCGCGTCGGTCATGTTGTAAACATAGATACCGTCATGGGTCGTATGGACATACAGGAATCCGTCCACTTCCTTGACAGTCCAGAGTCCCCAACTGCCGCCACCGGTTACGTTAATGGTTCCTAACTGCGAGGATACACCGGTAGCAAGGTCGATGACCCAGAATCCCGCGGTATTTGTGCCGGCATCACCGTAATAGGCACAACCGTTGTAAACATCTCCCACCCGAACGTTTCGGATGCGCGTGGTAGCCCCGGTTGTCACATAGCCGTTGGCGTTCCAAGTCGTGTTGGTAGTAACTTGAAAGGGATTGGGATTGATGTCCGTCAGGTATAAATTGGCCCTTAGCCCACTCTTGTAGCTGTTATGAATGATTGTGTCATCATCCACCCAGTCATAAGAACTGGGTCTGACTTCCAGATTCATCGCAAAAACCCGAGTGTCGAGGTTGAGGTTGGGATCGATCCTTGAAAAGTAATCGTTGTCGGCCCCCCCAGAAAATAGTACATAGCCCGCGGCTGGGAACACGCCGGTCATACGAAGCTCGGCACCATCTCCAATATCAGCCAGAGCCTCATAGATAGGCGAGCCAGCCGGATAGCAACCTACCCCACGCTGTGGGGCATTAATCTGAACAATGTAGTTTTTCCCCCCGAACGAACGCGGGTTGTACATCGAACTGCTGGCGACCAGCTCCTCTCCAATGTCAATGACCGTGCCGACTTTAAGTGAACCACTGGGCAAAGGTACACCTAAAGCCAACTTCGTTACTCCGAACGTCAAAATAAAAAGAGTCAAAAGAAAAAGTTTCCTGAACATAATAATCCTCCTTTAAAAAGAGCTAAAATGACTATGAATCATGTTTTGGCCACACACTATAAAAATAACTGCTACAGAGGTGGGATTTAAATTTTTCGTTGAACTATGAAAACCCTCACTTGCTGAGCATAAAGTCGCACGTACAACTAACTCTGTGTTTTGCGTGGTCACTCCTCCTATTGTTTAAAAAACTACACGAATTGTACCTGCAGGAACGCGAAAAAAATCCGAAGATTTCCGACTATGCGGACGCAAGTTTCACTAATATTATCTATACTAAATTGCCTACCTTGCCGTCAAGGAAAATCCCTTGATAATACACTGGAAAGCACGCTTCTTATGGCCCTTATGGCACACTATGTATTCGTTATGAGGTCACGAATTTCTACTGTCTTCATACAGAGGCTTCTGGAACATTCTTCTCCATATCTGACCAACAAAGTCTACACAAATGTTGATCCTGTATTGCGCTATGCGGTGGATCAGATACCGGCGGATGATTGGTTATAAACGAATCATATGTCGTCTCTCTGAATGCTCAAACGCATTATCTTCAAGCCATAGAGACGAAAGTCGAAACGCTTCGAACCGATCACTATCAAGAATAATCGGGACCCATCCTGATTCAATCAAGACAGGCCCCGAATTCGTACGAGTTGTAATGCTCAAATAAGAATGAGCGCGCTATTGGTTCACTATCTCCTGAATCTCGACATCGGACAGAATACGATTGTAAATGCGGATATCATCGATCATGCCGTTAAAAAACCTGGAACTCTCCTGGTAGGCGCCAATGTTTGCCGGGCCTATGATATACTCCCTGCCATTTCCTGTCGCGCTGTTATCCAGAACTCCATTAATGTAAATCTTGGACTCGCCGGCTGCATCGAGTGTGCCCGCTACGTGGTACCATTGATCCGCTTGGAGCGCGGTATTAGAGGAAATATCCGTCCCATTTTTGGTATCGATTCTAAAAACGGCGGTTTCAGGCCATATATGGACGTGAATGGCCCGGTCAGCCCAGGTATCATTTGACAGCGGCATCCGTAAATCGCCCGCGGCAGTAGGGATATCTCGTGCGTAAATCCACATCGCCAGCGAGAATGTTCCGGAAATGACCGGCTGAACGCCTCCGATGTCCACGTAATTTGTCGATCCGTCGAAATCCAACGCGCCACCGACCTGCCCGGCCACCCAATTGGCTGTACCGCCGATCGTACCGGGATGGGCATTGCCGACACTATCTGTAGCTGTATTACCGGCGCCGTCATCAAATTTCCAGTGAGCTACGAGACCTATGGCTTCTTCACTGCCTGTCAGCACTGCTTCGCCGAACAGGTGCGCATAACGCCAGTTATCATTGTTGCCGCTCCAGTAGTTGCGGATGCTGTCGCGAACGTCTTCATCGGCGTCGTTCAAGAACAGATCGAATCCAAAGACATGGCCGGCTTCCGCGGGCAACGCCAGATCGACCAGCGGAATGGCGATCTCCATATCGTAGCCAACATCGGTGTTCACGACGGCGAAGCTGATGTTGTCTTTGATGACATTGGCTGGGGCCCTTACACCACCACTGATGTCAATATCGGCCGGCGTCAGGTCCGCATGGTTAATCCGCAATTGAACATCATCCACCTGGTCGTAAGCCTCGAAGGTCTTGCTGTTGTCGGCGTCGAAGAACAACTCAACACCGTCCGATTGGTGATCGGTAGTCAAGTCGTAATAGATGTCATCCAGAACGCTAACGAAGAAGTAAATGTTCTGGTCGTCCCAGCCGGTGCGCATCGAGAACCGAGAATCGGTGTAATCATTCTGCTTGGTCAAATCGGATTGCGGCAGGACGTACTTATTGCCGGTGATTTCGGGAAGATCGTTCCAGGCGGCTTCCATCACGCCGTCGATCACAGGCGCGGCCTCCACCTTCACGACGTCGAGCGTCTCGCTCACGGCACGGGTGACCAGTTTAGCCTCACCAAACAGGCTGGCGTTTTGCCAGGAATTATTGTCGTTGCTGTGCCAGCGGATTAGGGTCTCGCGACCACCAACACCATCGTTATCGTTGATCTGCACCTCGAAACCAATTACGGTATCCGCAGTGGAATCGATCTGCAGGGCGGCCAGCGGGAAAGCGGCCTCGACATTGTAGCCTAAATCGGTGAGCAGCACCTTAAACGCGGCCCCTTCGACCGGCAGGCTGCTGTCGATATCCGGCAGATTCACGTCGTCCACTGTGATCCGGATTTGGTTGTCGTTGATGCCGTCATAGGTTTCACCTTTGCTGTTATCGCCGTCGAAAAAGATCTCGACGCCGTCACCGTTCCAGTTAGAGAACTCGTAGTCAAGAACACTATCCTGAACTTGCACGAAGATGTAGAAGTGATCTGCATCGTACATAGTCTTGAACGTGCCGAACAGGTCGTACCAGTCCTCCGGCGCGGCGCTATCGGCATTGACAATGTCGGTAATCAGACATCTCGCCTCACCGACGTTGTGCCAGACACCGTCCAGTTCGCCGTCGATAACCGGTGCGACGGACGTCTTGGGAACAATTAGGCTTTCTTCTGGATCCACTTGCTCAACGGTTTCACCGGCCATAACTGCTATGACCTCGTCTTCACTCAAGACACGATCGTATAGTCTCATGTCGTCGATCATTCCCTGGAAAACTCTCTGATCGTTATGTGCTACACCAATCCAGACCGGACCGGCTACAGGAGTTCCAATCCCCGTGGGCTGGGGGCCCGACTCATCCACACCGTTGAGATATCCTATCGCATTCGTGCCGTCGAATACCATAGCCATGTGAGCCCACTCATTAGCGGGGACCACGTGCAGAACGGCCTGCGACGCTCCTTGATACGCAAGATGGAATCTGTTGACCCTGTCAGGGTTGCTATGTCCGCCCTTGACCTCTACCTGGAACATCATGGTATCTGCACCCCATCCATTGGACTTGGTGAAGAAGTGCTGTATGCCCCCCGTCCCATCCCAGTTGCACCAGAAGGTGAGGGTAAAGACACCTTTGCCGTTTGTCGGATCGAAGTCACCGGCGTTGGCCCCGCGGGTATTTCTAAAATCCAACGCTCCGACAAAACCCGGCGGGCCATCTACCCATTCAGGTGTTCCCAGCACATCGGCATGGTGCTCATTGCCGGAACTGTCTGAGGCAATGTTGCCGACACCTTCATCAAACATCCACCAACCGACGCTTTCGGCCTCAGCACTCGTCAGGATAAGACCCAGAGCCAGAAAAAGAGCTACTAAACAAACCAACCTTCTACACATGATAACCTCCTCTATAAAGAGACCGACAATTCCCCCAATTTCTGAGGAATTTGCGGCCTTTAACCGTCGCCCACAAAACCTCAACGTGCTTTGATCCCAAAGCTTACCCTTGATACTTTTCGTCACTACTTTTCTAACAAATCAGGCGTCTTCCCGTCAAGTAAAAATAGTCTCAAACATAGGTTTTAGATAATATAGCAGTGGTGCGGATTACCAGTGTAAAAGATAAAAAGGGGAGGCCCAAACCAGCCCGATTGAGATTGCCGTGGGCTGTCAACAGACGATTGAAAAATTCCGTTATCCAAGGAGAATAGAAATTACCGTGTCGAAGACATGATGGTAGACCAAATGTTTTGAAATCGAAGCCCATGTTGTGATTATATCATCCAGTCGTCTTATCACAAACCGTTTTGTACAGGGTATTATTGACTCGCTAATTCAAGGATCTCGGTTTCTGACAGAATTCGATTGTAAATGCGAACGTCATCGATCATGCCGTTAAAAAATCTGGAACTCTCCTGATAGGCGCCGATGTTTGCCGGGCCGATGATATATTCTCGACCGTCTCCTGTCGCGCTGTTGTCCAAAACTCCATTAATGTAAATCTTGGACTCTCCGGCTGCGTCGAGCGTGCCCGCTACGTGATACCATTGATCCGCCTGGAGCGCGGTATTGGAGGAAATATCCGTCCCATTTTTGGTATCGATTCTAAAGACGGCGGTTTCAGGCCGTATATGGACGTGAATGGCGCGGTCAGCCCAGGTATCATTCGACAGCGGCATCCGTAGATCGCCCGCGGCAGTAGGAATATCTCGTGCGTAAATCCACATCGCCAGCGAGAACGTTCCGGAAATGACCGGCATATCGCCCCCAATGTCAACGTAGTTTGTCGATCCGTCGAAATCCAACGCGCCACCGACCTGCCCGGCTACCCAATTGGCTGTACCGCCGATCGCACCGGGATGGGCATTGCCGACACTATCTGTAGCTGTATTGCCGGCGCCGTCATCAAATTTCCAGTGAGCAACCAAACCAATATCACCGGAATGAGTTGGGGTGGTTGATTGCTGGCTGGAAGAGCTCAGACGAATATCGTCAAAGTAGAGCGTACCGGCTGCGGCGTTGCCGTTAATGCCGATGGCCAGGCTCGTGACGCTCTGGAGGTTTACACCGAATGTCGTCAGGTCTATATCCCAGGACTGCCACCCTTCTACCGCCAGATTAGCGGGGTCGCCATCGTAAAAAACATCGACGCCGTTGATCTTGAGGTACAACTGCCCGGTGTTGCCCACAGTACCATAGAACCATAGTTGCAGCGTATTGATGCCGTATTGGGTCCAATCCTGCGGTATGGCAAATGTGCGCATTGCCTCTGAAAATACGGCGCCAGCGGTATTGCTGTAGAACAGCGGCATTGACTGGCGGCCATCGTGGACAATCGTCCTTTCGTTATAGGAAGGTTGGGGCGGATCATACCCTGCCAGCGCCCCATTTGTCGGGACTCCGAAACCGTCGATCCAAGACTCGAATATCCTGTGGCTCTTCGGGGAGGGAGGATCAATGTCGTTGTAAGACTCGAAATCGTCAACTACGAGATACTCTTGCGTAGAGAAGCTCCACACGTCACTCCGCCAGGTTGCAGGTGTCTCGGCGTCATTGACCTCATCAATCCGCCAGTAGTACGTGCCACCCAAATCGAGAGTCGTGCTGTAACTGGCGTCGGCAGGATTAACGGTCGGGGCTATTCCATCTATCACAGCCTGCTGATCGCTGCTAAGGTACAAATTATGCTCGTCTGCTTCTCGTCCTGCTCGCCAACTGAGGATCACATCCGGATTCACGTCCACAGCCCCGGATTCCGGCGAAGGTTCTCTGGCGCCAACGGGCATGGACAAGAAGCGGACCTCACTGAGACCAAACTGATGTATAAAGCCGCCCCAGTTGCTGTTGGCCGTGATCTTGACGTACCTCGCCACCGCACCGCCAAAATCTACCGTCGCGTTGGAAGCATAGCCCTCCAGGGCCGTCGCCTGTGCAAACTCATGAGTTGTGCCTAATGTGGTCCAGTCCGATCCTTCTACCGAATATTCGATGACCGCTTCTTTGATGCCGAAACCGATAGTCAGCTCCAGGCCCGTATTGTGATTCCAAACCAGCATCTGATGGAGCTTATGAACCTTCTCGAACTCATATTGAATCCAGGCTCCGTTCTCTTCGCGACCGCTGAGCCACATCTCCGCCTCATCCGTAGAATGAAGATCATCGTCCAGCCCGGAGCCGTTGACGGTGTTTTCAGGCCCTTTACCCGCGTCAATGCTGGAGGCCGAAGCCGTTACATTCTCGATTGGATAGCCAACCGGCTCGGTCGTAAAGCTCCAGATATCACCTGGAAATACCGTAGAGTCCGGCGGGGCATTGACCTCGTCGACACGCCAGTAATAGGTCTTCTCAAATTCAAGGCGTCCGGGATCATAGTTGTCGGTACTTTGTGTTATACCTCCAACGCCGTCGCTGACGTCAGACAAGTTCTCGCTGAAGTAAACGATGTGCCCATTGACGGCAGGGGCGAACTCGCCCGGCGTCCAGTTCAGGACAATATCCCGAGGTACATCCGTCGCCGCATCAGCAGGCCTCGGTGTGCCGGCAAATCCCTGCTCAGACTCCATAATTTCCTGAATCTCTGCCTCGGACAGAATATGATTGTAAATGCGGACATCATCGATCATGCCGTTAAAAAACCTGGAACTCTCCTGATAGGCGCCGATGTTTGCCGGGCCTATGATATATTCTCTACCGTCTCCTGTCGCGCTGTTGTCCAGAATTCCATTAATGTAAATCTTGGACTCGCCGGCTGCATCGAGCGTACCCGCAACGTGATACCATTGATCAGCCTGGAGCGCGGTATTGGAGGAAATATCCGTCCCATTTTTGGTATCGATTCTAAAAACGGCGATTTCAGGCCATATATGGACGTGAATGGCCCGGTCAGCCCAGGTATCATTTGACAGCGGCATCCGTAAATCGCCCGCGGCAGTAGGAATATCTCGTGCATAAATCCACATCGCCAGCGAGAACGTACCGGAAATGACCGGCTGAACGCCTCCGATGTCCACGTAATTTGTCGATCCGTCGAAATCCAACGCGCCACCGACCTGCCCGGCCACCCAATTGGCTGTACCGCCGATCGTACCGGGATGGGCATTACCAACGCTATCTGTAGCCGTGCTACCGGCACCGTCATCGAATTTCCAGTGAGCGACAAGTTCAGCCGAGACATTGCTCATCAGGCCTAAAACAAATACACAAGAGAGTAAATAAAGCGTTCTTTTAAACATTACAGACCTCGATTATAAAAGAATTGGGACAATAAGATGTGATCTTTGCCGGTTGTTAGCTCTACGCTCTGAAAGTTTTGTTAAGCTGGCGTTCTCCTTTTGCAATTCACCAGGACACTCCTACTAATTATATGTATAATATTACTAAGATTTCATCTCAGTTTCAACAACTTTCTGTTGGAACCAGTAAATATTATAACCTTTTGTGAACTGAAAACCTCTGTGATCTCCGAGCGACTTTTTTGTTCGTCGTGTAGATAAAAGCATCCCAACACTGAATCAGACGTTGTTTTTTCAGGTTATTCTCTTTATTGATCTACCTGCTATCGTGTTATACAATACTTCGTATAACAGTATGATCCTATTACTGACACATGGACCTCAAAAGCCGATATGCACACTCCATAAATGTCATCAACGGCCTGCGCGTTCAACGGTAAAATCTACATTCTCGGAGGAGCTGTCGGAGGAGTCTGGTCAGGCCGGCCGGAAGTGGAAGTATATGATCCAATAACGAATACTTGGACAAGAAAGGCTGATATGCCTGTCTATGCACAATCTCTATAGAATGGACAGCATAATACAGAGATTTTCAGGATCTCACGATGCCTAAAACAAACCAGAAAAAAGCCGAAGAGTGGCGAGCAAAACTGTTACAAATTGAAGATTTTGAAGAGTGAGAGAACAATCGAAAAGTCACTTCTTTTAGGAGCTGAAAAATACCACATTTTATACGGTGACATGTTGACACCGTTTTGACACCACTGAGACCAATTTTTCCAAATCGAGTCCCAGAAAATGTGAATTCTAAGCCAAAGACATGATTTGCAAAAAATTTATCGGGCGTCATAGTTTTCAATGAACGGCATCAATTAGTGAGTGACAGTGACTGACTGATACCTCAAGACATGGATTCCCCGAAAAATTTCGGCAACAGAGATTCTATTATTTGACTTTGAACTTTTCGTAGTCGGACTAGTCAAAAGACGGCGAGGCTGACAACTTCTGTGATCCGAACTACCGAGAGAATTAAAGCTGCTAATTGCTTCAATTTGCTAAAATCTACGTTACATGAGAGAGCTGTTCGTACCTTTATTCTCTCTTGAGCACTGGTGAACCATGAGTAGTAAATATGAGATTAGAAATCACCCTCATCACGAATTTTACTCGGACAGCCCATCAAGGATCATTCCTTATCATTGTCAGGATTAACTTCAAACGGAATGTTGTTGAAATTGAGATGAAATCTGTGTATCATTAGACTTGAGACAAGCAGGAGTGCTTCCGTGAAGTATATGTGGGAAATCCTGGTTCATCTAATTAGGAGAGGGATCATGAACAAGCAGAAGGTCGCGGTGGTGATAGCTTGTGCGTTTTACCTGACATTGGTGGGGGTCGTCCATGCAAACTCATTGGCGAACTGGGAAGCGGCGATCAGCGCCGCCAATCCACTGCACTGGTACAAGTTCAATGAGACCGCGGACAACGACTGCATCGATTCCAGCAGTGGCATGCTCAACGGGACCTATGACGGGCCGATGCCCGGCCAAGTAGGGCTCTTCAGCTTGACATCGGCTGCAGTCTTCAGTTGGATCCTCGGGACCGATCGTGTCAATTTTCCGGGGGCGACGAACGTGGACGGCCCGTGGACGGCGGAATACATTGTGATGAGGACCACACTCGGGCAGGGTGCCATGGTGCTCCATGATAGCGACACCACGTCCATCTTCTTGGCCGGCCCGATTGCGCTTAGGGAAGTGGGATTCAGGCTCTACGGCGTCGCCGACTGGGAGTTCACGCCCAGCGCCGGATACACGCGGAAAAACCTGATCGCCCCTCTGAACGAATGGATCCACTTGGTGTTTCGCCGGGACAATTCCGGCACGCAGGTCTTCGTCAACGGGGAGTTGGTGGGGACCACCGTACACGGCGTGGACTTCCCGCGGCTGAGAATTGGCGCCGCTCCGGCCAACTACGGCCTCGAGAGTGTGCTGGACGAGGCGGTGATCTATAACCGCCCGCTGTCGGACGAGGATATTCTCGCCCACGCCAAGATCGTGGAAGTCGCGGCGACCAACGCTCAGCGTACGAACCCGCCCCCGAGCCCCACGAGTGCGGATGTGCTGGTCATCGTGGAATCGCCGGACATCACGGCCCTGATCAATGGCATCGGCGGTGGCATTGCGACATTGCTGAGCGATGGCGAGGCCACGGGCCTGACGGTGGCTCGAATCACCACGGTCGGCAGTTGGGGAGCGGGGGCTTACCACCTCCCCGGGGCTCCGCCGGCAGGGCGTTACCGCTTCACCTTGCGGGCTCGAATGGCGTCGGGTCAGGGCCCGGCAATTCCTGTCGTCATAGGCAATGCAGGGGAGAGCATCTACTACTATCGCTCTACCGGCATGCTCGATTTCAGCAACATGAGCCCGGACGACGGCTTCGTCGTGCGCTCGTGCGATCTGGATCTGCTCATGCCGGGCACCACGCCCGGCTATTGGATTCGGGTTTGGCTTGTGGACAACATGGATGTGGACTGGTACATGCTGGAACCATTGCCCGAGAGCAGTTCTGCCCCGGTGGAGGTGGTGCAGGCGCAGACGGAGAAGCTCTTTTACACAACCAACAGCAACGCCGTAGCGCAGGTCCGGCTGCTCAACACGTCTTCCATAGACCAAGTGGCGCACTTGCGTATTTGGCTTGAAAGCGGCCTTGCCGATTCTCGTATAGCATGTGATACGAGTGTGGCCGTGCCGGCAAGCGGCATCCCCGAACTCTTCAGTTTTCCGGTGGGCAAGCTGGCAGCGGGCGGCACGGCGGTCATTGCGGAAATTCTCGATGACGGGGAGCAGGTGGTTTCGACAGCGCGTGACTATGCTTTGAGTGGGGACAGCCCAGTGGATGTGTCGCCGCTCTTTGACAACTTCATTGGACAGCATTTGCCGCCGTACGATCCGACGGACGCAGCACTTGAGATCCTGCCGGCTCGGCTGAAGTACGCCGCGCTGACCGAACTGGATTTCTGGGCGCCGTGCGACACTACGATGCTCACTGCCCCACCCGGGTACACGACGTGGTGGTCGGGTCAGACGCTCAAACGCTTCTCCGTGGAGCAGCTTCACGCTTACATGCAGGTCGCTGAAGCGCAAGGCATTGGGGTCGTCGCTTACGCGGATTATAGCGTCACCTATGGCTGGCGCGTTTTGGAAGCCGCACGCAAACAGCCGGAGATCCTGGAATGGGATGTTTCAAACGCCGGCGGCCCGCTCTTTGCCTTTAACATGAGCGCCGATGGGGCAGCTCCTCTGGATTCCAAACAAAGGCGGGAAGACGACAATGAATGGCAGTCTACTTCTGCCGACGGCGTGGCAAGGGTCATCATGTCGAGTCACGCCATGCTCAAGCTCCACGCCGACCAACTCGTGGCCTCCATGAAGCAGTTTGGCTGGTTGGGCTTCCGCTACGATGATCCTCTGGAATACAACGCCGATCAGATTGACATCTTTGGACGGCAAGGTCCCTTTGGCGGTTGGAGCAATGAAGCCATGATCCGCTACATCCGGGATCGCATTGCCGCCCAAAACCCTGAGGCTGTCTATGGTCACAACGCCGATCCGATGCGGGTGATGTCTGGTTATCTGGACACCCCGGGAAAGGCGACGCAGAGCGCGACAGAGGCCGCGATCCTGCGGGGCAAGGGCGGCTTCCTGTTGCAGGAAGCCTTCAGGGATATCTTCCGCACCAAGAGGAGGTATGAAGACATCCGCGACCACTACCTCACCGGGGGGCGGAACGCGAAGGCTGGTGAGGGACATCTTTTCGCCATTGTGGACATGGGCAATGCTGACAACGACGGCGACCGGGAATACGTGGGTGCACTGGCTGGTGCGGCGGGTGTGCAACTCGCATATAGCCCTAGCACGACACCCTACATGCAGTTCCTGGCACGCTACAGTGGATTGCTCTTCGGGAAACGTGTCCAGCCAGTGGGGTCACCCACCGCTCTGGTGAAGGTGGATGCGGGCGCAGACGGCGTATGGTGGTCCGATTACGTCTATTGCCACTACGTCGGCGCAGGGCACCGCCAGTACATCGTCCACCTGATCAATCCGCCTGCCACCACGAACATAGGCGATACGGTTAGCTCGCCCGAGCCGCCGGCCCTAGCCAATGTGGTCGTGAGTTTTACATTGCCGGCGGGTTGGATCGCCACGAATGCCACACTACTCACACCCGACGGGCGGACTCGCGGGCGTTCCTTCTTCGAGGGCATTGACTATCTCTCGGGCTCCGGCGGCTGGGGGTACAACATCATTAGTGAGGCCAGCGCGAAGACGCCGACGAACCAGCCGCTCCCGCTGGCGGGGGACTCGGTTACTGTGCCGGAAGTGGCGAAGTGGAGCATTGTCGTGCTGGATTGCCTCGGGCCCGTCGACGACCTGCCTAATGGCCCGACATCCATCCTTCCAACGCTACCCAGCGTGCCGGACGTGAATCAACCAGAGATCGCCACGATGCTCTCGCCAACCTCGACTCACCTGCTGCTCACGATTGAAGATGACTTTGGGTCGTCTGAGGGTGACAGTGAAACAATCAGCGATCCGTTGGCTCTCAACGGCAAGGCTCAACGGATCACAACAAACTACGCCGGTGGTTCTCTATATCGGTACTGTCTGCCGCCGACGCTCGGCATAGCTGGTCGATTGCGGTTTACCGTCCGTGTCCGAACGGAGACGATGGGTGGAGTGTTTGTCCTCAGCATGAGCAACTCTGGGGAAGATCCGGTGCATTATTACTCCGCCGTCAGCTTAGACATTATGAATATCACGCCTGCACAGGGTTACTGTGAATTCACAAACGAGTTGGACATCGGTGAGACACTGGTGAACATGAGTATCAATCTGGAGAACCTTTGGCCTGGCTTGGTGATCGATTCTGTGAAAGTCGAGCGCATCTCCACTGAAACTGACAGTGTGCGGCTTGGTTTGCGCGGTGAAACGGCCTGGCCCGGGAGCGTAAACGTGCCAGATTACATCTGGCGCCAAGACCCTCGCATCTGGTTCGCAAACGGCCTGTATCACGAGTACTTCAAGATCAAGGAGGCCCTTCAGGCGGTTGCACCTGCCGCACAGGTTTCCTTCGGCGACCCGTATCTATACGGATCAGACAATCGCGGGTGGAACGGCAACCCCTTCCCGGGCACACCCGCCGCATTGATGGAGAACAATCTCGTCATCTTGGCCGATGTGCCTGCGAACAACAATGGTTGGCCAACCAGTAACAGCAACGGACTAGCCTGGCTCGACTGGTTGCGCGGTTATGTGGAGAAAGGCGGGCGCGTATTGCTGACAGGCGGACCTTTTGGATTCGGTCGTGGCGCCTGGAACTCCGACCTTGTCGAGCCGATGCTGCCGGTGACCCTCGCCCCTCGCGCCGCCACCGGGCTAGGCTACGATTTACACCCCGTGCCCGGCAGTGCGGCCCCCTTGCAGCCCGTGGGCCCTCTCGCTGACGGACTTGACTGGAACACGCCCGCCCAGGTCTTCTGGCTTCATCAAGCCACCGTGCGTCCGGGTGCCGCCGTACAGGCTACGGCGGGCGGACTTCCTGCCATCGTAACGAGGACTTACGGGACGGGCCGTATGGCTGTCGTACTTGCGGCGCCACTGGGCGAACCATCTGCGGGTCAGACTGCCTTCTGGGATGCACCGCAGTGGCAACCGTTGATGAGCAACGTGGTCAACTGGCTGCTTGCTCCCGACTCACTCGCCGGTCCCGAGGGGAACTGATGGGTGACCGGCAACATTTTTCGATATTAGAAATCTATGAGTTTATTAAGACCAGAGACAATTCACGCTTGGAGTTTGTCACAAGCAAATCTACCCCCGTATCTTTCGAGGGCACCCAAACGTTGAATTTCTTGAAGTGTTCATATATGTATGATCCTACTATCGACTACAATTCCAACTACAACGATCCAAAGCACTGGAAGCTAAGATCGAAGAACTCGAACGCAAAGCGAGCGTCATCCGAACGATCCGGCCCTGGTTTCACATTCATGTCTTTGAATCATCTTGCACTGCTCTCCAGGAAATATCAACACCCCCACACATTGCACTCTCTTAATAACTCCTCGACCTTTACGAAGCCTGGAACAAGTCAATAAAGCCAACGAGCGGCGGGAAAAACTGCTGCAAACAGAAGCTAGAAAAGAGTGACATCAGGCTTGTAAAGACGTCTCTTTCAGGAGCCGAAAAACGCGAATAAGACATGGGGACATCGTGTCTCCAAAATGTTACCACAGACAGTGATTTTCAGTCAATTGGGTCCGAAAAAATGTTGAATTAATGGTCCAGGGCAAAT
>Ga0272442_10006142_pt1 | contig 15908 bp, 20 predicted proteins | sample SSMForm2O_FD_200262 | JGI IMG/M metagenome (GOLD analysis project Ga0272442, IMG submission 200262) | Marine sediment archaeal communities from Little Sippewissett salt marsh, Falmouth, MA, United States - SSM-Form-2O | ecosystem: Environmental > Aquatic > Marine > Wetlands > Sediment ...
TGCGGGATATCATTCGGTCTCGTTCACGGCCCGTGACATGCCCTCGGGCGTGTATCTCTACCGGATTACTACTGACAGTTTCACCAGTATCAAACGTATGGTCATCATGAAGTAGGAACAGCACAAAAGAGACAAAAAGAAATCGGCCGCCCTTTCCGGGGCGGCCGATTTCTGTTGGTCATACGGGCACAGCCGTGTCATGCATTCTGCATCAGAAAAATGACAATTACTATTTCTTCTTTCCCACAGCCTTACCAAGGGGGACACTTATGCCGATAATGAGTGCCAGTCTAGCTGCATACCCGAAAGCCATGACTCCCTGGCCGTGAAATATAAGGTTCCATAGATAAATCACAATAAAACCGACAATAAACGCAATAATGCCGATAACCAGCATGTCAAGGAAAAGATCTTTGAGTTTCATACCGCTCCTCCTGTTTAATTATCGCGGGATTATTCCCGCTGCTATAAACTTAATATGCGGCGTAAGATTCATACTCGAAAATTTTTCAGTCAGTTTATTCTGCAGTAACTGTGCCTTCATAACCGGGTGCCGCATCAGTAATTCTGCCGTGATACACGTACCTTGATGAAAACGGCTTTCTACAAACATCGGCTGAACCGCCGATTATTGAATATGCTCTGTCAATACAGACATTCAGAGCTCTCTTTTTATACATTTCTTAACCGGTCTTATCGGCCCAGGGCGTATTCAACGGCCTTTTCCGCGTGGATAACCGTTGTATCGCACAGAAGCACACCGGTATGATTCTGTTTTACCAGAATGCCGATTTCAGTGCATCCCAGAATGACAGCGCCGCCCCCCTGTGCAGCCAGGTCATCGATAATCCGAAGAAATTCTCTGCGCGATTCATTCCTGACACTGCCCAGGCAAAGTTCGTTGTATATGACAGAATGCACAATCTTTCTGTCTGCTTCATTGGGCACCAGCACATTCAGGCCGTGTTTCTTTTGAAGCCGGCCCTTGTAGAAATCCTGCTCCATGGTAAATGCTGTACCCAGAAGCCCTACTGTCTGAACACTGTTCTCAGCCATAAATTCAGCTGTTGCGTCTGCAATATGCAGAACAGGAATGGTAATGGCTTTCTCAATGTCCGGTGCCACCTTGTGCATGGTGTTGGTACAGATCACGAGAAAATCAGCGCCGCCCGCCTCTATTTTCTTTGAGGCATCACACAGAATGTCCGCAGTACCCTGCCAGTCGCCTGCGTGCTGCAGCTGCTGCACAGGTTCAAAATCCACACTGTACATGACTATCTTTGCCGAATGCAGGTTTCCCAGGGCCTTTTTAACGCCCCTGTTTATAATTTGATAGTATCCGACTGTACTCTCCCAGCTCATACCGCCCAATAATCCTATAGTCTTCATAATAGTCCTTTCGTTCTCACTTGCTGCTGACCGCGTCTGATATCCGCTGGAGGGCCTGCATAAGACGCGACCTCGGACAGGCAAAATTGAGGCGTACAAACCCGGGCATTCCAAAATCGGCTCCATTGGACAGGCCGACACCCCTGTCTTCAAAAAACCGGACCGGGTCGTCCAGTCCCAGCTGCCGCGTGTCTATCCAGGCCAGATACGTGGCCTCTGTGTGCTCCATTGATAATCGGGGCAGCCGGGCAACACACGATTCAACCTCATGCCGGCTGTGTCGCAGATATTGGATCAGACCTCTATGCCATGCTCTGCCATGAGCAAAGGCCGCTTCAGCCGCAGTATATCCCAGGCATGTAACATGAGGTACAATGCCCTCCATTGTTTCTGTAAACCGCTGCCGGATACGGCTGTTTGGAATGACTGCAAAAGAACACCCCATGCCCGGCAGGTTGAATGTCTTGCTTGGCGCCATGAGCGTAATAGTCAGATCGGCAATCTCCGGAGAAATTGATGCTGCAGGCACATGTTTTTTGTCCCGGTCAAGGACCAGGCCGTTGTGTATCTCATCAGAACACAGCACCAGGCTGTGCGCCATACAGAACTCCGCTATTTGAAGCAGCTCGTCTTTTGTAAAGACCCGGCCTGTAGGATTATGGGGATTACACAGAAGAAACATACCTGCATTCAGAGCTGCCGTGTTATTCAGCGATGCCCGGTCAAATTTCCACGTTCCGTCAACATGCATGGGCAGCGTGCTCAGTTTCCTGCCCGAGAGCCCCGGCGCCGACAAAAACGGGGGATATGCCGGAACATGTGTCAGCACAGACTGCCCCGGTTCTCCGCAGGCCCGGCAGCTGACATTAATACCTGTCACCAGGCCTGGAATCCACACCAGCCATGAGGGGTCGACCTGCCACGAAAACTCCTGCTCTATGTAGTCTACTGCTGCATTTACAAGGCTGCGGGGGGGCAGTGTATATCCGAATATGCCGTGAGAAACACGGCCTTTAAGCGCCTGAATAATCGGATCAGGCGACGGGAAATCCATGTCAGCCACCCACATGGGTATAATATCCCTGTCCCGGTATTTCTCCCATTTCAGCGATGAAGAATCGCTTCTGTCTATTACAAGATCAAAATCCGTCATTTGTTTTACTCCCCGATGCCGGCAGCCCTGCGTATAACAAGGAGCTTTTGTTCTGTCATCTCCTGTATGGCGTATGTTACGCCCTCCCTGGCATTTCCCGACTCTTTGACCCCGCCGTAGGGCATACTGTCAATTCTGTATGTGGGTACATCATTGACAATAACACCGCCTACATCCAGGGCATCAAAAGCATCAAGGGCCTTGTTTACATCATTGGTAAATACCCCCGCCTGCAGACCGTACTCCGAATCATTGACAAGTCTGACCGCATCGGCGAAATCGTCATATGGTTCCACAACAATCACCGGGCCGAAAATCTCTTTGCATGCAGCACGGGCGTCCCTTGGTACATTGGTAAGGATACAGGGGCTGACCATTCTTCCGTCCCGGTGCCCTCCGCATACAATCCCGGCGCCCCGGTCCTCTGCTTCCTTAATCCAGGACTCTGCACGGGAAGCTGCGTCATCGGTTATCATAGGCCCTATATCAGTCTCTTGTGACAGAGGGTCACCCAAAACCAGTGATTCAGCCCTGTGTACAAGCATGTGCATCAAGTCGTCGAATATGGCCCTGTGAGCAAACACTCTCTGAACAGAAATACACACCTGGCCGGAAAATGCAAATCCGCCCATGGTAATACGGCCGGCCGCGAAATCAAGATCGGCTCCCGGTTCTACAATAACGCCTGCATTACCGCCCAGCTCCAGAAGCACCTGTTTGTCGTAGGCGTCCTTTTTAAGGTTCCAGCCTACAGCCGGGCTGCCTGTAAAAGTGATCAGCCGTACCCGTTTATCCTGTACCATCATGCCTGTAACACTGATGTCTGCAGGCAGCACATTGAATGCTCCCGGCTCCAGGCCCGCTTCATTAAATATTCGCGCCAGAGCCAGGCACGTAAGAGGAGTTGACCTCGACGGTTTTACGGTAATGGTATTCCCCGCAGCCAGTGCAGGGCCCGCCTTATGACATACCAGGTTCAGCGGAAAATTGAACGGTGTTATACCCAGTACCGGGCCCACAGGAAACCGCCTCACTATACCCATCCGCCCTGCTCCGTTGACAGCAGCATCCATGTTCAGAACTTCACCGGGAATTCGGCCGGCCTCTTCCGCCGAAAGGGTAATGGTCTGCAGGGCCCTGCCTACCTCGGCTTTTGCATATTTTACAGGTTTGCCCGATTCAAGGGAAATGGTGTGTGAAAGCGCTTCTCTCCGGCTTTCCATGAGAGCTGCAGCCCGGTGCAGAATGTCTGCCCTTTTGCATGCAGGCGCCTGTTTTGTGACATTGAACGCTCTTGCTGCTTCCTGTAACGCGCGTGAGGCGTGTTCCTGCGACGGCACACAGCAGGCTGCAATACCACTGCCGGTATACGGGTTTGAAACAATCAGTTTTTTATCAGAAAAGACCTCCTGCCCGCCGATAAAAAACCCGGCTACATTATCCATACTGACCCTCCGTGTAGTTTCATACCCTACAGATCACAGTAGCGGCCTTTGCCTGAATACGAGCAGAGCATCCGGCATATTTCCCCCGTAGAGTGGGGAACCGGACACTGTATGACGCTCCCTCCATCGCAAGACCGCATGGTGCTATAGTAACATGGCGAAATCAAAAATAATAATAACCGGCAATACTGATACACGGGCCGCTGAAATCGGTTACTCCGCCCAGGGGATGGGGAAACTGTATATAGTTATATTTAAAACAGGCTCCGATACCGAATTTCCTGGTAAAGGCGATATCAATACCCGCGCCCAGGCCCAGGCCGAAACTTGAGATAGCCTGTGAAAGTTTTCTGCCCAGGGGGCTTGTTTCATTTTCAACTCCCCAGTACACACCGGCGTTGTAAATGACAAAAGCAGCCATGAAATTTCCCGGTATGAGCCAGTGTTTGACAGTAACAGTAACAGGATGAACCACAAGAGAATGGACCGATTCTTCCCTGTCCAGGTCTTTAAGGGCCCAGTATCCTGCAGTAATGCCTATCCCCACATCTTTAAAAACATTGAACAGGACTCCGGTCCCGATATACGCAGTTGCGCCGGCAGCGCCGAAACCGCTGAAACGGGGCACATCATTAAGGCTGTGAGGCTGCCAATTCCCCCATTCTACAAAAACAGTATTATGCTGATTAGTCAGCTGTGCTGACAGCGGCATGGAGAACAGGCACATCGCACAGTACAGCAGGGCCGGGTATATGATTCTTCGTTTCATTGACTCTTCACGGTTTTTACTTTTTCGATACAGTGCCGGTGTGTGCCGCTGAAGGCTTGAACCCGAAGCTTTTATTCTGCGGCATACCTATAGCTTTAATCTCGCCGAACTCATTCTCAAACTTTTCAATGGTGTCTTTCAGTGTATTAAACAGCGATTTTGCATGCTGAGGGGTCATGAGTATCCTGGAGTAAACCCGCGCCTTGGGCACACCCGGAACCATTCTTGAAAAATCCAGCACAATTTCTGCCGGTGAGTGGGTTATAAGAACAAAATTTGAGTATATGCCTTCAGCCTCTTTTTCTCCCAGCTCAATGTTTATCTGCTGCATCTGCTGCTCTTTCATCATCGCTCCTATGGTCCGTACAATGGTTAGCGTTCATACTAATCCTTTTAATGTAACCTTTCAGCGCTACATTGTCAAGCTGTAATATGCCCGGTCTCGGTATACACACCCATTATTTTGCTTGATTTTAACACGCCCGGTGTGTAGATTGAGTCTGAACTTTCACATATCCGGGGCATTCACCATGTATAAAAAAGGCGCCACTCTTACACTATCCATAGAAAAACTGGCATTCGGCGGTCTGGGTGTGGCAAGAGACAATGATTTTGTGTGGTTTGTGGAACGGGGAATACCCGGCCAGACTGTTGAGGCCAAAATCACCGCAGTCAAACGGAGCTACGGCAAGGCCTATGTAACATCTGTGCTTTCGCCTTCGCCTTTCCAGGTAAAGCCCCGGTGTCCGGTATTCGGCATATGCGGCGGCTGCCAGCTCCAGCATCTTCAATACACAAAACAGGCTGAAGAGAAAACCCGGCAGATTGTCGAGCTCATTGAACGCATCGGCAAATTCAACACAGCGGGCGTCAGGCCCTGTATCCCGTGTGAGAACATCTACGGCTACCGGAACAAAATGGAATTCTCGTTCTCGCCCCGGCCCTGGCTCTATGAGGCAAACCAGGATAAACCTGAAAATTTCGCCCTGGGCCTCCATGTGCCCCGCAGGTATGACAAGGTCCTCGATCTCGATGACTGTCCTCTTATGACAGAATCGGCCAACAGCATTTTCAGATCGATAAAGAACAAGATACTGATTACTGATATTCCCTGCTACGACGTTGTTACACACCAGGGATTCTGGAGGAACCTGGTTATACGCCAGGGAATCAACACCGGCCAGACAATGATCAATCTGATAACCAGTGACCAGCATGTTGAACAGCGGTCTGAAACCATTGCGGCAATAGCTCAGAATGTACTGAAAAACCATCCGGACATAACAACATTCATACACAGTGTCAACAGTAATGTGGCTGATGTGGCCACAGGAACAATTGCGCAGCTGTTTAAAGGCAGCGGCAAAATACAGGAACAGATACACGACAGGCTGTTCGAAATATCACCCGGCGCGTTCTTTCAGACCAACACGCTTCAGACAGAAGTACTGTTCAACACCATACGGGACATGGCCGGCCTGACAGGCAGTGAAACCGTATACGATCTCTACTGCGGTACAGGCGCCATAGGTATCTGCCTGGCAAACCAGGCCCGGAAAGTGCTGGGTATCGAAATTATCAAAGACGCCGTTGAGAACGGCAGAATTAACCTGGAACTGAATAAGCTCGACAATATGCATTTTGTCCTGGCCGACATGAAGGATGTCATGACAGACATTCACTCCTTTGTCACTCAATACGGCATGCCCGATTTAGTCATACTGGACCCGCCCCGGGGGGGAACGCATCCAAAAAGCGTTAAAGGCCTCCTGAACCTCATGCCTCCCAAAATTGTCTATGTGTCGTGCAATCCCGCTATTCTGGCCAGGGATATTGAAATTCTCTGTAAAGAGCATTATACCATCAAAGCGATTCAGCCGGTAGACATGTTTCCCCATACAAAGCATATCGAGGTCGTCACCCTGTTTGAAAAAAAGTGACCCATACTCTGGGAACAAACATGAAACTCTATTTTGATTATCTTCCGACACCGCTGGGCACACTGACAGCAGCCTCGCTGGGCACCCATATTGTACGTATTATATTGCCCCGTGAAAACAGGCCTGTACATACGGACTGGCTGGCACGGGAATATCCTGATGCTATTCTGGAGCGGGATTCTTCACCCTTTACAGAACTGCGCGGCCAGATTGACGCCTATTTTACCCGGGGCCTGCGCACGTTCTCTGTACCGGTAATGCTCACAGGCACGCCCTTCCGCAAATCTGTGTGGAACGCCATGAAAACCATACCCTTCGGCACATGCGCCTCATATTCAGACCTTGCGGAAATGGCCGGAAGCAGGCGGGCAGCCAGGGCAGCGGGCAATGCGTGCAATGCCAACCCTCTACCCGTAATCATTCCGTGCCACCGGGTCATTCAGCGCTCGGGAGGCCTTGGCGGATTCGGGGGAGGTATAGCAATGAAGAAAAAACTTCTCAGGCATGAGGGTGTAACCGTCACACCCGGCAATAAGGTTGTATGGTGATCAGTCAAAAGGGATCCGGCACTGCCCGGACTCAGGTAAGAAACCTCCTGAGGGCGACACTGCTTCCTATATACCCCAGAATCATACCAAGGACAACGGGAACCAGTATTACCGGAACCGACATGGAAAAAAGCGAAGGGAAATAGTACCGCACAATCAGCCCGCACAGCCACATGGCAGCAGACCCCACCAATCCACCCATAAACCCCTGAAACAGCCCCTGAACCAGATACGGCCGACGTATAAAGCCCCGGGTCGCACCCACCAGTTCCATAATTCTGATTGATGTCCTCTGGGCGAAAATCGAAAGGCGCAATGTATTTGCCACAAGCAGTATTGTTGAAAGGATCACCAGGCCGAACAGGAATCCGTCAACAAGCAGAGCCCTGTTCATATTATTTGCAAGCACTTTGTAAAACGCGCTGTTGTACACAACATCATCTACACCCTTCAGGCCCTGTACTGCACTGGCCACATCTTCGATACCTTGGGGTGTATGCCTGTCGCTGTCAACTGCAATTTGATATGAAGCGGGCAGAGGATTATCTCCAAGCAGCGCCACAGGGTCAATTCCCGTGTCCCGGGCGAACTTTTTCAGCGCCTCATCCTTTGACACATAGGTAACCTGCCTCACACCGGGCAGATCCTGTATTGCCTTGCCCAGGTCTTCCCGGTCCTGTGTACTCAGGCTGTTATCAATAAACACTTCCAGGCTAACCCTGTTTTTCATTATGTCAACCAGCTGATGCACATGTACCGTAAAAAAAAGGAAAACCCCAAGGAGTATGTGGGTTATGGCAATGGTGGAAACCGTTACAAATGTTGCCATACGGACCCGTTTAAGCCCTTTGAACCCCTCTTTTACAGAATACGCAAGATTCAGGCTCATCTCCCCATCCTTCCCCGTTCAATCCGAACGACTTTTCCATCGAGAGTGTTTACCAGTTCCATCTTATGAGTCGCCATAATAACTGCAACCCCCCGCTTGTTAATCCGCTTGATCAGGGTAATAATATCCCGGGTCGATTCAGGGTCCAGGTTTCCGGTAGGCTCATCAGCCAGAAGCACAAAGGGTTCGTTTACAATGGCCCGTGCTATAGCCACCCGCTGTTTTTCCCCGCCTGAAAGATTCGATATGGCGGCATACCGTTTGTGGCTTATGCCCGTCTCTGCCAGCACCTTGAACACTCTCCGCTTGATCTGCTTCCGTCTTGTCCCGGTGGCATACAGGGCGAACGCCACATTCTCATATACATCCCTGTCCTCCAGAAGTTTGAAATCCTGGTATATCACTCCGACCTTTCTTCTGAGATAGGGAATATCCTGTTCCGTTACCGTATGGCTCTTATACCGTGCCACATCCACAACGCCCCGCGAAGGCAGAATCTCCATATTCATAAGACGCAAAAGCGTACTTTTACCTGCTCCGCTGGGGCCCACAATCGACAGGAATTCTCCTGATTTGACTTCAAGGTCAACATTTTCCAAAATAGTGTTGCCGTCGATTCTGTACCCCACATTGCGCATTGTTATCACAGCGTTGCCTCCAATCTGCACACAACATGAACCCGGTCCGATCTCTCGGTACCCCTGTTTCTGGTGCATCGGTCAAAAATATCAATGACGGAAAAACCTGCGTTCCTGAGCATGTTTGTTATCTGTGCAATGGAATACACATACTGCACATGATGCTCCGACAGCACGGTGCCCTGTTTTTTATGCCTGAATTCAAAATCCGTCCGCTGCATACGTGCTCTCCGGTCAAGGCGGCTCTTTCTGGTTACCTGCCACTGGCCGATCTCTTCGTGTTCGACAAAATCTGACCAGTATGAAATGAGGTGGACTTCGGGCACCAGGTCAGCGATAAACATGCCCCCCCTGCGCAGAACGCCTGCTATATTGGAAAAAAAGAGCCCGGCATCTTCTCCGCATAAATACTGCAGAGAATCGTACAGGCACAGGGCCGCGTCCCATTCCCGTTTCAGAGGAACAGACCGCATATCACCCTGCCACACCTTTTTCAGGTTTTTTCCTGCTGCCTGGCGCACCATGGCCAGGCTTGAATCAAACCCGGCAACGTCAAATCCCTCACCTGCAAGTGCAGCTGCCATACTGCCGGTTCCGCACGCGCAGTCAAGCACACACCCGGTGCTGCCCGCATATGTACCCAGGAGGTCTGCGATATATCCTGCCCATTCCCTGTAGTCCACATGGCTCATAAAACGGTCATAGACCAGAGAAAACACATCATAGGGATCACAGCACTGCCGGCCTTTAACATGCCGCTTGATCATGTTATTCATCAGACGTAAAATGGTTCCACCCCGAGCTTGCAATAGGCACAGTGCCTGCTTTGGTTTTTAACACGCATTCCCTGTGTTCAGTAACTACTCCGATCTCGGTTACCGGACAGAGAGTTTCCGAAAAATCCGACTTCCGAAGTTTTTCTGCGCCCTGTATGTTTACCGTAAACAGCAGTTCATACTCTTCTCCGCTGGAAAGAGCGTAACTGAGGGGGTCTGATCTGTTTTTTTCCGCCCACACTGCCGCGTCTCTGCACACCGGCAGGGCATCGGCATACACTTCTGCACCTACACCGCTCTGTTTTGCAATATGGTTCAGTTCCGAGCCCAGCCCGTCACTGATATCGATCATGCATGCAACATTGTACTCCGAAACCAGTGCTGCTCCCGCCTCAACCCGCGGCACTGGCAGCAGAAATTTTTCAACGGCCCCGGCATATTCCCCCCTGCCTCCTCCTTTTGACAATATCTCCAGGCCGGCCATGGATCCACCAAGCCTGCCTGTCACCCAGATACTGTCACCGGGCCTGGCTGCCCCGCGTGTGGCAACCCTTTCCGGCGCAGCAAAGCCCGTTACTGTGATACTGATATACCCTGTTGCTGCAGACCGGACTGTATCGCCCCCTATTATGGCACAGGTGTACCTGTCCATGCATGCTGCCATACCACGGTACAGGTCTTCAATGTCTACGGCATGCCATGTATCTGCAATGCCGATGCTGACCACTGCAAAGGCCGGTTCAGCACCCATGGCAGCCACATCACTGATATTGGCTGCTGCAGCTTTCCATCCTGTCTCATAGAAAGAGGTGTAGGACAAGTCGAAATGCACGCCTTCTGACAAAGCGTCGGTTGTCTGCACGCATACCCGGTGTTCAGGGCATGCGAACACTGCAGCATCATCTCCCAGCGGCAGGATAATGCCTCTGTTTTTGCCGGCTGTTTTCCGGCATATAGCGGCAATCCTGTGTATCAACCCGAATTCACCCAGCGATTCGATACTCATGTCTGAACCACCGGCCTAGGCTTCCACTATTTTCACAGAGAACCGGCGGTTCCTGGGCCCGTCGAATTCACAAAAATAGACCGACTGCCATGTGCCCAGAAGCAGATGCCCGCCGGTAATAACAAGAGTCAGCTGAGGCCCGAACAGGCTCGACTTGATATGCGCGGCCGAATTACCCTCTCTGTGCCGGTACCCGTCCTGTACCGGTATGAATTTCTCGGTTTCGGTCAGAATATCACGAACTACATCAGGATCGGCATTCTCGTTTACAGTTACACCGGCAGTTGTATGAGGAACCCAGACAATGCATATTCCCTCCTGAACCCTGCTGGCCTCGAGCACCCTGCTGATCGTATCGGTGATATCAATAAACTCAGCTCTTTTACCTGTCTGTATTGATATTTCCCTGATCATTGCTGCCCCCGTTGAAGAGTAATGTAAAAAAGGCTCTGTTCCTGTATATAAGAACAGAGCCCTGCGATTGTTTCATACAAAAAACCTCAGCCGAGTTTTTCCCGGACAATACCCTGAATCTGTTTACCGTCGGCTCTACCGCGGACTCTGGGCATAACCGCACCCATAACTTTCCCCATATCGTTAAGGCTTGCCGCGCCGGTTTCCTCAATCACCTTTTCAATAATATCACACAGTTCATCATTGCTCAATGCTTCAGGAAGATACGATTCTATGATGTGAAGCTCCCGCTCTTCCTGGTCGGCAAGGTCAGTTCTGTCTCCCTGCCTGTACATATCAATAGACTCTCTGCGTTTTTTTGCTTCTTTGGAAAGAATTGCGTTCTCCTGATCTTCCGACAGGTCCTTTGCCAATGCGATACGCTCATTCTTGAGGCAGTTAACCATAAGTCGGATTGTGGACGTACGGTCCCTGTCGCCTGCTTTCATAGCAGCCGTAAGATCCTTTTGCAGTTTTTCCAGAACACTCATAACGCCTTCTTGCGTTTATAAGATGTAAACCCTATTCACCAAACATCATCTGCAACTTGCGCTGTTTACGTTTTGCTGCTGCAAGTTTTCTTTTTCGTTTTTCACTCGGTTTTTCAAAATGCTGATGCTTTTTGATATCAGACATCAGCCCGGCTTTTTCACACTGTTTGGTAAACCGCTTGAACGCTTTTTCAAATGGTTCGTTATCCCGAACTTTTACTGCAGGCATATAAAGCTCCACCCTCCTTTCATGTGGTATTAAGTATTAGAATATATGAAATTTGGACACCTGGTGCAAGATATTTTTTTACCTGGGCCGATTATTATATAAATAACCGGCAGTAAAACCAGCATGTACGATTCCGATTATTTTTCTATAAACTTCGCTAACTCAAGTATCCTCTGTATGATTACCCTGTGTACTGCTTTTCAATGTGGATAACTTGTGGAAATACCGAAACACTATAACCGCTGAAACCGCACCGGGTACCGCAATTATTGTGTAAAAATTCCGGCAGAAACCCCGGTTTTATATAAATCATCCCGGAATCGGCCTAAGCCATTACTAATAATAGACTTGGATGCCATTAAAAATAATATAATATGTTGCATAGGTCTATTGGCTTGTTATGGGTAAAAAATGGGGACTGTATACATTATCATACGCACTGTTGTAAATATGTCACACACAATGTTGATAACTTGTGAACAATCCTGCATTTCAGCATGCTCTTAAAGCGGTGACCACATAGTGACCTTTTTTCAATTTGTAACTTTCTCCTCAGGCAAAACAGGAAGGATTCACTCACCAGGTATACATATTGTGATATACCAGGCAGTATTTGTCCAGCAATCGACACCCTGTTCAATAACCATATACCAGTCATCAAACAACAGGACACCAGATGCGTTACAAGTACAAGAAGACGCTTGCTTTTTACCGTACTCTTTACTACATTCACAACCAATGAACTGGTATGGAATGAAAAAATCCAATGATGCCGCACGAAAAATCACTGCGGTCCTTATACTGGCAGTATTTGTGTGGGCAGCCATGTCTCTCTGTTATTTCTCCCACATTCATATTGACCAGCAGGGGCGGATCATTCTTCATTCCCACCCCTATGACAAACATGCCGGGCCTTCAGAAGCTGACACCGGCCACTCTCATACGCAACAGGAATTTATTTTTCTGGCACTGCTGTATCATGGACTTTCTCTGGTTACAGCCGTGTTTGTCCTGTTCACTATAATACTGACAACCCTTGAACGGGTACGCTATTCAGCCGAAACCCCGGCACCGGCTTCCATCCTTTCCGGAACAATATCACACCGCGGCCCACCGCTCCTGACATTCTCGTTCTAAATTAAAAGCGATTCTTCGTAAACCAGTCAGGCCCTGTCCTTTCTGCACAGACATACTCATGCAGAAGCACAGGCTGATTTCGGGTGTGGAGCATTGAAACCTCTGCCACCGATAAAACATCATGACTGCAGACAACAAAATCCAAGGAGCAGGAAATAATGAAACAATGTATTATATGCTTTCTCGTCCTGACGCTGACAACTCCTCTGTTTTCACATAGCAGGACTGAATCTGTAATCTACGGCGGCACTATCAAGGGTGTTGTATTGGACAAGGAAACACAGGAGCCACTTCCCGGTGCTAATGTTATTGTTGAACACACTACAGTAGGGGCTGCCACAAGAGATGACGGCACATTTGAAATAAAAAACGCACCTACAGGCACTATCCGCCTGGCAGCCTCAATGATAGGGTACCGCCAGTCTCATCAAACAATTACGGTCAGGCAATTCAAAACAACCGAAGTGACCATTGAGCTGGAACAGACCATCCTGGAAATGGGCGCTGTAGTTGTAACCGGCACAGCAACACCTCACGTTGTGGAAGATACGCCAGTGCGCACCGAGGTAATACCCCGGCGTATTATCGAACAGAAACATGCCGTTAACCTCGCCGAAGCCCTGACCTTTCACACAGGCGTACGGGTTGAAAACAACTGCTCAAATTGCAACTTCTCCCAGGTACGCATGCTGGGCATGGATGGAAAATATTCACAGATACTCATTGACGGCGACCCTGTTGTCAGCAGCTTGGCCGGTGTATACGGCCTGGAGCATTTTCCTGAAGAGATGGTTGACCAGATAGAAATCGTCAAAGGCGGCGGTTCCTCTCTGTACGGCGGCGGCGCTGTGGCCGGTGTCATAAACATGATAACCCGGCGCCCTCTCACCAATCAGGTACGCATCAAATACCAGAACAATTCAGCCGGAGGAGAATATGACCAGCATGTAGGCGCTGTTGCCGAACGGGTGTTTTCCCATGGAAAATCCGGCGCCTATGTATTCGGCTCATTCCGCCGGCGGTCTCCCTATGACCATAACAGTGACGGATACAGTGAGCTGGGCGACCTGCGCAATGAATCAATGGGATTCAAATGGTTTTACATGCCCGTTGAAAACGGAGAATTCCTGGCTTCGTTCCACAACATCCATGAGGAACGCCGCGGCGGCAACAAGTTCGGCCTGCCGGTGCATGAAGCAGACATTGCCGAATGGATAGAACACTGGCGAACCGGTGGAACTGTCCGCTGGAACCACCGGCCTTCAGCCCTGTTCGACTACCGGGTATTCTACTCCTTTTCCAATGAGAACAGAAAGTCCTATTACGGCGGGTTGGGCGGCGACACTCCTCAGGACCAGCTCGACGCCCTGGCATTTTACGGCAGGACTGACAATCCCATGCACATTGCCGGTGCCCAGGTCAATTATCAGCTGAGCACCCAGCTTCTTACAGCAGGCATCCAGTATAAAAGTGACCACCTTATGGATGAAACCGCCGCTGAAACCGCGTACCACATTGATGAGACCTACACAAACACGGGCATCTTCATTCAGGACAACATCCATTTCGGACCTGAGGAGCAGGCTGAATTTGTTGTAGGTGTGAGAATGGACAACCATTCTGCCCTGGAAGACTGGATATGCAGCCCCCGCATCAATGGTAAGTTCAGCCTGGGCAACGGTATGAATCTCCGCGCCGCATACACAACGGGCTTCAAAGCACCCCAGACCTATGATGAGGACCTGCATTTATGCGGCATTGAAGGCGACCAGCGTGTTATACGCAATTCCGCCGGGCTCAAACAAGAGCGCAGCAGGTTTGTATCTGCAGGTTTTGAGTTCCTGGGCACTGTGGCAGACATGCCCTCCATGCTGAGTGTGACTGCCTTTTCCACAAGGCTGTCCGGCGCGTTTTCTGAACAGTTCGTTTCCAAACAGGGAAATACTGAACTGTGGGAGCGTGTCAATGCTGACGGCGCATCAGTCAATGGTATGGAGATAGACCTGGGCCTCCGTCCAACAAACCGTCTTCAGATACGGGGAGGAGCCACATATAAAAAGAGCGAATATGACGAGGTAAACGAAGACTTCGGGACAAAAAACTTTTTGCGGACTCCTGACTTTTCCGGAAACCTCAGTGTGACATTGAACCTGAGCAGTTCTGTGAATATATACATTAACAGTATGTATATAGGTGAAGCAGAAGTACCCCACGAAAAAGCGGTACCAGGCCGGGATGACCCGGAACTCGTTCTCGAGCAAAGTGAAAGCTATGCGGTTGTAGACGCAGGGCTTTTCTGGAAACTGCCGCTGAATCACGGCCTGGATATAACTGTCAAGGCCGGCATGAAAAACATATTCGACGCATACCAGGACGACCTGGATGCTGGACCCGACCGGGATCCTGCCTATGTGTACGGGCCTTCCCGCCCCAGAACACTCTTTTTCGGTGTTCAGACTGCATTCTGATAAACACAGACCGGAAAAAATGTTTAAAAATTCTGATCCTGAAGTAATATATCACAGCCGGATATAATTGACTCAGAAATGTTCATATCAATAAAACAGCGCGGCCGTAAACACATTTTTACAGCCGCGCATAATCCGGATCCCAACCGGAATCAAAATCGAAAAAATCATATCACAAAACAATCACACCACGTTGCCGCCCTGGACCGTATTATCAACAATATCATCTTCTTTTTTGATCAGATCCGCCAGAGTTACTGAAATTCCCTTAAGCTCTTCTGCCATGGATGTCAGCTCTTCAACGGTCTTTGTGCTGCCTTCAACATTCCCATGTATTGTCTGAATGTTCAGGGATATCTCATCAGCTACAGTGCTCTGCTCCTGAATGGCAGTGGCGATATTTGTCACTTCATCGGATATTCTGGTTATGCCGCTGTTCGAATCGGTTATACCGGTTTCTGTGGCGCTGATCTTTTCAGAAATAGCCACAAGCCGGGAGACTTTCTCTTCCAGGCCCGATATAACTGCTCTGCTTGCATCCTGAACAGCCTTGACCATTGTTGTAATATCTTTTGTT
>Ga0272442_10006143_pt1 | contig 15908 bp, 12 predicted proteins | sample SSMForm2O_FD_200262 | JGI IMG/M metagenome (GOLD analysis project Ga0272442, IMG submission 200262) | Marine sediment archaeal communities from Little Sippewissett salt marsh, Falmouth, MA, United States - SSM-Form-2O | ecosystem: Environmental > Aquatic > Marine > Wetlands > Sediment ...
TATAAATATTTCTAATAATGGTGTTGGTTTAAATGATACAACAACTATTGATTATGATGCTCTTGACAGGCAGACAAGTATAACTGTAAACTATGGTTCTTTTATAAAAACAATCAACTATACATATGATGAGCTTGGATTTCGAAAAACAATGACCAATCCAGATGGAGAGATTACAAGTTATGAATATGACAAAATAAACCGTTTAGTAAAAATAACGAATCCTTCAGATAACAATACTTTGTTTACTTATGATAATGCCAGTAGGAGAATAAGGACTGATTTTCCAAATGGGATATATACAACATATGAGTATGATCCTGTCGACAGATTAACAAAGATTACCACAAGAAATTCTACAAATAATATCTTAAAAAGTAATACATATGTTTATGATAATGTAGGTAATAGAATAAGTATGACTGATGAAAACAGTCAACAAACATCTTATACATATGATGCAATATATAGGCTAACAGATGTAATATATCCATCTGGACCTCATGTTCAATATACATATGATACAGCTGGAAATAGACTTTTGGAAACAATAAATGGTTCACCTTCTACATCTTATTCTTATGATTTTGAAAATAGACTTACATCTGATACCACATATACATATTCATATGATAATAATGGTAATTTAATTCAAAAGACAGATGGGGCAAATACCCACCAATATAAGTATGATTACAATAATCGTATGATTCAATATATTGCTCCTGATAATTCTACAACCAACTATTATTACACTCCTTATGATTTTAGAATCTCTAAATCAACTCCAACAAGTACAATATACTATCTAAACGACGGTGGAAGCAATCTCTTAGAATTAGATAGCAGTGGTGTTACACAAGCTCGTTATACACATGGACTTGGAGTTGATGACCCGATATCGATAAATAGATCAGGTAATGTTGGATATTACCACCAAGATGTATTGGGCAGTGTTTTATTTATAACAGGTGGTAATGAAAATATAATAAGCTCATATGATTTTGATGTTTTTGGTAATATTTTAAATGCAACTGAAAGCATTGTAAACAATTATAAATTTACTGGACGTGAATTTGACTCTGAATCAGGATTATATTACTTACGAGAAAGATATTATGATCCTGTGATTGGAAGGATGCTTGGTAAGGATTGGGCTTTTTTAAGTAATTCATTAAACCTTTATGTTTATGTTGATAATAATCCTGTAACCTTTGTTGATCCTTTAGGTATGGAGCCAAATCAGAGATACAATGTTGAAGGGAAACCTGAGCTTAATAATCAAGTTAATCCCAATAACCCTCCTTTTTCGGTTGGTATTTCTGAAAATGGTAAAACAACTGAGGCTTGGTTTATTGTCATAGATGGAGAGCTTAAGCAGATACCTGGACCGTTTGGTGGTGATTCATGGTTAAAGGTTACAGATACAGAGACAGGTAGAACACATGTAATGCCAGATCCAGATAAACTAAAGGATGCAACAGGTGCTCAAAAGGCATTATTTTTCAAAGAACAAATCCTTGATAAGATACTTGGTGAAGGCGATCAGATACTTAGAGGTGTTATAACTCAATGGTTTGAGCAAAATAAACATAACCCTAAAATCATCCAATTTGTAATGAGGATATATCGTGGAATTATAGGACGTGAATGTTTCCAGGATGTTGCAGCTGATGCTATAATATTATTTATTGAAGCTTATGGTGAGGATTTGCAGGGGTATCTACAAGGTTTATTAGAAGAGGGAGTTGAAACAACTTTAAGAGATTATATAGGTTCTGATTCAGGTTTTAATAAGGTAATGGATGCTTTAAAAGAGGCTAAGGAATGGAATGACAGCCCTGGTTTAAAACTGTTAAAAACACTTAGAGATAGCCTGCCTAGTTGTGGTAGTGCAACAACGACACCTGATGGTTCAACTCCTACAAAACCATCAGGTAAAAGACCTCGTCATACAGGACCTATTACACCTAGCCCTGGATCATCAGAGACTCCATCTGCTCCAGAACCTGATCCAGAAGATCCGCCTAAGCCAAAAGGTGGTAAATCAAAGTCTACGCAAACTAGTGGCGGCTCGGGTTCATCACAAGAAGGAGTTGCAACTAACCCATATGATCCGCTTGAACCACCTGGACCTGGGGAACAAGGGCCTGGAATACCAACTTATCTTTGGCCACCCTGGTTCCCACCGTGGGATCCATATAATATTACTCAGAATGGTGGTGGTGGAGGAATGCCACCCGGTGAAGGAGGGTATATCTTAATTGATGAACCTCCTGAGTATTGTGCATATAGGATTGTATATTTTAGTCATGATGCAATTGATAATACTAATGAGAATCTACAGGCTTTATATAACGCTATTAAATGGGCAGCAAATCATATACATTCAAAAACAACCAAAGTATTGATAATGCCAAGTAAAGGTGGATATGATGATTGGGGTGATTGGCAGACGTTTGCATCTGCTCATTCAGATCTGATTATCTCTCGTTGGTCAAATCACACCGATAAACGTATTACTATTACATATTCTGGTTTAAAATCACGTAATTGTGATGTTTTAATTGATAGTGATCATGCATTAAGTACACAACAAGGTGGTTTTTACAGTTCAGATGAGATTGAGGCTATTTCTAAATACCTTGAAGATGAACATGGGTATATAGCAACCTTTGGTACACTTGGTGATGAATCTGGTCAAACTACACAGACAACAGAGCTTCTTTCGCTTCTTGGTTTGGAAAAAAGAGACGGAGATCCTCATAAGTATTCAAATTCAAACACTTATGTTCTTAATGATCCTTTACATCCAATATTTACTAATATAAATACGGGTTGGAACCCGGGTGATGTAACAGGGAATGTTGATATTGGTGTTTGCCCACGGTGTGGTGAACGACATGAAGGTGCAAAACTTGCATATCTTCAGAGTGGTACTGGTGGTCATCATGCTGTTATATCTGCATATCAATTATGTTATGCTCCTTTATCTGTTGATGGTCTTCTTGGTTCAACAGGTGAATGTATCTCTGTTCCGCAGACTATTTATTTTGGAAATCGTGTAGTTGATGATGTTGGTAATAATCATGATGTATTGTATAATGCAATTAAATGGGCTGGTGAACATGATTCATCAATTGAGACAAAGGTTTGTATTATGCCTGGTTGGGGTGGTTATGATGGTTGGTCAAGTTGGCAGGCATTTGACGCGAAATATCCTGATATTAATATTAGCAGGTGGTCTGATCAGCAGTATAGTCGAAATACAGTTACCACCGCTGCTTTATCAACAGTTGATGCAGATGTTTTAATTGAAAGTAATCATTCATCAAATACTTTGCAGGGTGGATTTTATACAACTGGTGAGCTTCAAGCTCTTGAATGGTATATTAGTACGAGAGGTCATGGTCTTATTGTAAGCCATGGTAGCCTTGGTGAGCATTCTAATCAAGTTGAGCAAAAGGAAAAACTGTTAGAGCTTTTAAAACTAAATGATACAGGTGCTATTGATATTTATGATAATAGTAATACGTGGAGTTTTGATGAGATCTATCATCCAATAATTTATGGTTTATCTACATGGGATCCTGGTAGGGTTACCGGTGAGGTCGATGTAGATACTGCTGTTAAAATTGCACATTTATATAGTACCTCTGGTAATCATCATAGTTTGATATCTGCAAGTGAAGGCTATGGTAAAGGCGTCTGTGCTTGTAATTGTAATGTCTTTGATGTTGATTATATTTCGATTACAAATCAACCAAATGGGACACAGATAAATGATCAAGTTGTTGATATTGGATTTAATATTACTGGTTATGCGTCTGGTTATAATAATTCAGTTGGATATATTAGTCAGATACCAGTAAGTTGGTGTGTTCAAAATATTAAATCTAATGCTTCAACAGCGCCACTGATGGGGTATTCTTCTACATTTGAAACTGGTGGTAGATATAGTAGTGTTGTATGGGTTGCTGATGATGGATATGGTCATCTTGATAATGTTAGTTTTATTATTGATGGTCCTCCTGAGATTTTAAATGTAACTGATAATCCTGATCCTCAGGAACAAGATGGATTTATTAACATATCTTGTATTGTCTTTGATGATTTTTGTTTAGATAATGTTTCTGTTATTATTGCTTATCCAAATTCATCTACTGTTAATATGACTATGAGCAGTATTGTTGATACTGATTTATTTTACTATAATGATACATATTCTGATTTGGGTGTTTATTCGTATTTTATTTGGGCTAATGATACAAGTGGGAAGCAGAATATTTCTTCTTCTTATACATTTGAGATAGTTACACAGCCTAATAACCCACCTTATACTCCTAATAGCCCCGATCCATATAATGGTGAGACAGATGTTGATATAGATGCTGATCTTAGTTGGACTGGTGGAGACCCAGATCCAGGTGACATTGTTTCTTATGATGTATATTTTGGTACAATAAGCCCACCACCCCAGGTAGTATCAGGTCAAAGTGGTACAACATATGACCCTGGAACTATGAGCTATGATACGACTTATTATTGGCAGATTGTAAGTTGGGATAACCATGGTGCAAGCACCTCGGGTTCACAATGGCAGTTTACAACAGAAAACCCGCCAAATGATCCTCCAAATCCTCCAAGTAATCCAGATCCATACAATGGAGAGATAGATGTTGATATAAACATTATACTTAGTTGGGATTGCAGTGATCCAAACGGTGACAGCCTTGTATATGATGTATATTTTGAAGCAAATGATCCAACACCAGATATACTTGTATCCGATGATCAAATAGATACAACATATGATCCAGGTGAACTAGAATATGAGACTACATACTACTGGCAGATAATTGCAAAAGATATACATGATGCAACCACAAATGGTCCAATATGGCATTTTACAACAGAAGAAGAACCACCAAAAATACCTGATCTTGACTGCAGTGGAACATTAACCTGGACTGAAGTTAAACCTGGCGATACAGTAACAGCTAACATAATCGTTGAAAATAATGGTGATTCAGATTCTCTACTTGATTGGGAGATAGACAGCTATCCAGATTGGAGTACTTGGACATTTAATCCAGATAGTGGAACTGATCTACTAGCCGGAGATTCAGTAACTATTGTAGTTGAAGTTGTTGCTCCAAACGTTGAAAAAGAAACATTCACAGGAGATGTAATCCTTGTTAACAGTGAAGATCCTGATGATATATGCACTCTTGACGTCATTCTGGCAACACCAACAAGCCTACAAGTTATAAACAATCCAATACTTCAGTGGATCTTTGAACGTTATCCAAATTCTTTTCCAATTCTTCGCCAGGTTCTAGGATACTAATTCTTCTCTTTATCTTTTTTTATCAAGTTTTTGTATCTTTTTTCTAACTATTGTTATCGATATTAATACAAATCCAAAGGCTGCAGCTATACCATATAATGCACCAATTAGTTCAAATGATACAAGGAAATTGTAAAAACCATGGACAAAAATTGCTAGTATAAAATAAGGGGTTACACGTATCAATGTAGTATGTTTCAGGAGTGTTTTTCCATATCCATATCCTGTCCATGCTGTTGCAGAAGCATGTAATAGGCATCCTCCAAAGCTTCTCATTATAATTAGAACTAAAAAGTAGATTAATCCTTGTGATAAAAAACTATAACCATAGATTAGATTCTCTGTTGCAGAAAAACCAAGACCTGCAACTGCACCATATATAAGTCCATCTTCAAGTTCATCTATTTCCTTTTTTACAGTCTTTAAACTTAAAGCCAGTGGTTTTGTTAGTTCTTCTGCAATAGGTGCAACAACTACAACTGTTAAAAGAGATATCATATTTCCATTTGATATTGATAAAGCTATAGGTATTTCTAGAATTATCTCCAAGATTACTGCTGCAATTATAGATATACTAGCACCCCATAAAAAACATAATAAAAGTGGTATAATTTTTTCACGATTGTATTTTTCTGTATTTCTAATCCATATCATATAGATTAACGGCGGTATAAAAGACATGCTTACCAGAAGTATTCTCTCATCCATGGATTTACTGAAATAAAACCTGTTTTATTATTCTTTTTAAAAATATCATAATTTTATCTTTATCTAATTTCGTAATATTTATATACTATCTATTATAAAATTTATATATGGGAAAATATGAGAAAAAATAAGATACAAAAAAAATATATTATCACATTTTGTATTTTATTTACTGCAATCATTTTATTTATACACTCAATAGGTTCTTTTAATAATGGACTAATAAACGATAAATCAAATAAATACAATGACTCTTCAGCGTCAGAATCAAATAAAAATAACTTAAATGAAAATCATATAATAGATGATGTAGATAATGATGCTGATGAATCATCATATGTTGAGATTTGCAATTTTATAGATAAAACAAGACAACGTTATCCTGTGCTATCAAAAATTGGAAAAAACATGGGAATTAACAAAAAAGGTATAATAAATATAATTGAAATACTTGGCTGTGAAAAAACAGTAGAGACATATATCTCGATTTTTAGTCGACTATTTAACATCTAAATTTTTTAATTTTAAATCAAAAAAAGATAGGTTTTATAAATACATATATGATACAAAATATATATAATAAAAAAGGACGTTAAATGAAAACAATTAAAGTTGGAATGATTATATTTATACTTTTAAGTGTAATCTTATTTGTTGGTTGTACAGAAGAAAATAAAGATGAAAATTCATTAGAATCAAAAAAACTTGTTGGTATATGGAAATCTGGCGATGACAACGCAGCATATGTTTTTTACTCAGAAGGCACTTTTACTTTTGATTCAACTGATGATGGAAGATATGAAGGATCTTATGAAATAAAAAACAATCTACTATCATTTAGATATACATACCCTTCAGATTTTGAAGGAGAAATAGAACTTTTTAACTATGAGCTTTCATCTGATGGTACAGTTTTTACAATATCACCATATGAACACCCAGAATACTCAGCTGTATTTTATAAAAAATAAAATTGAGAAATTATTTGATTTTTGTTATGTTCTATAATAAAACTCACCTTCTTGTTTCTGCTGTCTATCCATATAAGAATCTGTCTTATTAACCCGAGGTCTATGTGTATCTTCATCTCTGCGAAAAGTGATATTTACATCTTTTAAAAAACGGTTCATACCTTCATGTAGACTAAATGGTCCTTTAGATAAACCTCTCCTGCCAGATTCTCCTTCAAAAACAACTAAGGCATCTGATACCATATCTATAAAGTATACATCATGATCAACAACCATAGCAGATTTACCAGATTTTTCAATAACACGCCGTAGCATACGAGAAACAAGCATCCTTTGCTCACTATCTAAATAAGCAGATGGCTCATCTATAAGATATATGTCAGCTTCTTTAACTAGACAAGACGCAATAGCTACACGTTGAAGTTCACCACCTGAAAGAGTATCAAGTGATCTATCTAAAAGATATTTTAAATGAAGTGCATCATAAACCTCTGCTTTTAAAAAAGATGAAGTAAAAAGTCCTTGAGCTGTTTTTTCAAAAAACTCACGAACATTCCCATCATATTCAGGAGATATATATTGAGGTTTATAGCTAATCTTTAAATCATAATCAATACTCCCCTCATCAGGTTTTATAACACCTGCAAGCATTTTTACAAAGGTTGTTTTACCAATAGCATTCGGACCGACTATGCCAATAATCTCACCTTCACGTATTATACCACGTTCAACCTCCAATGTAAAATCTGAAAATTTTTTTATTAGATTATCATATGAGATAAGGATGTTCATTTCTTGTCGAATTTTTGGTGGTGAGGAAAAAAATTCAATTTTTTGCCCAAATCTGATATTCTCTTCTTTAAGATATCCTGATAGATATGTGTTTATCGAGTTTCTAACTCCACGTGGAAATGTAACAACACCATATGCTCCCTCAGTCCCATATATAATGTGGACGTTGTCACATAGAAAATCAAGTACAGCTAGATCATGTTCAACAACAATTACTTTTTTTTCAGTTGATAGTTCTCTAATAATTTTTGCAACCTTTAATCTTTGATATATATCAAGATATGAGGTTGGTTCATCAAAAAAATATAAATCAGAATCTTTTATTAATGCTGCAGCAATTGAAACAAGTTGTAATTCTCCTCCTGAAATAGTCCCTTTTTCAATATCGTTATCTAAAATCCCTTGTATCCCTAATTTTTCTACAATATAATCAAAATTCCCAGAGTTATCAGCCTTATTTAGGATATCTTTTATTTTTCCTTTAATAATCTTTGGTAGTTTATCAACATATTGAGGTTTTAAAACACAAGATATCTTTTTATCAGCTACTTCTTTGAAATGAGAATAAAGCTCAGTTCCTGAATAATAATCAAGGATTTTATCCCATTGTCCATCCTGATCATAATCACCTAAATTTGGAATTATTTGTCCTGATAATATTTTAATAGCTGTAGTTTTACCTATACCATTCTGACCTAAAATACCAACACAAATACCTTTCTTAGGTACTGGTAGCCTATAAAGTCTAAAACCATTTTTACTGAACTGATGAACCAAATCTTCTTTTAATTCCTCAGCAAGTCCGATGATTTTTATAGCCTCAAATGGACATCTATTTATACATATACCACAACCAACACATAACTCCTCAGATATAACTGGCTTACCATCCTCACCCATAATAATTGTTTCATCACCAGCTCTCACTCTAGGACAGTATTTAATACATTCATGAGCACAACGTTTGGATTTACATCTATCTTTTAACAGTATTGCAATTCTCATAATTAAACAGGCGAAAAGATAACAGTTTTATTAAAATTTTGTCATTTAAAATTTTATTTAAGCCAACTTATCCAAACAATACTTCCTCATAGAACAATTCCTACATCTATTTATATCATTATGATTCAATTCAACATAACCATATTTAATTGATTTTTTCATTTTAGAAATCACAGATTCAAGTTCAAATCGTAGCCCTGGATCAAATGGAATTACAAAATCCGAATTTCCATAAACAAGCCTACCATAAGGAACGAAACCGCCATAACAATCCTCTAAAAGCTGACAATAGGTTGCAAGTTGAAGTATATGATTTTGTTTAGGTTTATTATTAAAACCAGATTTTAACTCAATAGGAATATATTTATTATCTTCCATTACAACATAATCAGGTTTACCAGTAATCCTATAACGCGCAGAAAAAAAAGGCTTTGCAGGAACATTTAAATCAGAATACAAAATCTCCCCATTAGGAATCATATATTTTTTTCTTTTTGAAATAACATTTTTTTTATATTTTCTTGAAACAAGTAGAAAAATAAATGAAAAAATTAAAAAGATAAAACCAAAAAAAAGTAAAATTCCTATACAAACACCTCAAAAAAAACCAAAATAAATGCGATAATTAAAAACAAATAACTTAAATATGCATATCTTTTTGAAAGATTTGACTTAGATTTAATTTTATCAATCTCACAACCAAGATTAACATGAGTCTTCTTACCTAAATCAAGCAACAATGAATCTGGTTTATAACCACATCTTAAAAGATACCAAGACATTGAACAATACACAAATTGACCAATCTCAGAAGCACTAATAACATCTTTTTTATTAAACAAATCTTGCTTTTTTCTCACCATCAAAAAAAACAAAATACAAAATATTCTTTTAATAATTTAACATAGATAACCGAAAGTAAAAAAAATTTAGCTATCTCTTTTGATATTTGATCTATTTTCCTTTAACCAATTAATAGTAACCTTTGCACATTCAGGTATACTTAATGTAGGCTTCCAACCAATAGATTTAACTTTTGAAATATCTAAATGAATAAAAGGACTATCTCCAATCCAACCTCTTATACCACCAGTATAAAGATATTTAACATCTTTTAAACCCAATTCTTCACATACAATATTTGCAATACTAGTAACATCTAAATAATCATCATGTCCAATATTATAAAGATTAATTTTATCATTAGAACAAGAGATAACCTTAATGATAGCATTAACACAATCCTTGACATATAAATAAGATTTCAACTGTTTACCATTACCAAGTATTTCAAGGTTTTTAGAATTCTTTTTTAATTTATTATAAAAATCTAAATATAAAAACAGTAAAATCATATGCAATGGAATAAGCTGTAAGAAGCCCTTCACATGCAGCCTTAGAAGCACCATACATAGATGTTTGAATCGGAAAAGGAGCAGTCTCAGGTGTAGGAAATATATCAGGCTCACCATAAACCGAACCACTAGACGAAAAAGCAATAGATTTAACGTTGTTTTTCCTCATAGCCTCTAAAACATTACTGGTTGCAATAGTATTTTGCTGCAAACATCTAATCGGCTGATTAACATTATTTTTAACATCAGCATGAGCAGCAATATGAAAAACCATATCAACACCCTTCATGGCCATACAAAGATCTTCAAAATCCATAATGTCTGCTCTTATAAAACCAATCTTATCAATTGAACTTTTTAAAAAATATTTACTACCAGTTGTTAAATTATCATAAACAACAACATCCGCACCATCTAAAATCAGTCTATCAACCAAGTGACTACCAAGAAAACCTGCTCCACCAGTAACTAAAACCTTTTTATCTTTCATATTAGAATCCATCATTATTACACTTCTCATATAATTTATAGATTAATTTAATTGACTCATATGCATCATATATATTTCCATTAGGTTCAATATCATATTCTATTGATTCAATAAAATTTTCAATCTCCTTTATCCAAGATAAATCCTCTCCATCCCAACTAAAAACAAACTTATCTGGAATTCCCATTTCAGGTTTCATTTTATAAAAAGTAAGTGTCTCCACACCATAACTTCCACCTAAACCATCAATATTAATCTGACCGGTCCTACAGAAAATCTCCATTGAAAAAATATTCTTCCACTGAGTACAAGAAGCATGAAGTTGAGCAACCTCCCCTTTTTCTGTTTTTAACAATGCAAAACAGTTATCCTCAACCTCCATATCCCAAAAATATGTAGCACAAAATCCAGTTACATACTTAAAATCACCCATAAAGTACCTAGATAAATCAACTATATGAGATCCTTGATCAAGCATCTCTCCACCACCTGCCATATCTTTAAAAGACCTCCATTCCTCATCATATCCAAGTCGACCACCATGTCCATATCTAGCTCTAATAAACATCACATCACCGATATTCTCTGTTTTTATTATTTGTTTAGCTTTTTCAAAAGCAGGGTGGAATCTATGATTAAACCCCACCTTAACTTTATATTTTTTACCAAGATTTTCATAAACATCAATTATCTTTTTTATCTCATCTGGGTTTCTTCCAGCTGGTTTTTCAACTAAAACATGTTTACCTTTTTTTAGCATTTCAATTGTGATTTCTGCAAGTTTGTCATTTGTTGTAGCAACTATAATTAAATTGATATCTTCATCATCGACTAAGTCTTTCCAATCATTAGAGTACATACAGTTGCATTTAGATGCTAAATCTTGAGCTTTATTTAAATTTTCATCAATAACTTTTAAGATAGATATATCTTTTATCTTCTGAAGAGCTGCTGCTCTTTTATTTCCGATTAATCCGCAACCTATTATACCTGTTTTATAACTCATTTTACCGGCTCAAATTTAAATTCATCAATTCTTCTAAGAGTAAACATGTCATTATTTTGATTTAACAAAAGTTTCTCCTTATCATCCTTTATGTGAATAAATCTCCCGTTTATCTTATTATTATCTAAAAGGAAATCAACCATTGAAAATAGGTTTTCCTTATCTGCCCAGTTAGTTGGATGTTCATCAAAAGTTTCATCATTCCACATATCTGTTTTATGTGCACCTGGTGCAATTACATTTATTTTTATATTGATTTTTTCTTCTTCGAATTCTTTTGCTAATATTTCTGTAAATCTTACTACTGCAATCTTAGAACATGCATATGCTGTATGATATATGCGTGGGTATGCTGATCCTCCACCACTGATGTTTATAATTTTACCATTATCAGATAAGAATGGTACTGCAGCTTTACATGCATTAACGGTTCCAATTAGATTAACATTAATTGTTTTTATCCATTGATCTTGGTCATTATCAACTAAAAAACCTACAGGTCCAAGTATGCCTGCACAGTTAATTAATGCATCAAAATTTTCTATATCATTAAATATTTCTTTTATTCCATCTATTTTACTCACATCTGTACAATAACCTTTAATTCCCAGTTCTTTTTTTGTTTTATCTAATGATTTAATATTTTTTGAGATAATTATTACTTCGTGTTTTTTTGATAAATGCTCTGTAAGCACTTTACCTATTCCTCTGCTACCACCTGTGATAACTATTTTCATATTCCCGTCCATAAAAATTTTATATTTACATTTACAATTTTTGATTTATAAGACAGGGCTAAAAAACAGTTCATTTAAAAACTTTATGTACTCTATTAATCTTTTTGTAAACATTTAAAATAACCATATATCAAATTTTTTTATTCAATAGATTTATATATATCTTTTTCTTTAGAAATAATGGAGGAAAAGAAATGAATAAGATATTTACAATTCTAATAATAGGATTTTTATTAACAAGCTGTATAGTAAGTAGTACCTCAATAAATATTAAAAGTTTAACAGATGAAAAAAATATACAAAATAATACCATATCTATAAAATTTGATGATATATTAGATCAATTTCAAATTATTAGCACAAATTTTACTGTGTTAGGTAGGCTCCCTGAATCTTTGAATTTATCTTACAATTTTACATATGCACAATCATTTATACCTCAAAGCAAAATACTAACAAGAATTGAGTTAAATCTAACTCGAAATCAAACAACAATTTATGATATATTTTTAGCTGTAAGAGAAAATCTAACAGGTGAAGATTTGGCATCTATTCATTTATCTGCTGATAATGTTTTAGAAGGAAATTTTTCATGGATAGAATTTGATTTTGATGATATATATGTTGATATAGGTAAAACCTACTATATTGTATCATATACATCTAATTTTACTGAAAATTTTTATGGATGGACTGCAAATAATAATTCTGAATCTTATCCTTTTGGTTGTGCATGGGTATCAATAGATGATGGTAATACTTGGAGCAATAGTTCATGCGCATTTGACTCAAGCTATGGTTTTTATGGAAATAATAACCAAGGACTTATATTGGTTAATGATAGTAATTATACTTGGGATATGTGTTTTAAAACATATGGCGCTGATAATCTACCACCGGAATCTCTTGACATAGATGGCCCAATTGAAGGTGTTATTGGAGAGGAGTATTCATATGAAATCTTTTCAGTAGATCCTGATGGCGATGACGTCTATTATTATATTGATTGGGGAGATGATACAAGTGATGAGTGGATAGGACCATATGATTCTGAAGAAATTGTAAATATTAATCATATATGGTCTGCTGTAGGAAATTATACAATTGCAATGAAAGCAAAAGACACCCAAGGTGAAGAATCTGGTTGGGTATATCTTAAGGTTACTATGCCATTAAACCAACCAAAACAATATTATGATTTTCCAATAATTAAAAAAATAATTGAATTATTAGAAAAAAATCATCCATTAATAAAAATGATTCTTCAACTATATTGATTTTAAAAAAACTATCACAAAAACTATCAACAATAATAAAAATTAAAACAATATGTATCAATTTGATATTTATGATTACAGATTTAGATACAAATATTAGAGAGCTCTCAGAAATATATGACGAAAATAGCTTAGATACGTATATCTCTATTTATCTTTCAAAAAACAGTTTAGATAATAAATTTTTAGAAAAAAGAGAAAAGGCTTGTAAATCAATTCTAAAAGATGAGATATTAAAAAATTTTATAGAAACTATGGAAGAAATCAAGGATATTTTAAAAAAACATAAGAATGAAAACATAGCGATATTTGCATCAAATAAAAACAATTTTTTTAAAACTATATCTTTACCAATAAAAATAAAAAATTCTTTGATTGTTGATTCATCACCATATATTCGGCCGTTAGCAAGAGTTCATGATGAATGGGAATCTTTTACACTTGTTCTTCTTAGTTCAAATTATGCAAAGATATATTCAATTTCATTTGGAAAAATTGATTTTGCAAAAAATCTATCAAAAGATATAATGAACAAACATAAAAAGGGCGGTTGTTCACAAGCACGTTTTCAAAGACTTAGAAAATGTGCTATTCATTCATTTTTAAATGAAGTTATTGAAGCGCTTGAAAAAGTTGCAGATAAACAAATCATTCTTGCAGGGCCTGGAACAACCAAAAAACAATTCCAAGAGATGTTACCAAAACATCTAAATGATAGAATTGTAGATGTTTTAGATATTAGTATTGATGATGAAAAAGAACTATTAAAACAATCAGTTCGTCTTATATCAGTAAAAGAACAACAAAAAAGCCACGAAAGTTTAACACAATTAAAAGAGGAGATATTAAAGGAAGGGTTAGCTGCTTATGGTTTTGATGATACATTACAAGCTGTAAAAAATGGACAGGTTGAACTTTTAATAGTTCAAAAGGATTATAAAATCAAAGGATGGGTCTGTGAGCATTGCCAGGTTGTAAGAAAAGGCAAAGTTCATAAATGTCCTTCTTGTGAAAATATGGTCTCTGAAGTTGATGTTATTGAAGAAATATTAGAATTTGCTAAAAGAACGGATGCTGAAATCGAATTTGTAGATGATCCAGAAATTGACAATCTTGGACATGTAGGCGCAATTTTAAGATATTAAACCAATTTGTCAAAACATATATAAAATCGTTATTGATGATAAATTATAAGGAAATTATTATGAAATATAAGATAGGAATTCGTAGAGAAGATAAAAATCAATGGGAAAGACGTGTCCCATTAATACCAACACATATAAATGATTTTAAAAAAAATTATAATATTGAAACAATCATACAACCATCAAAAATTAGGATATTTGATGATGATGAATACGTAAAAGCGGGAGCTATTGTAAATGAGGACCTTTCATCTTGTCCTGTCATATTTGCGGTAAAGGAGATTCCAATAAATTTTTTTGAAAAAGAGAAAACGTATGTATTTTTTTCACATACAATCAAAGGTCAGAAATATAATATGCCTATGTTAAAAAATATGATGGATCTCAGATGTAATCTAATTGATTATGAAAAGATTGTTCATGAGAAAGGTTATAGGTTGGTTTTTTTTGGCAAATATGCTGGTCTTGCAGGTATGGTTGACAGCCTTTGGGCTTTTGGTCAACGATTAAAATCCCAAGGAGTAATTTCTCCTTTTTCAAAGATTAAACAAACCATTAATTATAGAAATCATCTATCAGAGATTAAACTACATTTGAAAGAGATTGGAGATGAGATAAAAGAACAGGGTATCCCTAAATCGATTGCTCCAGTGGTCGTTGGTTTTGCTGGATATGGAAATGTTTCAAAAGGTGCACAGGAGATCCTTGATATTTTACCTGTTAAGACAATATCTCCATATGAGATTAAAGGCGTTTATGAAAATCCTTCAGATCGATATATCTACAAAGTTGTATTTAAAGAGGAAGATATGGTTAAACCTATATCTGAAGATGAGGATTTTGTTCTTTTAGATTATTATAATCATCCTGAAAAATATGTTTCTAAGTTTTCTGATTACATCCCATATTTATCTATTCTTATGAATTGTATTTTTTGGAATGAGAAATATCCCAGATTGTTAACTAAAGAATTTTTAAATAAAACTGATTTGGATGCCATTAATTTACAGGTTATTGGTGATATAAGTGTAGATGTTAATGGTGCCGTTGAAATAACTGAAAAAACTACAAA
>Ga0272442_10006146_pt1 | contig 15905 bp, 11 predicted proteins | sample SSMForm2O_FD_200262 | JGI IMG/M metagenome (GOLD analysis project Ga0272442, IMG submission 200262) | Marine sediment archaeal communities from Little Sippewissett salt marsh, Falmouth, MA, United States - SSM-Form-2O | ecosystem: Environmental > Aquatic > Marine > Wetlands > Sediment ...
TGCCCCAGATCGACTGCCTCCTCCTGTTTGAAGTTCTCCCGGTTTTCTTCAAAGTAGCTCCGGAGGGCATCGGTCGAAACCTCGAGACCCTCCATGATTGTATCCTTGTAAAGGAGTTTCGCCATCACGTGGTTTTTGGCCTGTTCCAGGAAGAGTCTGGCATTGGGTGTGATCCGGAGTTTTTCCCGTCGGAACCGGGCGGCCAGTTCCTCCTCGAACATGCGGTCTTTTTCCGCTTCCCCGGCATCTTCAGCATTATATCTCTTTCGTTGCCCGAACAGATCGGGATATTGCATCCAGAAGCTTGTATATCGTATTTCTTCTTTCGGCTTTTTATGAGAAGGTATCTGGAGGGCCTTGTCCCCCATCTCTTTCTTTTTCCCGGTTTCCTCCCCGGAGCGCCGGCATCCCTCGAAAAGGATCACCGGAAGGATTGCCAGGATCAGGATTTTTGTAAGTCTCATGCTCTCTTTCCTTTCGAAAATCTCCCCCGGGAAATATAGGTCTTTTCCAGCGAAAGCAACCGGAAAAACGAGGGAATGGGTAATCTCGGGGCAAACGTATTACCTGTCTCCTGGAATAACCCACCGAGCCGCTCACCCCTTGACCGCTCCACCGATTCAGAGAAACAAGGTTGACTTTCAAACGGTTTTAAACGATTGAAAAGTATTAAAAGGGAACGGGATTAACCGTATTTCTCAATTCCATACCGCGGGAGCGGTTCCATGGCCGTACTTTCCAGAACCCTTCATAAAAAGGTCCTCATTCTCATCCTCATTGTCAGTATCATACCCGCCCTTTTCGGAACCCTCCAGACCTACTGGGGGAGCCTCATTGCCATGGACAGCACCATAGGCGGTTACCTCGAGGAAAGAACCCATCACCTGGCCAGGAGCATCGAACAGGTTATGAGGGATAAATATATCGCCGTTGTGGAGTTGGCGCGGGATCCCGATTTTCTCTCCTTTTCCCGGTTCCTTTTCGACCAATCCTCGGAGGAATTCGCAACCCGGGGAAACAGAAAAAGACTGGCCATGTTCGCCGGTGAGGGAAACCTCGAGGAGGAAACCATCATCCTTGCCGGCAACCAGGGCGGGATCCTTCTCGCCGCGAACCAGGATATGGAAACCAGGTCTTTCGATTCCTGCACATGGTGGAAAGCCGCCTGCTCCCTTTCCCCGGGGGAGGCCTATATGGCCGAAAACCATTCCCCGGGGGAGGAAAGCCCCGAGATCGTTATCGCCGTTCCCGTGCCCTCCGGAGGGGACGATGAAGTTCCTGCGGGAATGCTCCTTTGTATCCTTCCCGCGGAACGTTTCTTCCGGGACGCCCCCTATATGGAGGGTCCCGGCCGGTGGGCGCCCGGTGTTTTTTCCTCCAAAGGCAACTTTATCATCACTCCGGAAAACGGAGAAAAGATCCTTCCCGTTCTCCAGACCCGCCTTATGGATATCCGCTCGAGGCTCAGCCACTGGTTTCCCACACAGGAAATCGACAATAAAAAATACATCATCTCAACCTCCACCGTTCATTTCCTTCGCATGCTCCAGAGGGAGGGGAAAAGCAACTGTGAGTGGTTTACCTTCATCGGCATGGATGTAAGCGACGTTGGGATCTTCATCAACCTGCTCATGTGGCGGATGTCCATCCTCGGCCTTGTCCTGGTCATCCTCCTGATCTCCCTGGGGCTCTATCTCTCCACCAGGATCGTGAATCCCATCAAAAGGCTCCACACCGGGATTCGGGAGATCACGGCCGGCAAGCTGGACAGCCGGGTCAGTATCCACAGCGGGGACGAGCTCGAGGATCTGGCGGACGGATTCAACGACATGGCGGAAAGGCTCAGTAAAACTTACGCGGATCTCCAGAAAACCGTGATCGAGGTGAATGAAAAGGCCAACCATATCGCCCTGATTCACGAGATCACCCAGGCGATCAATTCCGCCCTGGATCTCGATGAGATCTTCAAGAGCCTCTCCTTTGAAATGAAAAAAATCGTCAATTACGACTATTTCAGCGTGGTCATGTTCGACGAGGATATGAAACGCGTGTATCCGGTCCGGGTTTTCCCCACGCCCTCCAGCAGTGAAGAAAAAATGCATCCCTATCCCATCCGCAACTCCTACGGAAAATTGTTTCTGAAAGGGAATAACCTCCTGCTGAAACAGGATCTCGTGAAGCAAGCTTCCACCGATGAGGACGGGGAACTAAAGGAGCGCGGGATGCGCTCCCTTCTCGCCGCCCCCCTGATCTCCAGCTCGGGAACCATCGGTTTTATCATCCTTGCCCATTCCCTGATCGGAGCTTACGGGGAAAGAGAGGAACTCCTCGTGAGCCAGGTCGCCGGAGCCATATCCGTGGCCGTGGAGCACAGCCGTCTCTACCAGCGCGTGATGCGATTCGCCGAGGAACTCGAACAGAAAGTGGCCGAGCGGACGCGGGAGCTCGGAGAGACCCACAAGAAACTCATCCTCACGGAAAAATTCGCCGCTACGGGAAAACTCGCCGCAAGCGTGGCCCATGAAATCAACAATCCCCTCGGGATCATCAAGAACTACCTGAAACTGTTCCGCGAGCAATGGCGACAACACAGGGCCCGGCTCGATTCCCTCGGCATCAGCCTCGAACCCCTGGCCATCGTGAACGAGGAACTGGATCGCATCGCACGGATCGTACGGGGACTCCTGGACCTCTATCGCCCCGCAGAGGGAAAATCCATCCCCACCAATGTTAACGCCGATATTAAAAGGCTCATCGAACTCATGAAAAAAGGCCTCGAAAAAAGAGGCATACAGGTGGTTCTCGAGCTCGAGGATCAGCTCCCGAATCCCCCGCTTTCCCCGGATCATATTCGACAGGTGATCCTCAATATCCTCGGAAACGCTACGGATGCCATGCCCGAGGGTGGGCGAATCCACATCAAAACAAGCTTCCTGGAACTGGACGCCCGGGACAAGAAATATGTCGAGGTGGTGATCGAGGACACCGGGTGCGGCATCCCACCCGAAATCATGGGAAATATCTTCGACCCCTTTTTCACCACCAAAAAAGAGGGCGAAGCCACCGGCCTCGGGCTCGCCGTCACTTACGGCATCCTGCAATCCATGAATGGGGATATCAACATTGCCAGCGATCCCGGCCACGGCACAAGGGTCAGGATCCTCTTTCCCGCTTGAGGCCGAACAGCATTTTCATCACTCATCCCTTCCCCAGAACCCGCGTCTCGATCCGATCTCCACGATAAATCCTCAGCTCCACCTCTGGAGGGCAGATCTTGAGATCCTTCATGTAGGCATGAAAACGCTCGATTCCCCCGAACTCCCCCTCGCCAAGCTCGTAATGGGTGATCTTCAACAGCTCCTGTGATTCTTCCTCGGGTATGCCGATCTTCCCGGCGAACTCCCTGGCGATTTCATCCCGTTTTAAAAGCCCCGTGTCCCGGGCTTGAACCAGGAGCTCATCCAGGGCCGGTCCCATGATTCCCTCCCTCACAACCCATACCATGTGAACAAGCGCCAGATGGGTCCATTGCTCCCATTGCTCTCCCATATCCAGAATGTACTCGAAATCACCCGAGGTTCTCATGGCCTCGTCTCCGATTATGAGAAAGGCGTCGTAATCCATGTCGTGAAAGGGATACTCCGCTGTGAGCGGTTTGGCGGAGAGGACTTCCACCGGTTGCATGCTCCACCGGATTCGGAAAATGGCCCGCAAAAGCGCGATGGTGTTAATGGAACTGCGGTCGAGCAGAACGGTCTTGATATCGGCCGGTGCGGTTTTGGAAAAGAGGATGCAGTTTTTCGAGGGGCCGTGGGTGGATATCGAGATGTCGGGAATGATAGAGAGCCGGGGCCTCCTGAGCACGGTCAGAAGGGGAGCGAGGGCGATATCGATCCTTTGCTTGGCGATTTCCCCGGTGATTTCACGAGGGATGCTTTCCGTGATCTTGATCTCCGGAGCCAACTCACCCAGGGTCCAGATCAGCGGCTTTATGGTCAGGTAGGGGGGAACAAGCATCTTGAGGATATGGTTGGTGCTCTCCATCAATGGTATTCTCCTTGATATTCAGTTTCCCTGGAAATCCTCCAGCTTGGGGGGATCGCCCTTTTTTCCCCCCGCGATCCATTCCTTGCGGGCCTTGTGATAGCGCCTTTTCCTCTCGAGCTCATTCAAGGCCCCCGTGTTCGAGGGACCGACTGCTCTGTTGTTTTGATCGGCATTATTCGTGGGGGGGGCTTTCCCCGTGGGATCCCCGTTTGCGGGTGGAACTGCAATCTGGTTTTCGAAGATTTTTTCAAGGGCCGTTCGTATGGCGGGATCGAGCTCCCCCTCCACGATTCGATTGATTTTGGCCTTCATCACCTCGCGCTCCGGTCGGAGCCGGGGGAAGATTCGGTCGATCCGTTTCTGGAGAGACCACTCGGAGCTGGTCCGGATGCGGATGAGGAGACGGAGGAAGCGGCGCAGCTTTTCCTGATCCATGGGGGGGGTATTATAATCCACCAGGGCCTTTTGGGCCGCGGTGGACACGATCGGATCCTTTTCCTCCAGAAACGGCACAATCTCGGGAATCATGCGGAGATCTTTGGCCTTTCCCAGAACCTGGAGGGCCGCGATCCTTTTTTTCCTTTTCTTTTCCGCCCCGGAGAGGAAAAAGTGCTTTTTGAGGGTTTGCAGGGCTTCATCCAGCTCGAGCGGCGAAACCCGGGGAGCTTCGAGGCGAACCTCGCCCGGGGCCTCGGTTTGTCCCCGGGACTGCAAAATCCGCTGGTGAGCCTTGAACAGAATGTCCGTGGTTTCCCTGCCCGGATTGGTGTAATGCCCCACCTGGATTCTGGCATAAACGTCCTCGAGGATCTCATCCGCCCGATCCCCGCCGATTTTGTTCGCCGCGTAAACCAGGGCGAACGTGATGGAATCCTTGTCCAGCTCCCGACGCGTCTGGTTCGCAGGATCCCAGGTCAGCTCCTTCTCGTACTTTCCAAGGGAACTCTCTTCCATCATGAGGCTGGCCGTCAAAAGCTTTTCCAGGAGAGAAAGCGCGCGCTCATCCCCGATTTCACCCAGAACCTCCGCCATGGCAATATAGGCGCCCGAGTATGTAACCATGTGTCGCTCTGCGGTTTCCAGAATCCGGGGCAGGAAATCCGATCCCAGCTTGATCAGGAGTTGAACCAGTTTTTCCCGGTGCCCCAGCACGCCCCCGCCCGATTGGGGGGCATCGGCAAAAGAGGGCGTGGGATCCTTGAACCACAGACCCTCGACCAGCCGCTCGGTCGCCCAGGAACGAAACGCCGGATTGATCTCTTCCAGCCGAACCAGGAAAAATTGCTCCGCACATGTCAGGTTCAGCCTCGAGTCGTTATCGTCAAGGATCTCGATCACTTCCCGGATCAGCGTGTTTCTCTCCTCGACACCGATCTTCTGATTCCGCGAGATCTTCGCCAGGGACATGAGAATCTGGGTTATCTCCCTGCGTCTCTGGGGAGTGATGGTTCGGATCTGCAGTTTCCCACGGAGAACATCCAGAAGGGCCTCCCTGGCTTCCGCATCGCTCAGCGATCCCAGAGCCGCGATCACACGGGGATGAACCTCCCGGAGCTTCCTGTTCTCCAGGCATCCGATCAGGTAGTGGGTGGCTCCCTCGGCCTTGAGTCCCCCCAGGAGATCCAGGACATAAGTGTGGGATCGCATGCCGTGAACGGTTCCGGCAAACCGCACCAGGCTCGACACCAGGGCCGTATTCTCTCCCAGCCTGGACAGTGCTTGAATCACCAGCTTTTTCTGGGTGGGGGTGAGGGATTGATACAGGCGGTCTTCCAACCCCGCGGCTTTCCTGGTAAAGGATTCCTCTTGGGGACACAGCTCCGACAGCAAAACGGCGATATCGTGCCACTGTCCCGCATGGGGGGGGCGGAAATAGCAACGGATAATGGAACGGAGCAGCAGGTCGAATCTCTCCAGATCCTCCTCCTTCGGTTCCCCCAGGGTTCTGACCCCGGGAAGAAAATCTTTCATTCCCGCCGCCATGGTAGCGAGGTTCCGCGTCCACTCGAGGGATCTGTGTTCCATTTGCGTTTTGTAGATCAGGGCCAGGCGTTCCTGTTTGGATCTTTTGATGATTTGAATGATATCGCGGGGATAGTCGCCCTGGATCATCCGGATCACCTTGTCCGATTCTTTCTGCTCGTTTTCAAGGGTTCCCAGGATGTTTCCCACCAGGGTGGCCGAGTTCATGACGCCCTCCGGCGTCTGTTTGCGGGAAAGAAGCGTTTTGCACCGCTCCACGGCCTCGTCGTATTCCTTGTTCCTGACCGCGTCACGGATCTCCCGGGCCATCCGTTCCGTGAACAGATCCTCGAGGTTCTTTTTCCAGTCATGAGTGAGGGAGATCGGTTTTTCAAGGTGGGAATCGAGTACCGGGGATGCCTCAGCTGGGAGATGGTGTTTCAGATCGCGGTAAAACTTCTCAACCGGTTCCACGTGGAAGCTATTATAAAGATCGACGGCCAGAAGCCCCAGTTCCTCCGCCAGCTCTCGCGGGGAAAGATCGGGATCGGAAGAAAGGGCCTTTTGGGCGAGTTCCACGGCACGGTTTGGGTTTCCCCTGACAATCGCATCCCTGATTGTTTTTAGCCATTGCTCTGATAAGTCCATTTTTTCTTGAAACAGGAAAACTTTTCCACTATGAAAATGCTGTCTCGTTTATGCATAATATGGTGTTCCAACAGAGATCCTCATGTAAAGCGAAAACTATTCAAAGGAGAGTGAAGCCATGACAGAAGAAAAGGATTGCCTGTTCTGCAGGATCGCTCGAAAGGAAATCCCCTCGGAAATTGTTTATGAAACTGACGATGTGGTGGCTTTTCGCGATATCAATCCCCAGGCCCCGACCCATATCCTGGTGATTCCACGGGAACATATCCCCACAACGAACGATGTGGGGGAGGATCATGCCGCCCTTTTGGGAAAACTGGTCATTGTGGCCAGGGAGCTGGCCATTGGTGAGGGAATCGCCGGGGATGGCTATCGCCTGGTGATCAACTGCAACCGGAGTGCGGGCCAGGCGGTTTTTCACGTTCACCTTCATCTTTTGGGGGGGCGCGCCTTTTCCTGGCCACCGGGATAGTCCAAAAGGCGAAAAACGGTAAAAAAAACGGTAAAAAGATATTGACAATGGGAAGCATGCGGTGTTGGGATTGAAACGTTTCAATTAACCCGAAAGGGGACTCCAGCAAATCTTTTTTTTCTAAGGAGGTGACTGTTATGAAAAGGAAAGGCTTCACTCTCATCGAACTCCTCATCGTCGTCGCCATTATCGCTATCCTGGCCGCCATCGCCGTCCCTAACTTCCTCGAAGCACAGGTCCGTTCCAAGGTCAGCCGCGCCAAGGCCGATATGAGAAGCATGGCCACAGGAATCGAATCCTACTCCGTCGATTATAACCAGTACCCCGTCGAGGAAATCGCCACCGGCGACATGGGCTGGTACCGCTTCCCGCACTCCCTCACCACTCCCATAGCCTTTCTCACCCAGTCCTTCAAGGATCCCTTCCGCATCACCTGCGATCCCAGCGATCAGTACACCCCGGCATCCCTTCCGGATAAAGATCGTACCTTCATGTATATTCGTATTATAGCCAAGGATACCGTGGATTCACGGTTCACCGGTTTCCAGGGCGGATCGGATCTCCCCAGCGATGCCGGCGCTCCAAGGCTCACCTGGTTCGGGCGTTGGGCCATCTCCTCATTCGGCCCGGATCGCATCGCCGGAACCAAGTTCGTCAACGGCGCCTTCTATGGGTACACCTACGACCCCACCAACGGCACCATCTCGCCGGGAGATATCCTGAGGCGACAGAAAACCTATGCCAAGGATAACTGATTCTTAAAGCTTGCGTTTTCTTATGGATCGTACTGCTTTTGCAGTTTTTATATTTTATCTGAGAAAAGGAGGTTTGTTTGTTATGAAAAAAGTATGGATTGCACTTCTGATGGTGATGTGTTTCGTCGGTTTGGCCGCAGCACAGGATTATCTCTATTATGGGACCCTGATGCCGATTGACGGCGGGGAAAGCCCCGCCGGCGTCGCTCTCAAGTCCGATGGAGACCTCTACTACGTCACCTTCAACGCCGCCTCTTCCGACCTGGTCTATGTCCAAGACGCTGTTGGCTGCTGCCAGGGTGATCCCTGCACCAGCTCGGTCGTGTCCACGGAAACCCTCCCCACGGGCAGGGGTCTCAACGACGTGGACCTCGATTCCGCCGGCAATATCTACATCAACGGCACCGGCTCGAGTGGGGCGGACACCGTTCTGAAGAAATTCAGCGCGGCTCCCGCCCACACCGAGGTCTGGTCCGCCACCGACGAAAGGATCAACGGGATCGAACTCATGAACGACGATATCCTGGCCGTGAGCGTTGCCTGGAACAAAATCAAGTTCAAGAGTACATCGGACGGCGTTACCTCCAGCACCAGTTCCGAGGTATCCGGCGGCTCCAACTATCAGCGTTCCATCGCATTAAATCCGGGGAATAACGACCTGTACGTGGGAAAGAACGGCGCCAACTCTCTCGCCGCACTCAAGGTCTTCTCCGGCGGTTCCGTGGATAACGCCTCCGGCTATTCCCTGGCACTGGACAACCAGCTCGCCACTCTCGGAGTCAATAGCCTGTATGGCGTTGCAACCCAGCCCGTTTACTTCGACGGCAACAACGGCCAGCTCATCGCCGTGGACAAACGCGACGAGCTGAACGACGCCTATCAGGGCGTGCGGATTTACAACGTTTCCGGCACCGGCGGCTCCTCCGTGTTCACCGAGGCCCAGTACATCGACGGCAGCACCGCTCCCGGTCGCACCTCACAATACTACAGTGTGGGCGGCGTCGCTTATGCCGAGATCGGCGGACTGGACTTTATCGCCATTGCCGCTACTTACGGTCCTGATTACGTGATCGACATCTTCCGTCGTCCCCCCACGTCCGTGGACGACTGGCATCTCTACTAGATCGAAGATAAAGCCCTGAAAACGCATCAAGCGCCCGGAACATATCCGGGCGCTCTTTTCTATTAAACCCGTTTGGGGGCATTCTTTCGTTTTTATGATAATATTGATTGAACCCTGTCCCGCTCACGGCTTCCCACAAGCAGTTTTTATTTACTTTATAAAGCGAATGGCGAAGTTGATCATGGTTTGATCTCTGTCGATGTCGTCCATTGCCTTTTCGCGGGCCATACCCCAGTATTTTTCCGACAGCTCGTTGATGGTTTCCCCCTTTTTACGTATTCTGTATTCCTCCTCCACCTTGTCGCGAACCTCGTCGAACGGAAGCAGCCTTTTCTCTCTCAACACCTTGTCCGCCTTGATTATGATATAATCCCCTTTGGAATACCGGTAGAGGGGTTTGGTGAAGCCCCCCTCCTCGAGATCGAATGCGTTGATGTCGAAAATCGCCCCCATTTTGCTCGTTTCTTCATCCACCTCGCCGATCAATCCCCCCTTTTTTGCCAGGGGATCCTGGGAATGCCTTTTTGCCAGCTCGGCGAAATCCTCCCCGTTTTGCAGTTTTTTATGGAACTCGTTTGCCGCGTCCTCCGCCCTTTTTTTTGCCAGGCGCCAGTCCTTGTGCCTTCCCTCGGATTTTATGGTGGCAATCCTGGCGATGATCTTGCCCTTCTGGTAAAAAAGGTTCGGCACCTCCCTGTAAAAGGTCTTCAAATCCTCCTCTGGTATCGGGCCGGAGACCATTTTATTCGCCAGGAGATCCAGCCCCTCCAGGGAGTTCAACCTGTTTTCCACAAATTCCTTCATGATCCCGTAATCTTTTCTTGAATCCTCGTCGAGTTCCTGAAACTCCTTCGTAAGAACCAGATCGAGCACGGCATCCTCGAAATCCTGGTTCGAAAATAAGGCGCTTATCCCATCATCGATTCCCAGTTTCCCGCATAATCGCTTGAGTTCCTCCTGCCGGGACTCTTTCGACTTTTTATCCCAGATTTTCCATTCATAGGTGATGTTGTTTTTCCTGAAGGCGTTGCGTTTCAGATTATCCAGAATCCTTTGTTTGACCTCCCTTACCACTTTGGCGACGATGGAGGGTTTCACTTCCGAAAAGGGCTTTACACTTTCGGGAGAGATCCCCTTGACCTTGATTTTGATGTAACCCTTGGTGGTTTTGATGAAATCGCTGGTTTCTCCCTCCCCCAGGGAATAGATGATCTTCTCGACCTGATCGCTGTACCTGCCCTTTTCTACCTTTTCCACCTGTTTGCATTTATCGCCGAAAAATTGCTTCGAGTTGAATTCCGCAGCCAGGGATTCGATGCCCCCCGATTCCAGGAGCTCGAGGGCACGCGACTTTTTCTTTTCCGCCGTTTCCCATTCGGTCTCCTCCTCCGAAACATGAGCGCTCAGGAAAAGATACCAGATATCCCTCGTTTCCGGAATTGTAAACTCGTCCCGGTTTTGTTTGTAGTATTCCAGGAAATCCTCTTCTTCGGGTTGATACTGTTCGAGCACCTTTAACTGAAAATAGAGGGGCTTGAGATACTTCAGGTCACTCTCGAGCTTTTCCCGGATCTTCGAGCGGGCCTCCCCATCCAGACGGCCCTTGTATTTTTCGGAAATGATCCTTTCCATTCCGAGTTCCGAGGCCACATTGAGGGGATCTCCGAAGCTTCGCTCCGGAAAATAGAGGGATTGCTGGAACAGGTTGAAATACAGGAAGAGTTCATTGTCGGGTCTTTTTTCGCTCTTTCCCCGGCAAGACAGCGATAAAGCGATCATAAATAACGAAATGAGGGTGAATGTGAAGACCGGATTCCTTTTTTTCATCATGCTTTTTTTCCTGTTTCATCAAAAATATAGTGTAAACACAAAAAAAGATAGCCGGTCAAAAGACCGGCTATCAATATTAATCAAACCTGGTACCGATATCAGTAGAGACCCCAATCGTCCACAGAGGTATCAAACGTGGGATCGGTCAGGTAAATCTCGTCAATCCAGAACTCGCCATCTGGGCCGCCGGAAGCGGAAAGACCATTGATAACGAGGTCGGTGTTCTCCGCACCCCAGTCGAAATCGGAAATATCCGGCTGGAACAGATGCCACGCGGCATCTCTGCTGAAGGTCTCGCCGCCAATACCGGTGGAGGAGCTGCAGTTCCAGTAAACGACCTTGTCGGCGCCCGCTGCGGGGTGGGGGCTGGTGTTGTTATCGGTGACGTTCTGCCTGAAATAGATGAAGGGATAGGATGAGGAATAGCCGCCATTGACGATCTTGTAGTAGAACTTCAGCTCCGCATCCGTGCCCTTGAGGATCCCGGCGGTAGCCTGATCAGCCGTGCTGGCCTGTAACCTGGACCATAAAGGTGGAATCACGCACTTGCAGCACTGGCCGACCACGCCCGTTGCACTCGTCTGGGCATCGTCGATGTCCGTGGAGTTGTCCGCTGTCGCCTCGGTGAATAAATCAGCCTCGCAGTCGCCGATGGCTGCAAACACATTCTTCGCATCGTCCGACGCATCCTTGGGAGTGGGATCCCGGAGAACGATCTCGTCGATGTAAAAGGTTTTGGCAAAATAGTCATTGATGAAAAAATCACCCGTGGTGACGCCATCCCAGTTGAGGGTCGAGATGTTCGGGGTGTACTCATGCCATGCATTGTCATAGGTCCATTCCGTGTTGGTCCACTCTACAAAGCTCGCGCAGTCGCCGACTTCACCTTTTGCAAGGGGGGTTGCAGGGGTATTGGGATCCTGCCGGATGGCCAGGCGGGGATAACTGGAGGCGGGAGTGCCGCCGATCTTCAGGTAAAAAGACAGGTCCACATCAGTGCCGCTGAGGCCCGCGAACTCGATACTCGGGCGCGATGTGCTGCCCTCGATTCGGTCGGAGCCGTCATTCACGATTTCGATGCAGGCCCCGAGCACGCCGGTGGTATACACGTTCTGGGTTCCCAGGATGCCGCGATCGGACGCGATCTCGAACAGGGGAGCGCTGTCGCAGGCCCCGAACGCGTTGAAGGCGTTGGTCATTTCACTCGCGTCTCCAAACGCCAGTCCTGTGAGAAGTACGCAGATTGATACAAGTAATACCATTTGCTTCATAGCAGTAAATCCTCCTTAAAAGAAATGATTCTTAGTTCGTTCACTACCAGATTTCCTTGAATCACCTCCTTTTCTTTTCGGATTCCTTTGTCGAATCGTTACACTCTACGGGATACAAAAAAGCCTGCGGGAGAAAATCCAACTCTTTCTCCTAAAGGTAAAATATGCTGTCTAAATGGTCTCAGGGTGTCAAGTACAAAATGCATAATTTCCGGGGGGCTTTTGATCGGTTCGTGGATCAGTACAAGATTCCGGGTCAAATCTCCGGGAAACGCCCATAATACAAGGATCCAAAGGGGATCAAACCCGAATGGCGCTGAATTAAGAAAATAGAATCATGTTCTCCGAAGAGATATATTCCCTTACTCGCACTCGCACTCGTACTCGTACTCTCACTCTCACTCGCACTCGACACTCGTACGCGATCTGAAGATAAAGTGTGTGAAAATTGGTCTTTTCGAGCCTTAGCTTGGCGCCATTGGGAAAAGACCCTTTACCAGACCCCTCAGGCATGAAAAAACAGGATGAACGGGAGGGGTCGGTGAGGGGATGACCCCATGCCCCAACACAAAAAAAAGGGGACGAGCCCTGACGGCTCATCCCCCAGGAAATTGTCTCAAATTATTCGTACAGTTGCCAGGAGGAGTCGGCACTGGTGGGTTGCTCGTAAGAATAAACCAGGATGCGGCTGTTGGAAAGGTCGGTGATGAAGATCCGGTCGGTGCCTCCGTAATTGTATCCCGCGGCATCCAGGGCGTCGCCGCAGGGAACGCCGGTTTCCGATCCGTCCAGGGAATCGACCAGGGTCTTTACGGCTCCGGCGCCGGAACCCACGATCTGATACACGTCGATGCTGCCGTCGAATCCCTCGCCATCCACGGTTCCGCGGTTGTTCACCAGGAGCCAGTTCTTATCGCCGTAGAATCCGACGCCCTGGCCTCCCCATCCCCACGTCGAGTTGATGGAGATGTTGTCCACGAAACCCTCCGTGAAGGAATATTCGGCCAGATCGTCCGGGGCCGTTCCACCCGACCAGTAAAGCACGGAGGCGATGCTCGAGTTGCCGTTCAGGGTGATAAAGACGTCTTCGTTCAAGGGATTCACGGCCATGTCCCGGTGGTAGGGAAATCCACTCGGGGGATTGTACAGGTTGCCCCCGATGCGGGTGCCGTCCACGGTCGAGTAAACGCGAACCGAGTTCAAAGTGCACACACCGAGGTTGCCGTCATTGAACAGCCCGCAACCCAGGCAGCGGGAGATATCCGAGGGGGCGAAACCGGAATCCTCCGTAAACGAGGGGGGAGGGCCATATTTCTTGAAGATGGCATTGCCCGTGGAACCGAGATCCCCCGTAACGTAAACATTCTTGGTAGAATCCACGGCCACGCCCTGGATCCCCCTTTGGGAGGGGAAGGATGAAAAGAGAGCGATGGTCGTGATCACATCGTCGGCGTTCACCGGGTCGGCGATGTAATAGAGACGGCTTTCCGCCTCGTTGAAGGTGCCGAAGTAGAGGGAACCGTCCGGGGCCGCAGCGATGGGATAGGGGGCCGGAATGGCGTCAATGGTCTTTTCGAAAACCAGTTCAGCGGCCATGGCCGACATCAGGAAGCTGCAGAGAAAAATACCGAGCAAGAGAATAATTTTTTTCATTTTGGTATCTCCTGGTTAAAATTGGAAATCGTTAAGAAAGGGAAAAAAGTGTTGGATCACCTCCTTTTTTTAAGAAAACGAGGAAAGAATTATCATTGAAATCAGGGAGTGGTCAAGGAAATAGTGAAACGTTTCAACAATGACGCCGTTTTTTCAATATGGCCGGCTTTCTTAACTCTTCTTTTATTCCGGATTCCAGCTTTCACACTGGTGGATCAGGCCGATCATCTCCTTCACCGCTCGCTCCAGACCCACGTAAACCGCATGGGCGATGATGCTGTGACCGATATTCAACTCCTCCATCCGGGGAATCGCAGCAACGGGTACAACGTTACGGTAATTCAATCCGTGCCCCGCATTCACCCTCAATCCCAGATCCAGGGCCCCTCGGGAGGCTTGCCTGAGCTTTTCCAACTCCCGGCTCCGGCCCGATTCCGTCGGGGCGTTGCAGTATGAACCGGTGTGAAGTTCCACGAATTCCGCACCGGTCTCCGAGGAGGCGGCAATCTGGTCCATCGCGGGATCGATGAAATGGCTCACCCGGATCCCGCCCTCCTGGAGGGCTTGGGTCACCGTTCCGATCTTATCACGCTTTCCCGCAACGTCCAGCCCCCCTTCCGTGGTGACCTCCTCCCGCTTTTCCGGCACCAGGGTGACCTGGTGGGGTCTGTATTTCAGGGCCACGTTCACCATGTCGTCGGTGGCAGCCATTTCGAGATTCACCCGCGTTTTGGCCGTCTGCATGAGGAGCTCCAGGTCCCGTTCTTTGGCATGGCGGCGGTCCTCGCGAATATGGAGGGTGATGCCCGCGGCCCCGGCCAGTTCACAGATCATGGCCGCGGTCACCGGATCCGGTTCCGTGATCTTTCTCGCCTCCCTGAGGGTGGCGACATGGTCCACATTCACGCACAAGATGGTCATGGTTTTGTGACTTCCTTTTCCTTTGATGATGGAGCATTTCCATTGCGTTCCACGATTTCGATCCTGATCGAGCGGGGTGAGAAGGAGACGATGGACGCCTTGTCCCGGATATTCGGTGGAATCTTCCCGGAAAAACGGGCCTCTATGGCGATATCGGCCTTGTAACCGACACGTTCCTCGAGCGGCTGGCTGGGGATAAACATCACGGAATCGCGATCCAGCTGTTTTAACATGCTGATCGGGGCCTCCAGGGTCACGCTGGCCGTTGTGGGGGTATAAACCGGACTCAGGTTCTCGGAAAAGGTCTTGATCGCAATGGGGACGTCCCCGATGGTCTTTTTCCGCACCTCTTCCCCGATCACCACATGAAGCTGAACCTCGAGTTCTTCCTTCATCTGAACACGCAGCTTGTCTTCCACCACGTATTTCAACCCCTCCGGGAGAGGCACGGTTGTGGTCTCGAGAAAATTCTCCCTTTTCCCTTCGATCGAGACAGGATCGGTTTTCAATATAATGACGCCTTCCTTCTCCGATCCGGCATCCGCCAGTTTCTGGGGGGAACCGGTGAGAAGGACCTCCTCGGGCTCCACCTGTGGGGGATTGTGCACCAGCTGATACCCCTCTGCCGGGCGCCCCCCCAAGGTTCCGACAATCCGCGCCGGGGAGGTGTGGAGCCTCGCCGCGATGGTGACAAATTCCTTTCCCAGCGAGGTGGCCTGAACCGTGTTGGGGAGATCTTCCATCATCACGTTTCGAAGGGTTATGGTCATGGGGGTCATTTTAAAGTCCTGGGCACTGGCGAAATTTTCGTCGATATCCTTGAGCTCTATCGTGAATGCCTCCGGGTGGATCAGGTGACTGAAGGTTCTGGGGTATTGCACGGATACGTTGATTACAGGGGGATTGATCTTGATTTCCATGTTTTTCGGGGGAGTTCTGGCCACCACCCGAGCCCCGACGATCTGGTTCTCGAAGTCGTTCTGTTTCGCAACCAGCCAGACCGCCGTGGCGATGAAAAACGACGCCACCAGGAGAATCGTTTCCGATGTAAACCTAAACCTCGGCATGCTTCGCCTTCTCCTCGGTGCTGATATGGAGCAGTTCGGTCAATTCCTCCCGCACCTTTTCCGGGGAGAGACCACGGGTCAGTCGCCCCCCGATGGCCAGGGAGATGGTTCCCGTTTCCTCGGATACCACGATCACCACCGCGTCGGTTTCCTCCG
>Ga0272442_10006149_pt1 | contig 15903 bp, 4 predicted proteins | sample SSMForm2O_FD_200262 | JGI IMG/M metagenome (GOLD analysis project Ga0272442, IMG submission 200262) | Marine sediment archaeal communities from Little Sippewissett salt marsh, Falmouth, MA, United States - SSM-Form-2O | ecosystem: Environmental > Aquatic > Marine > Wetlands > Sediment ...
CCCGGAAACTCCGTCATCCGCGAGTCTCTTGTAGACGACGCGCGCGAATTTGGCCTTGCCCTTCTTGACCTTCTGAATGCGACCTCGCTCGACCAATCGCTTGGCAGCCACAAACAGGACGTTGTAAGGTGAGGTCCACTGTTCCAGTTGCTTCCCACCCGCCGCGGCCTCGGCTATGATGTCCTTCATAGTCCATTCGCGGCTGGAACTGTCGATGATCTTAGCCACAAGCTCATCCGGCCCCAATTCGCTGTAGGGGTCGGTCTCTGGGATTATCTTCTGGCGTCCGTTTTGTCCGAGCAAGCCTTCGACAGTTTCCAACGCATCGAGCGCCTTGGTCAGCCGGAGGACCTCGCTCTGGTGAAACTCCAGCTCGTCTTGAAGTTTGACGCGAAGGTTCTCAAGTTCCTGCTGTGACTCCATTTAGCGCCTCCATTCTCTATCCGGGAAGCGGAAACCGTTGACAAGCCCCATGACAGATGTTATATCCCGTAGTGAGAAATGGCCGCGCCCACGCTCCAGCCGGGAGTTGGTGGATTAGCGATCCACTGGTTTCTCCAATTAACCAACGCGGCCTACCTTTGGCACCGAAGGTGGCCGCCTCCGGTGCTTTCTATTGGCAAGCATAGCACATACCCTTAGCGTTGTCAAGAGAAATGTCAGGCTGAAGGACAAGCACCCAAGCGCGCGTTGTACTGCATGCAAGTTAGTGTATGCAAGTTAGTGTATGCAAGTTAGTGTATGCTTGTTAGTGCATGCAAGTTACTGCATGCTTGTTAGTGCATGCAACTGCTAGCAAATCACTCTTGTCTTACATAGCGTTTCTTGCGAGCGTTTTCCGGGCCGGGAAGGGAAAACCTACTACTACGGTGATCCCACCCCTGTCGAGCAGTCGAGTTCCTCGTTGCCGTCGTTTCCTACGCAAGCCGCTCGGCTTCTTCCATGGCGATGGTCGCCCATTGCCATAGGCGTTGCGGTTGGTAGCGCACGGTCGAGATGTCCTTCATGATGAGCTCGACGTGGCATTGGCCTTGGGCCTTGTCGAGGAAGTCCCGGATACTGTGTCGGGCTTGAGCCGGATCCCAGGCGCCCTCGGCGAGAATGGCGGGATTCGGCTTGTGGCTGATGACGTAGTCGGTGCCGATCGCGTCCACGGCCTTCTGCGGTGTGCACCACGGGCTGATCGAGATCTTGCGCAGGTTGGTGATTTTGCGGAGGATATCGAGCTTGCCATCCAAGGGCTCGCAGCAGCCGTAGTACGTCAGGCCCCAGCGTTCGAGCCAAGGCAGGTCGCGCTCGATGGCGAATTCCCAGTGCATCTCGGGCGACACGTCCGAGAAGATCTGGGCGTTCGAGCAGCCCCACATGTTGTGCGGCTTCACGTGCTCGGGATCATAGTCGGCGCCCGGCAGGGCGCTGCAATAGCCGTAGCCGCCCGAGCCCACCCGTGTGTTGTTGTTGTCCAGGGACAGCAGGTTCATCTCGACGAACTGATCGAGCTCGACCATCCAGGCGTCGACCATGCGGTCCACCGCGGCGCGCACCATGTCCGGCCGCATGACCAGGTCCATCATGGCTTCCTGGACGCCCCACCAGCGGATCAGGTAGTCCCACGGCGTGAACCAGATGTGGGTCTGGCCGACCTTCTTCACCGGCAGGATGCCGTCGTAGACGTCGCACATGGCCTGATAGCGAATCTCGGTGGCCGCTTCGTTGTGTGACACGACCGGCATGCGGATCTTCTCAATGTCGCCGGGCTCCTTGATCTGCACGTTGAAATGCCGCGACACAATATCGCTCGTCTCGTCCATCGTGACCACGTCCACGTCCTCGATGATGTCGAAGTCCGTGCTGTGAATGGCCAGGGGACACGCCAGGAAGTCGTCCACCACCATGTCGGCCGGTAGGTGGCGCCACTGGTAAAGGGTCTGGCGCAGCGCGCGTTCCTGGTCCTGGGCCCACGGGTGCTCGGTACGCAGCGTCAACTCGTCGTCGACGTTCATCTCGTTCCAGCAGATCTCGTTGATCCACACCACGGGCCGGACGCTGTCGAGGTCGTTGAGGCGGCGCCAGAGGGCCGCCTTCTCCTTGTGAACGGGCAGCGACGCGATCTTGGCCAAGTTCTCGGCCAGCGCGCGGAGGACGTCCTTGTCGGCCTGCCGGAGCCGTATCTCTTGAACGAGAGGCGGCGGTTCATAGTGACTCGGGTCGTGCAGCATGATTCTCTCCGAAGTGTTGAAGACAGCTGAGGAGCCTGAACCGGGCTTCGGGCGCCTGGCGACGAAGCGCCTCGTTTCACCGCGCCGCCTTGGCCTCGCGCTTCTCTGCTGCTATGGGCCTACCATTGTGCCGGCATGAACTCCTGGACGTCTTCGCGTGTGATGATGTGTTTGGGCAGGTAGGCGACCGGTTCGAGGGCTTGGCCTTTGAACCATCGCGCGGCCGAATGTACGGCCAACGCCCCGTCGCCCTCGGCGGATTGATAGGAAATCGCCAAGGCCTCACCGGCTTTGACCGAATCCATGCCCGTCTTGCTGTTGCCCGCGGCCACAATGACGAGGTCGTCCCGGCCGGCCTTCTTCATGGCCTCGACGGCCCCCGTCATGGTGAATCCGTCCCCGGCCATGACCAGCCCTTTCAACTCGGGGCCGAACTTGGTGATCCAGGCCGCCACCAACTGCATGGTGCCCTCGGCCTCGAGATTGGCGGTGTCCATGGCGAGCAGGTTCATGTCCGGGGCGTAGGTGCGCAGCTCGGTGATGGGGGCATAGGTGCGTGAGAAAAAGCACGAACTGCCCGGCATATGGCGCACGATGGCGTAGCCGCCCTTCTTGCCCAAGGCGTCGGCGAACGCACGCGCGAGCATGCGGAACTGCCCCCAGTCGTCCGGGCCCGTCCAGGCCAGGCAGTACTTCATGGCCTCGTCGCACGGGATGGTATTGGAGGTGATGCAGGGAATGCCGGCCTTGTTGATTCTGCGTAGAAGCGGTGTGCAGGCCGTGGCGTCCACAGGCGCGAAGATGATCATGTCCGGCCGCTCGTTGATGGCCTGGTCGGTCTGCTGGGCCTGCAAGTCCATGTTCCAGTTGCCGTTGAACACTTTGGTCTTCATGCCGTGCGTGTCGGCAATGACCTCGAAGCCTCGAACGTAGGCCGTCCAATACGGGTGGTCGCCGGCCTTCAGTAGGATGACCCTCTTGCCTCGCGGGCCGTCCTGCGGCGATGCGGGCATCGGCACTTTGTCCACTTTCCATCCGGCAAACTCGATGTCCCACCAATGTCCCTTCTCGGTTTCCGGCAGCGCCTTCGGATCTTCAGGCCGGTCCGGGATAACCACGTTTTCCGTCGAGCGGAACAGGTAGGGCTGGCCGTCCGTTCCTCGCAGGGCAAACACGTCCGCCTCGCTCGCGGTTTGGCTTGGGGAGAGAGGCTGGCCGTTGGTGGTAACGACCTGGACCGGCAAGGACGCGTACTTGAAGTACATGGCCGTGATGCCGGCAATGGCCACGATGGCGGTGAGGGTGAGGCAGATCAACGGGAACCGGTCGGTCTTGTTCATCCCAGCGACTCCTGCAGCGGTTTCCGGCGGATGTTGGTCTTGGAACACGATGCCTTGCTCGAGTTCCTCGAGCAAATCGGGGCGTTGGCCCTTGAGCAGATCATGGCGGTGGATGGCATACGCCTCGTAGAGTACCACGAGGGCTAGAATCAATCCGTTCACGAAGATCTGGACTTCAAAGCCCAGGCCGTAACAGCCGATTCCGTTGAATAGGGTGGTCAGCATAAGGACGGCGAAGTAACTCTTGAGAACGCTCCCCTTGCCGCCAGTCAATACCGTGCCGCCAATAATGGCCGCGGCCAACACGGTCATCAAGGTCCGCGTGCCGAGCACGGCGGCCGAGGTCATCGAACTCAGGCTGGCGGCGAACAGCGCGCCCCCGGCCGCAGCCGTACAGCCACAAAGGAAGAAGCCGGCCATGAGGTAACGGTCCCGGTCGAGGCCGGCGAGCCAGGCGGCCTCCGGATTGCCGCCGACCATGAACAGCCCCCGCCCGAATCGCGTCCGGTTCAAGCCAAGCGAGAAGCCTGCGACCAGCGCCAGCGTGATGATCACCATCGGCGGGAGCAAGGGGAGCACCGGTTCTTCGAGCCAATCCGCAAACCGGAAATCATCAACCGCTTTCGAGCCGCCGTCGCTGTAGAGGTGCATCAGGCCGGTCACGATGATCATCGTTCCGAGAGTCACGATGAACGAATTGATGCGGGCCTTGACCACCAACCAGCCATTGACCAGCCCAACGGCCCCGCCGGCCATAAGCGACACCACCATCGAGCCTATCCATCCCATCTGAGGTTGGAGGCCAATCGTGAGCATGCCGCACAGCATCACGACCGCGCCGACGGACAAATCCAACTGTCCGAGGATGAGAATCAGCGTGAAGCCTATGGCCGCGATAGCGTTGAGGCTCGCGCCCTTCAGAATCGTGGTCACGTTGTGAACGGACAGGAAGTTCGGCGCGAACAGGGCCAGGAAGGAGAACAGGACGACGAGCATGAGCAAGGCCCGGTGCTCATTCAACAGGCGCGTCAGGTTCGCGATATGGGGCGCCCTATGCATAGTCCTTGCCCTGTGCGCGGAGTTGATACTGCTGGAGGCCGACGACGGCAATGAACACGATTCCGGTCACGATGTTCTGCCGGAAGGCGGTGATGCCCAGAAACGTCATGATGTTAGTCAGCAGTCCAATCACCAGGACGCCGCCGAACACGCCCGGCATGTGTCCGCGTCCGCCGCTCAACATGACGCCCCCGATGACCACGGCCGTCACGGCTTTGAATTCATAGCCCTGCCCCAAATAGAACACGCCCAGCTTGGTCATCGAGGTGAGGAAGATGCCGGCGATCGAGGCGGCAAGGGCCGCAATCATGAAGTTGAGGAAGACGATGCGAGAGACGCGGATCCCAGAGGTCCTGGCCGCGGGGCGCGAGGATCCGACGAGCCGGCTCTCTCGTCCGAAGCGCGTCCTGGTCACGACGAGATGGGCCAGGACGAACAAGACGAACATGACGAGAACGATGAGAGGTACGGGGCCAATGGCGATGCGAAAGATCTCGATGAAGGCGGCCCCCGGCGTACCAGGTTCGGTATCCGGATAGATCTGGTTGTTGCTCCACGTGAAGCGCATGAAGCCTTCCATGAAGAAGGCCACGGCCAGTGTCCAGAGAATGGGATTGGCGTTCAGCACGCCGACCACCAGGCCGTTCATCGCCCCGATGATCAGTCCGGCCCCAATACCGAGCGCCAGCGCGGCTGGCAGGCCCAAGGGCAGCGCCGCGACCGCGATGATGCCGGAGAAGGCCATCACGGCGGGCAGGGAGAGGTCCGCCATATTGCCCGAGTAGGTGACGAAGGCCATGCCCGAGGCGACGATGCCCAGCAACGCGACCGCGCTGAGGATGCTGAGCACGTTGTCCGCGGTCAGGAAATCCGATGAGACCAGCGTGCCCACAACGACCAATATGCCGGCCACCGCATAGATACCGGCGGTCTCGAGGATGGACGCGGCCGTGCTGCGCCTAGACATCGGACAGGCCCCCCTGCCCGTTGGCCGCCAGCAGCAACGCCGCCTCGGACAGCTCCTCTTTCCGCATCTCGCCGATCAAACGCCCGTTGCGCATCACGACCGCCCGGTCCGACAGCCCGACCAACTCGGGCAGGTCGGAGCTGATCAGTAGCACCGCGGTTCCCTGATCGGCCAGCGCCATCACGGCCTCATGGATTCTCGTTTTCGCCTTCACGTCTACGCCGCGCGTGGGTTCGTCCAGAATCAGCACGTTAGGGCGCGTCGCGAGCCATTTCCCCAACAGCACCTTCTGCTGATTTCCGCCCGAGAGCGTGCCCAGGTCGGTCTCCGGGGACGCCGCGACGATGTTGAGTTCTTCAAGGTATTGCTGTGTCACGGCGGTGTCGTTGCCCGAGAAGTAGATTCCCGCCGTGGAGTGAAATGGCAGCAGCGCCGCCAGCAGGTTCAATTTCACCGAGAGCCGCAGGAACAGACCGTCGTCGCTGCGATTCTCGCTGAGATAGACCAGTCCCTTCGCAACCGCCTTCGGGTAGTTGCCCGGCTCGACCGGTTCTCCCAGGACCTCGACACGGCCCTCATGCACCGGGTCGAGTCCGCACAGCGAGCGCGCCAGTTCGGTGCGGCCCGCCCCGGAGAGTCCGACCAGGCCGAGGATCTCGCCGCGGTGAACCTCGAGAGACACGTCGTGGAAATAGCCGTATCGGGTCAGATGCTCGAGGTGGAGGGCCGTATCGCCAATCTTGGGCTCACGCCGCGAGTAGAACTCGTCAATGGATTGCCCGACCATCATCTGCACGAGCGCCTCGGGGGTCGCCTCCGCGATATCTCGCGTGCCGACTTTTCGTCCATCCCGAAGCACCGTGACCCGGTCTGCGATCTGTAGGACCTCGGGCAAGTGGTGTGAGATGTAGACGATGGCGAGGCCGCTGCGTTTGAGGTCGCGGATGATCTCGAAGAGCCGCTGGACCTCCTCTCGCGACAAGGCCGAGGTCGGTTCGTCCAAGATCAGGATACACGGATGGTTGCCCAGGACCTTGGCGATCTCGACCAACTGCGCTTCGTGTTGGCTGATCGCCTCGATGGGTTTGAGGGGATCCAGGTCGAGGCCCACATAGTCAAGACACTCGCGCGCCTCTCGCAGCATGGCCTTGCGGTCGACCACGCCCAATGCCTTCGTGGGCAGCCTGCCAACGAGGAGGTTCTCGGCGATGCTGATCGGACGGGCGAGACTCAACTCCTGGTACACCATGCCGATCCCGAATTCCTTGGCGGCCGATGGCGAATGAATCCGCACTTCCTTGCCGCCGATGCGTATCTTGCCGGTATAGTCGCCGAACGAACCGGTCAGCGTCTTCATCAGGGTGGACTTGCCGGCGCCGTTCTCTCCCATCAGCGCGTGGACTTCACCGACGCGGACGTCCAGGTCCACCTCGTCCACGGCGAGTGTGCCCGGATAGCGCTTTGAGACGCGCTCCATTACGAGCGCCGGTTGCTGTGTATCCAGGTGTGTCATTGGGCAAGCCTGCCTGGCGTCCGTTCCGCGTCGTCCCCCGGGCTGGTCTGATCGCCTACGAGATCAGCCACGAGGCCGCCGTTGCCGCTTCCTGCGTAGCAACGTGGCCCCGCCCCACAGGCACGCGCCGGCCAACACGCCCAATCCAACAACGCCCGCGGCCGGCACGGGATACTCGTTGATGACCACGAGCACGGCGGCGTCGGACAGGGCCGGGGCATAGTCGTCGGACACGGCGCAGACGTAGGCGCCGGCGTGGGCCAACACGATGTCCTCCACTGTGTAATCGGCGTCCGTGGCGCCGGCCACGTCCACACCGTCCTGTTGCCATTGGTAGTGGAGTTCGCCAATGCCGTCAGCGGCTTCAACCGAGAACGTGTGGGACTCCCCGAGGAGCTTCGTGGCGCCGGTCGGCTGCTTCGTGATGCTGACGCGCACGCCGTCGGCCACCACGAGGACGGCGTCGTTAGAGACGCGCGTGACGGGCGCTTCGTCGGTGACTTCACAGGAGTAGGTGGCCGCATCCTCGAGCGCGAGGTCGTGAAGGGCGAGTTGGGTCGAGGTGGCGTCGGGGATGGCAGCGGCGTCTTTGAACCACTGGTATTGGCGCGTTCCGACTCCGCCCTGAACGAGCGCGGCGAAGTCGAGGGATTCGTGGATATACATCACTGCGCCCGCGGGCTCGACCGAGATCAGCAACGGGTCGGCGTCTATGACGGTCAACACGGCGCCGTTCGACGGGACCGTGGTGAGGTCGTCGGACACCTCACAGGAGTAGGCGCCGGCGTCGGCCAGGACAAGCGCGTCGATGGTGAACTCCGGCGCGTCGGTCTCCAAGTTGATAACGCCATCCTTGAGCCACAGGTAGTGGATCGTGCCGAAGCCCGCTCCTGGGACGACGCCCACCGAGAACGTGTGCGTCTCGGCGCGATACTTGGTGGCGTCGGCCGGGTGGGTGGCGATGGCCAGCGGCAGGGCGTCCCGCACAACAAGCACCGCCTCCTCCGACATCACCTGGGTAAGGTCGTCGGACACCTCGCACGCGTAGGTCCCCGCGTCCGACAGCTCGACCGACGGGATGGTGATCAGGGCGGCGTTGGGCGCATCCATCGGGACGCCGTCCTTCTGCCACGAGTAGTTGAGCGTACCGGAGCCGTGTTCGGCCACAACCGACATCGTGTAGGATTCCGTACGGGACTTCGTGGCCCCGGCGGGCTGGCCGGTGATCGCGAGGGGCATCGCGTCGAGCACGGTCAGCACGGCCGTGTTCGACACGACCGTGGTCGGGACGTCGTCGTAGACGGAGCAGGCGTATACGCCGTCGTCCGGGAGCGTAAGGGGGCCGAGGTCGAGGTTCGAGGCCGTGGCTCCGGCCACGTTGCCGCCGTCCTTCAGCCACTGGTAGTGGAGTGTCCCGAAACCGTCTTCAGCGCCCACGGAAAGTGTGTGAGATTCCCCAAGGTACTTGATCGCCCCGACAGGGTGGGCCGTAATGGCCGGGGGTTCCGCGTCGCGCACGCTCAGCACGGCCGCGCTCGACGACACCGTCGTCACATCATCGGACACGTCGCAGGTGTAGGCCCCCGCATCCGCCAGGGCGATCGGGCCGATGGTGAAGTCCGGCGTGCCCAGGCCGACGTTGGTGGCGCCGTCCTTCACCCATTGGTAGTCGATGACGCCCATGCCGCTTCCCGGTGTCACGGCCACGGTGAAGGTTTGGGTCTCGCTGCAATACTTGGTCGCGCCGACGGGATGCGTGTCGATGCCGAGCGGCGTGCCGTCTCGCACATCGAGCACCGCGCCGTCGGATTCGACCGTCGTGTCGTCGTCCGATACCTGACACGTGTACGTCCCGGCGTCCGCCAGGGCGATGGGGTCGACCGACAGGCCGGCCAGCGTAGCGCCGGTGATCGCGGCGCCGTCCTGGGTCCACTGGTAGCGGAGCGTGCCGAAGCCGTTCTCCGCGGTTACGGCCAAGGCGTGCGACTCGCCCACGTTCCGGATGGCGCCGACTGGCTGAACCGTGATGGCCAGGGGCAACGCGTCGCGGACCGTCAGCATGGCCGTGTTGGATGCGACGGTGGTGGGCAGGTCGTCCGACACTTCGCAGAAGTACACGCCGTCGTCCGCCAACGCAATCGGATTGATGGCGAGATCCGCCGCGGTTGCGCCGGGGACTTCCGCGCCGTCCATCGACCACTGATAGTGGAGTGCGCCCAGGCCGCCTTCGGCCTCGACCTGGAAGGTGTACGCCTCGGTGCGGCAGCGGGTGGCGCTGTCCGGGTGTTTGGTGATGGTGGGCGGGGACGCGTCGACGACCTGGAGGACGGCCGGGTCGGACACGACGGTCGTGGGCAGATAGTCGCTCACTTCGCACGCATAGGTGCCGGCATCCGCGAGGACCAGACACGGGAGGGCCAAGTCAGCCCCGATAGCGCCCAGTATGGGGATGCCGCCCTTGGTCCACTGGTACTCGAGCGGGCTCGACCCGTTCGAGGCCACGATCGAGAAGGTGTGCGCCTCGCCGCAGTACTTGGTTGCGCCTGTGGGCTGGAGCGTGATCACCGGCGGCGCGTACTGCTCGTAGACGCCGATGTCCACGGCGGGGCCGAGGATGCGGGGCTTGCCGTCCAGGTCGGTGTCGTCCGGGCCGATGGGCGAGTCGTCGCCGGCGTCGAGGCACGGCGATCCCGAGCCGAAGTGGCACTCGAGCACAAGGAACGGGTCGCCGTTGTCGGCATAGCCATAGGCGCCGGTGGCCGACGAGACGTCCGTCAACACGTCCACCGTGTTTGCCGTGTTGGCCATGATGAGGGCCTGGCGCGTCTGGCCGGTGTCGGCGTTGAGGAGCATGCCGTCGAGGTCCATGCCGGCAAAGGGTTGGCCGCTGGCGGTCAGTGTGGTGAGGTTGGTCTGCGGATCGTACACGGGGGCCGCTGTCCAGACGCCCGACGGTCCCATGATGAATAGCGGGTCGGGATTGCCATCGACGTTGCCTTGGGCGCCGTCGGCGTTCGCGTTGATGACGTCGCCGCCGGTGTAGCTGGTGTGGACGCCGTCGTTGCGGTTGCGGAAGTCGCACGTGCCGTTATTGAAGAACAGGCAGTTTACGGCGGCGACGTTCGAGTCGTCGTGCTCCTCGTGGATGGCGATGTACGGCATGCCCTCGAGGATGCAGTTGTTCAGCGTCGGGCAGGAACCTGTATTGACGACGATGCCGCTGAGGCGGTCCGAGCCGCCGGTGTACCATGCGTGGTTGCTGCTGATGGTGCAGTTGTTGAGGACGGGATTCGAGTCGCCCTGGCAGTACAGCGCCCCGGCGCCCCAGTTCACCGCGTAGTTGCCGCTGATGATGCAGCTATTCAGCGTGGGGCTGGCTTCGTTGTGGGCGAACACGCCGCCTCCGCCCGAGCCGTGCGGCTGGCCGTTGTCCGGATTGATCTCGGACGTGACGGCGATGTTGCCGCTGATCACGCAGTTGGTCACCACCGGCGACGACAGGATGCAGCCGAGCCCGGCGCCGAAGCGCCCGACGTTGCCCGCCATCACGCAGTTGGTGATGCGGGCGGTCGAGCCGTTGTCGCACATGATGCCGCCGTCGAACTCGCCGAGCCCGCCGTGGGCATTGGCCAGGACCATGCAGTTCGAGATCGCGATGGTCGAGCCGCCGCCCACGTAGATGCCCGAGCCGCGGGCAATCGTCTTGTTCTCGCGGACCACGCAATTCGCGATGAAGTTGGTGTCGTCGACCTCGGTGCACGCGATGCCGCCGCCATTGGTCGTGCTGAAGCCGTTGCGGACGGTGAAGCCGTCGAGGCCGGCGCCGACCGTGGCGGCGAAGGCAACCACCGTGCTTTCGTTGTTCCCGTCGATAACGGTGAGGTTCGCCTTTGGGGCGCGGTCGGCCATGGACGCGTCGCCCGAACGGAATCCGCCATACACTTCGACGCGGTCGGCCATGGCGACGGGCTCGGTGTAGACGCCCTCGGCCACCCAGACCCACGCGCCGACGGCCACGGCATCGTCGATGCCGTCTTGGATCGAGGCGTAGGCGTCGGCCCACGACGTGCCGTCGTTGGCGCCGGTGGCGGCGCCGTCAACGTAGACCACCGGCTTGACCTGGAGCTCGACCGCGCGGGTGTCCGCGCCACCGAAGGTGTCGTTGGCCACGGTGAGGAGGTCGCTGTAGACGCCCTCGGCCAGGGCGTCGGCGCCGGCGTTGACCGTGACGGTCACGACCGCGGTGTGCCCTAGGCGCAATGCGCCGCCCCACGCGACGGAGTCCGTGGGGCTCACGTCCAGCCAGGCCGGCGCAGAGATCGACCAGTGCACTGGAATCTCGGCGGTGTTCGTGAGGGTGTACGTCGCGCTCGCGGGCACAAACGGGCCGCCGGCCGGGCCTCGCGCGACAAAGGGGTGAGTGGGTGCGACGTCGATACGGCTCTGCACGAGCAGTTGGCAACCGCGCACCACGTATCCGCCGTTGGTCAAGTCGTTGAACACGAGGTTCTCGAAGTACAGGCCCGACGCCATGCCCTCGGCCATGCCGGTGTCGAGGTCCACGCTCACCACCACGCTGCCGGCGGCGGGCAGGGCCGTGCCGCTCGAGGGCGTCACTGTGATCCACGCGGGCGCGCCCGTGATCGACCAGTCGATGGGTGAGAGGGCGTTATTCGTGATCGTGTACTGGCGCGAGGTGGGCGCAAACGGCCCGCCTTGCAGGCCTTCGGAGGCGAACGCCGCAGTCGGGCTGACGCCCATGTCGCCGGCGAGGCTCCAATTGATGAGTTGGCCGGCCGGCGCGGCATTCAGGCCGGCCAAGGCCGCGGGCGGCAGGGCGTCAAGATACTGTGCGTTGGCCAAGGCGGCCGCGTGGTCGGCGTTGGCGTGCTGGCCGGAGAAATGCATCACGATGACAGTGGCATTGGGGGGCGCCACGACAGGGAAATCCACCGCGTACGACGCGATGGGGTCGTCCGGGCCGTAGGGGAAATCCACCGCGCTCGGTGTCACCGCACCGCCGAGGCCCCAGTAGTTGAAGTTGAGGGCCGGGTCGTGATTGCCGCCGCCCGGCGCGTCGTCGTCGCTCGTCATCCAGCGGTCCTCGGGCGCGAATACGGCGTCGCCGCTGGTCGTGGTAATGCACTGAGCGCCCGCGTCCGCGCCGAGGTCACCGTAGACGGTTGCGTCAACCGCGATAGCCGAGGACGTCGGGTTCTCGAAGTACTCGAGGAAACACGCCCAGCCTTCGCCCGGCGCGTCGGGCACATAGCACCGGCGGGTGACGTTCAACCCCCCGAGCGTCACGGGCCCGGTGACCACCGTGCGTCCACCGAACTCCGTGGTGAGGGTCGTTCGCGGGAAGGCCTCGCCGTCGACTATCAGGCGCACCGCACGGTCGAACGCGTCAACGTCTTCCGTGGTGGTCGGGCTGCCGTCTGCTATGGCCCCGTCCCTGATGAAATCCCACCAGAAGCCATCGCCATCCTGCAGGAAGTACTCCGCGTGCCAGGATTCACCTTCGCCTTCGCCCTCGCCCTCGCCTTCTCCCTCACCCTCGCCTTCACCCTCGCCTTCGCCTTCGCCCTCGCCCTCACCCTCGCCTTCGCCTTCTCCCTCGCCCTCGCCTTCGCCTTCGCCTTCGCCTTCGCCTTCGCCGCCGGTCACGTCGAAGGTGTTGCTGTTGCCGAAGGGGCCGTCCCCGGTGTAGGCCATGAGGTACATGGCGGCGGCTGCCTCCTCGACCGTCACGTCGCCGGCCCACACGCCGCCCGAGAAGCTGCCCGTCGTGGCTGGGAGCACCGTCACCTCGCCGCCCATCCTCAGCCGGATGTTGAGCACGCGGCTGGTCGAGGTCGGCGACGGCGTCATGCCCGACCACGTCAGTGGGTCGCCGTAGGTGTCATTGGTCCGGTAGTAGATGGTGCGCGTGGCAGAGACGCTCGAGTACCGGCAGTAGCCGTAGCCGGCGTGCTGGGTGTTGTCGAAACTGAAGTCGACCATCAGATTATCCGTGCCGTTGTAGGCGAAGGGCGTCGAGAAATCGAAGGAAACCCACCCGGTGGACGACACGGTCTCGTCGTTCTGGTAGACGACAGTCCAGCCGGTGTCTTCCCAGGCGGCCGGGGCGTAGTGGTCCAGCGCCGTGTGTTTCATGCGGATGGTCCAGTGGTTCATGGTCTGGCCCGGCAGGGTCGAGACGTCCAGGCCGAGCGAGGTGATCGTCCGTGCGTCCCCGATCTCGCTCTGCAGGTAGATACACTGTGTCCGGGCGTCGTTGTATCCCGTGGCCATCGGGTGGTACCAGGTCGACGTGCCCGTGCCCACGGCCACGTCGCCCGCAGGCACGAGGCCGAGCAGGTTTGCCGTGCCGTCGAAGGCCGTGACCGTGGCGCCTTGCGAGTCGACGGCCGTGAGGCCCGTCGCGAAGGGCGCGCCGACGGTCTGCGGCGACGCGACCGTGTCCCACACGAACGCGTCCAGAGGGCGGACCTCGAGCGACGCGCCCCGCATTTGTTGCCGGGTCAACAGCAGATTCGTGAATGTGACGACGCCGGTGTGCGTGCCGGACGCAAGGGCATCGGCCACGGCGTTTACGCTGACCGTAATGGTGGCCGGCCCTCCTCCCGCGGGCAACGTGCCGCTCGCCGGGACCACCTCGAGCCACGCCTGCGTGGCGGCCGCCTTCCATGGGAGCGGCTGCGCGCCCGTGTTGGTCAGCGTGTACTCGAAAAGGGCCGGGCCGAAGGGGCCGCCCTCGGGGCCGCTGAACGCGGCCGCCGTCTCGGGGCTGACCTCGAGGTCGTCGGCCACGTCGCCGAGCAAGCAGACGTCGTCGAGGTTCCAGCCGGGGTAGGTCACCGACACGTCGGTCGGCCCCATGCCCCAGCGGACGTAGACCGCCGGCTGCCCCGCGGCCACGTCCGACAGGTCGTACGAGTACTCCTGCCACGCCGAGTCGGTGATGCGATTGGTGCCGTTGGTCCAGACGTCCGTCCAGTCCGTGCCGTTGGCGCTGATCTCGAGGGCGGCGTGGTCGCACCACGACGCCTCGAGGCCCAGCCATCGCCAGAACGTCAGGCGCACCTTGCCGGCGCTCGAACAGTCCACCGGGGGCGTCGTGAGGTAGCGTGGCGTGGCCATGTTGTTCTCGTAATCCCCGGCGAGGTTGTAGCCGTAGACGGCGTCCCCGCTGTGCCCGGCGCTCGGGTCGCCGTTGTAGCTGCCCTGGCCCAGGGGCGCGCCGTATTCCCACTGCCCTTCCGTGGTCCAGCCGGGATCCGAGTCGAGCGACCAACACTCGAGCACGGCCAAGGTCTGAAACCGGTAACACGCGCCGCCGTTGTCGTCGGTCGTCCGGTTCCCGACGCCGTCCCAGGCATCCACCTCGAAGAAGTACGGCGTATCCATCTCGAGCCCCGTGAGCCGGATGATGTGCTCGTCTCGCAGCAAGGCATCCGTTTCGACCACCGTGTAGGGTCCGCCGGGCGCCAGACCGCAGCGGATCGTGGCCGTGGTCGGCTCGGGCGCATCCGCGGCGTCCATGGTCGAGAACGCCACCGTCACGGTGCGTGCGGTCTCGTCGTACACGCGCACGTTGGCGATGACGGGCGGCTGGCACTCGGCCGTCGCCGTATCCGTGACCGTGGCCGGGCTGCCCGTGCCGTCGTCGGCGTCGTCATACGTGGCGGTGATGATCTCGCCATCGGCGATCTGGACGGTCCCGTCGCCCGTGGTCATCGGATACGGCGCGGTCGCGATCGTCCCTTCGAATACGCCGGTGGCCGGGCCGGTCTCGACGAGCGTCACCGGCTCGGCGTCGCCTCCCGAGGTCGTGATGGCGATGGCCTGGGTCCCGGCGCCCTCGAGGTGGCTGTCGACCACGCGCAGGTGGAGCGCGGCCCAGTAGGTGCAGGCTTCCTCCTCGATGAAGACGGCCCCGGCCGGGCCGCCCGTCACGGCAATCGTGCCCTCGTGAGGGTAGTAGTCCGGCGCCGTGATCGTGACGTCCATCGCGCCGATGGTCTCCGTCGTAACCGTGGTCTCGAAGTGACCGGCCGCATCGGTCGAACCGTAGACGTACACCTCGTCGCCTTTGGCAAGACACACCACTGCGTCCGCCACGCCGGTGTCGACGCCGACCGTCTGCGTGCCGACCAGGACGCTGCCCGGATAGCTCGGGGCGAAGGTCGCGGGGTCATGGGTATACAGGGGCATCTCGGGATCGCCCAGCAGGTTGAGCGAGAACTGGACCCACCGCATGGTCGAGCCGGAAGAGCCGCAACTGCCGATCCAGTACTCCTTCATGCGCGTGTAGACCGACCCAACGCGTTGCGGCGCGTTGGCCGGGTCGCCCGTGAACAGGAACTGATAGAACATGCGGTCGTATCGGAGCGACGAACCGTGGCTGCTCGAGCCGTAGGTGCCCCAACCATAGCGGCTGCCCCCGATGTAGGACACGGCGCCGCCGTTCGGATTGCGGATGAAGGCCTCGCCCAGGCACGGCTCGGCAAGATCGAACGCGTTCGTCGAACACGACATGGTGACCACGTTGGTGTACTTGTGGGCGTTGGGCACCGCGACGGCAAGGGTCGAGTTGTAGCCCTCTCCCGACTCCATGCCGTAGCCGGTCGGCCCGCCGTGGGTGGCCGTGTGCAGGAAGTTATAGCCGTTGACGATCTGCTCGTCCATGTTCGGATTGATCACATCGTAGAGGGGGCCGGCCAGGCCGCCCTGCGAGCCGCCCGCACCGCCCGCGAAATCCGTGTTCGTGTCGTAGAAACGGTACTTGGCCCCGCTCCAGTA
>Ga0272442_10006150_pt1 | contig 15900 bp, 13 predicted proteins | sample SSMForm2O_FD_200262 | JGI IMG/M metagenome (GOLD analysis project Ga0272442, IMG submission 200262) | Marine sediment archaeal communities from Little Sippewissett salt marsh, Falmouth, MA, United States - SSM-Form-2O | ecosystem: Environmental > Aquatic > Marine > Wetlands > Sediment ...
TTCCAGAAAATACTGGTAAATTCCGGAATAAAAGCCTTTATAAGAAAGGAAAAAGGGGCTGATATTGACGCTGCCTGCGGGCAACTGGCAGAAAAGGCATTATAATATTAAGATATTATAATATTATAAGAAACGACATGACCAATCTTGGAGTAGGAACAATTCACATGTCCGCCGGAGCCTTGGCGCAGGTGGATGAATTGCCCCTACGGGAAATACCTTAATTATAACGGCGTTTTTACGGCAGCAGGGCATAAAAACCCTTGACTTTTATGGGTAAACTAGTAAAATAATAAGTGCTTTTTAGGTAAATTGTCAAATTTATAACTCTAAAATGTTAAATAAAGTAAAATAAGGAGGGAAGGCATGAAGAAATTTTTACTTGTATTGCTTGCTGTATCTTTACTTGCTCTCGGAGGCTGCGGGGAAAAAGCAGGGGGCTCGGCGAAATCATTAAGATTTATGTACTGGGGGGACGTAGCTGAAATTAAAATCATAAAAGCCCAGATTGCCAAGTTTGAAAAGGCAACCGGCGTTAAGGTAAGCGCTGAAAGGGCTCCTTCAGGCCCGCCTTACATGGAAAAGGTTCTGACTCAGTTTGCGGGCGGCGCTGCTCCTGATGTTTTATTTGTTGAAGTGAATAATTTTAAGCAGTTCGCGCAGAAAGGCGTTCTTGAAAACCTTAATCCTTACCTTGCGAAGGAAACCAAGTTTAAAAAATCAGATTTTTATTCAAGAATAATAGACAGGTTTACGGTGGGGAAGAACCTTTATGTCCTTCCGAGGGACATAGCTCCCATATGCGTTGTTTATTACAACAAGAAGATTTTTGACGCGGCGGGAGTAAGATACCCGACGGATGACTGGTCGTGGAATGACCTGATTAAAATAGGCAAAAAACTCACAAAAAAGGATGAAAAAGGCAGGATAACTAGGTTCGGGTTTGTTGACGACTGGCCGATATGGGAAGCATTTGTTTTCTCGAACGGGGGCAGGATAGTTGACAACACGAAAAATCCGACAAGGTGCGTAATGGACAGGAAGGCCGTAATTGACGCTGTTCAGTACAGGGCTGACCTCATACACAAGCACAGGGTTATGCCGTCTCCTTCCCAGATGACAGCAATGGGTGGAATGGGAACCCAGGATATGTTCATGTCTGAAAGGGTAGGGATGTTCTTTTCCGGAATCTGGAAGACGCCGAGTTTCAGGAAGATAACAAACTTTAAGTGGGATGTAGTTATGTTCCCCAAAGGGCCCAAGGGAGAAAGAGGGTTTCCAAGCGGAGGTTCGGGATACGCTATAACCAGCAAGTGCCCGAACAAGGAAATGGCATGGAAACTCGTAACATACCTCGCGGGCGAGGAAGGCCAGAAAAAGCTGGCGCAGACAGGCCTTGCCCAGCCGGCGATGAAGAATATAGCGAAATCAAAGTATTTTCTTGATGATAAGCCGCCGAAACATAAGGATATAGTTCTGGACGGGGTTAAGTACGCTCATTTTATGCCCCTTATGTCAAACTGGGAAGAGATAAACGTTAGCATGCTTGCCCCGGAATTTGACAAGATATGGAGCGGCAAATCAAGCGCGAAGACAATACTTAAAAAGGTTGTCCCGGAAATAAACGAAAATTTTTTTGAATAGCAACAGGCGGCTTATGGCCGCTTCAGATAAAAACAGCGCGGAGGATTTCCATGGAGACAAAACCGAAGAGAAATAAGCTGAAGATGTCCACGCTTGAAGCAATATGGGGATATGTTTTCCTTGGGCCGTGGATTCTTGGAATGGTATTTTTTATCGGGGGCCCGATTATAGCCTCCGTTATACTTGCTTTCTGCGAGTGGGACCTTCTTACTGCCCCTAAGTTTGTAGGGCTTGATAATTTTGGAAAGATGTTTTTTCACGACCCTAAGTTCTGGGTCTCGCTGTGGAACACTTTCTATTATACGATATTTGCGGTTCCGCTCGGAATAGTGGGTTCGGTTTTTGTAGCCCTTCTTATGAACCAGAAGTGGAAAACTGTGAGGGTTTTAAGGACCATATACTACCTGCCTTCGGTTACGGCAGGTGTCGCGTCCGCTATCATATGGATGTGGCTTTTTAACCCGGATTTCGGGCTTATTAACTACGGCCTGAGCCTTTTCGGAATAAAGGGGCCGCTGTGGCTGGCAAGCGAAGCGTGGTCAAAGCCCGCGCTTATTTTTATGAGCCTGTGGGCCGTCGGCGGAAACATGATTATCTATCTTGCGGGCCTTCAGGGAATACCCAGGCAGCTTTATGAGGCCGCGGATATTGACGGGGCGGGAATAATCCACAAGTTCAGGTATATAACAATACCCATGCTCACTCCTGTCATATTTTTTAACCTTATTATGTCCATCGTATGGTCTTTCCAGATATTTACCCAGGTTTATGTTATGACCGGCGGGCAGGGAGGCCCTGCTGATTCAACGCTGGTTCTGGTACTCTATATTTACCAGCACGCGTTTAAATACCATCACATGGGATACGCATCCGGCCTTTCATGGATGCTGTTCATTGTCATTATGATTTTTACCCTCCTCCAGTTCAGGTTTGCGGGCGGATGGGTGCATTATGAAGGAGAACTTAAGAAATAAATTTTAAATTTAAAATTTCATATTGTAAATTGAATCGGAGGTTTTTGATATGGCTGAAAAACTGACTTTCTGGCAGAGCAAGAAAAGGACGAATAAAATCGTCGGCTGGGTATTATATGTTGTGGCCTGGTCAGGGGCTATTATCTTCGTTATTCCCCTGATATGGATGATATCCACTTCTTTTAAGGCGCCGGACCAGATTTTTACAATACCGCCTAAATGGATACCCATAAGCTCGGTTTCCCTTGAATACGATACGCAGATAAAAGCAAAAAAAACGGGTACTGTTAATATAACAAAAGGTGAGGGCGGAATAAAGGTTGTAAGGATTAAAGGCGCGGTACACGTAGTACCTGAAGTAGGGAAAGTCAAGGTGTATAAGGGTGAAAAGGTTTCAAGGGGTACTGTTGTCGGAACGATGCCTTCCCAGGGAAAAGTAAGAATTTATGAAAATGATGACATTGATTCAAATACGCTTATCAAGGTGCTGGACAAGAAGAAAAGGGTAATCAAAGAATACAGGGTCCCGTCGGGCTCAAGTATTAAGGTTAAAGACGGGGACACCGTAAAGGTCGGGCAGAAGCTCGCGACCGTGCTGCCCCAGTGGAAAAACTACGTAAAGGCGTGGGCGCCTGAGGCGCTTGACGAGACATTTAACAGGTATCTTTTTAATACGATATTTGTTACGGTCATGGGGATACTGGGAGTTATCTTAAGCTCAACTTTTGTAGCATACGGCTTTGCCAGGTTCCGTTTTCCTTTCAGGGACCCGCTTTTCCTTATCATGATTTCAACCATGATGATACCGGTTCAGGTTACAATGATACCGACTTTCATACTTTTTAAATACCTGGGATGGATAGATACGTTTGCCCCGCTGATTATTCCGACGTTTTTCGGGGGAGGCGCGTTTAATATATTTCTTATGAGGCAGTTTTTCATGACAATACCATACGAGCTCGATGACGCGGCAAAGATAGACGGGTGCAATTACTTCCAGATTTTTTACATAATCCTGCTTCCGCTTGTAAAGCCGGCTATCGCGACCGTCGCCATATTCGGGTTTGTATACAACTGGAACGACTTTTTAAACCCGCTTATTTATCTTAACAGCTCGTCAAACTATACTCTCGCGCTGGGGCTGCAGACATTTACTACTATGTACGGAACGGACTATAACCTTATGATGGCTGCGTCTACCATAGTCCTCCTGCCGATACTTATTGTTTTCTTCTTCGGCCAGAGGTACTTTATAGAGGGAGTTGCTACCAGCGGCTTAAAAGGTTAACAGCCTTTTGGCATGAAGAGGTACATTCTAAAAAGGCTTCTTCTTATAATACCTGTGCTTTTCGGTATTACTATAATAACTTTTGCCATAATACATATTACCCCGGGTTCGTTTACAGCCGTAAATATGCAGATGGACCCGCACGCCTCTCCTGATTCAATAGCCCGCTTAAAGGCCCTTTACGGGCTTGACAAGCCGGCTCATATCCAGTACTGGGAATGGCTGAAACGCTTTGCGAGGCTTGATTTCGGAAGGTCGTTTATCGATAACAGGCCTGTTATCGATAAAATAGGGGAGCGCCTTCCGGCAACCATACTGCTGAACGTGTGCGCGCTGATGGTAATATATTTTATTTCTCTTATCACGGGAATATACGCGGCCCTTAAAAGAAACAGGGCTTTTGATAAAATTACAACCGGGATTACGTTCGCCGGTTATTCCATACCTGATTTCTGGCTTGCCCTCCTGCTTATGATGCTTTTCGGGGTTTACCTGCGGGTCCTTCCTGTTTCAGGGCTGGTTTCTGTCGGTTTTGAAAATATGAATTTCTGGCAGAAAACAGCGGATATTTTATGGCACCTTATACTGCCTGTGAGTGTCGCGGCTTTTACGGGCCTTGCCTCGCTGACAAGATATATGAAATCAAGCATGGTTGATACCCTGTCACAGCTTTACATAAAGGCTGCCTACGCAAAGGGGCTGCCTGAAAAAAGGATAATATTCGTAAGCGCGCTTAAAAACAGCCTTCTTCCCGTCATAACAATACTCGGGCTTACGCTGCCGGCGCTTATAGGAGGCAGCTTTATTTTTGAGGTTATTTTTTCCTGGCCCGGAATGGGGAGGCTCATGTATAGCGCGCTTTTAACCTTTGATTACCCTGTGGTGATGGGCGGCATTACAATAGCGGCCTTTCTTACAGTGCTGGGTAATTTTATAGCTGATATTGCGTATGCGTATGTGGACCCGAGGATACGATACAAATGATTAACAATTCACAATTAACAATTTACGATTGTGAATGGAGAATGGTGAATCGTGAATTAAAACCGGAGGTTGAATTTTGAACCGTATGATGGTGGCGGGGATTGCGGCAGTTTCACTGCTGTTCATAGTTGCGATATTCGCGCCGGTTATAGCTCCTTATGATTACAGGGAACAGAATATAGGCCAGCGGCTGATGCCGCCTTCTTCCCAGCACATCCTGGGAACGGACGAGCTTGGAAGGGATGTTTTTTCCAGGATGGTATTCGGCACCCGCATATCCATAAGTGTCGGAATAATAGCGGTGGCGATAGCCGCTTTTATAGGCATACTGTTAGGCGCAATTGCAGGGTACTGGGGAGGATGGGTTGATAATGTAATCATGAGGGTTGTGGATGTCTTTCTAAGTATACCCACAATATACCTGATTTTAACCGTGATAGCATACCTGGGGCCTTCCATTATAAATGTCATGATAGTAATAGGGCTTACCGGGTGGACGGGTATAGCCAGGCTTACGCGCGCCGAAGTACTAAAGACAAAGAAAATGGCGTATATTGAATCGGCAAAGCTTGCCGGGCTGGGAAAGGCCCGGATTATTTTAAGGCACATTCTTCCGAATTCCCTCACCCCCGTGCTTGTTTCAATAACATTCGGAATTGCGGGAGCCATATTTACTGAGGCTGCCCTTTCTTTTCTCGGCCTCGGGGTACAGCCTCCTTTCCCGAGCTGGGGCAATATACTGACATCCGGCAAGGATTACATGCATTCCGCGTGGTGGCTGATAGTTTTTCCGGGAATAGCTATTTTTATAGCGGTTTTTGCGTATAACATGCTGGGCGAGGGGCTGAGGGACTATCTGAACCCGGTTACGAGAAGACAGGATACTACATAGCCATATAGCCGTGTAACCATTTAGCCATATAACTGTATAGAAAGAAGGAAAAATGAAGCCGGTTGTTGAAGTGAAAAATTTAAATGTTGATTACAGGGTCGGTAAGAATGAGAGGGTTTATGCCCTGCGTGATGTCTCTCTTTCGATCAGCAGAGGGGAATCCGTTGCCATTGTAGGGGAATCGGGATGCGGCAAGTCAACCTTTGCGAATTCTCTGCTTAAGCTTTTACCGGCTAATATCGATACATCGGGGGCGGTTATTATTAAAGGCAGGGATGTTTTCAAGCTTTCAAACAAAGAGCTCAGGAACATAAGGGGAATTGAGGCTGGAATTATTTTCCAGGAACCGGCTGCCTCTTTGAATCCCGTGTTTACCGTAAAAGAGCAGATAGAAGAGGCAATAAAGGCGCATTACGCGGATATGTCCGCTGCTGAGCTTGAAGAGACAGGGCTCGGCCTTCTTAATGAAGCGGGCATAAAGGGCTCAGAAAGGGTATATAATTCCTACCCGCACCAGCTTTCAGGCGGCCAGCAGCAGAGGGTTATGATAGCGATTGCCTTAAGCTGTGACCCTGACATACTTATAGCTGACGAGCCCACAACTGCTCTTGACGTGACCGTGCAGGCACAGATAATAAAACTGCTAGAAAAACTGAAAAAGAAAAGGAAACTTTCCCTAATACTGATAACTCATGATCTTCACCTGGCGCTTGAACTGGCGGACAGGGTTGTTGTGATGTACGCGGGGGAAATAGTCGAGGATGCGCCGATAAGGAAAGAAAAAGACGCGCGGCATCCTTATACTGCGGCTTTATTTGAAATAATACCGGATTTAAAGGATAAGAAAAAAAGATTTGAAGTTATAGAGGGAGAAGTGCCGGATGTCAGGGTAAAAAAGGATGAATGTTATTTTGCGGGCAGGTGCAGGTATGTCAGGAAAAAATGCAGGCAGGCGCACCCTGAAATGACGGAGAAGAGGTCTCATAAGTTCCGCTGCTATTTCCCATTGTAGGGAACGCATACATGCGTTCCAAAGATTTTGGTTTGTTTTATGTTTGTAGGGACAGCACATTGTGCTGTCCGAAAAACAGAGATTGCTTCGCCCCCTGAACCAGGAGTCTGAAGGACGCAGGTGGAAGTGAAGCAATCCCTGTAGTTGAAAGGAAGCCATGCAAAAGCTTTTAGAAGTAAAGAGCTTAAAAAAGCACTTTGCAGTCGAGAAGATGATGATGGAGACAAAGGAAACCGTCAAGGCGGTTGACGATATCAGCTTTTTCCTTGAGCCCGGGAAAATACTGGCTATAGTGGGGGAATCAGGGTCAGGCAAGACAACCGCGGCCCGCTGTATAGCAGGGCTTGAAACGCCGGATTCCGGGAAAATTCTTTACAGCGGCGCGCCAATTGATTATTCTGATAAAAAGATAAGGAGAAAAATACAGTATATATTCCAGGATACTTATAATTCACTGAACCCGAGAATGAGGATATTTGATATTATAGCCGAGCCTCTTAAGTTTCATTTCAGCCTGTCGGGCGCTGATTTAAAGTCCCAGGTTTTCCAGTATCTTTCAAGGGTAAATATAGCAGTTTCATCGGCCGACAAGTACCCGCACGAGCTTTCAGGGGGCCAGAGGCAGAGGGCGGGCATTGCAAGGGCGCTGACCATGAGGCCCTCTGTGCTTATAGCTGACGAGCCGGTATCTTCGCTGGACGTTTCCATACAGGCCCAGATATTAAAGCTTTTTACCGAGCTTAACAGGGGAAGGGGCCTGGGGATGATATTCATAACCCATGACCTTAGGGTGGTAAAAAACCTCGCGGATGATATAATTATAATGAAAGAAGGCAAAATTGTGGAGCAGGGAAAGGTAAACGGGGTTTATAAAAGGCCCAAAGAGGATTATACAAAGCTCCTGCTTTCCTCCATTCCAAACAGCCCGTATAAGTTTAAGGTGTAACTGCAGGCAGTAAATTTTTCAAGGGGAATATAACAGACTTCTACGCCATGGCCTGCGGGGGATATAAAGGTGTTTCCAAACCCTTACAATTTAAATTCAGGCATTCCTTTGCGCTTTGTGAACCTGTACCCCGATTCCATGCTGCGAATATACACGCTTTCAGGCGAGTTTGTGGTAGAGCTTGACGCCATGGGGGCAGGGGAAGTGCAGTGGGACTGCAGGAACAGGTATAAATACCGGCTATCCCCGGGAATTTACTATATCGTTATTTTCAGCGAGGGGAGGGAAGGATTCTACAGGAATAAGCTGTTTATTACCGGACAATAATTAAAACGGCATTTCCGGGAAGGAGCCTGGTTTCATTTTCCCCATCTTCCCGCCCATTTTTTTCATCATCTTTTTCATCTGCGTAAACTGCTTTAAAAGCTTGTTTATTTTTTCAGGCGGCAGGCCGCACCCTTTTGCTATCCTGTTTTTTCTTGAAGTGTCAATTATTTCCGGCCGCAGCCGTTCTTTAGGGGTCATGGAAAGAATAATCGCCTCTATATGCTTCAGCTCTTTCTCGTCCACGCTTATGCTGTTAAGCCCCATTTTACCCGCGCCCGGTATCATTTTAAGTATGTCTTCCAGCGGCCCCATTTGTCTTAATTGTTTCAGCTGTGAAAGAAAATCGTCAAGTGTAAATGCGCCTTTTCTGAATTTTTCCTCAGCTGCCTTTGCTTCTTCAACAGTCACGTTTTTAGAGGCTTTTTCCGCGAGCGACACGATGTCTCCCATGCCGAGTATCCTGCCGGCTATCCTGTCGGGATGAAATACCTCGAGCATGTCAGGCTTTTCGCCCGTACCCATGAATTTTATGGGGACATTTGCCGTGTATTTCATTGAAAGGGCCGCGCCCCCGCGCGCGTCTCCGTCGGTTTTGGTGAGTATTATACCGGTAATTCCTGCGGCCTCGTTGAATGATTTTGCCACGTTAACGGATTCCTGGCCCAGCATTGCGTCCGCGGCTAAAAGCACATCAGTAAACGGAATTTTTTTCTTTATTTGTTTAAGCTCATCCAGCATCTTTGCGTCAATATGAAGGCGGCCCGCAGTGTCAAAAATAACACCGTCAAAATTTTCTGTTTCCGTCTTCGAATACGCGTTAACCGATATTTTTACCGCGTCATTGTGGTTTTCGGTATAAAACGGGATATCAAGCTGTGATGCCAGTTTTTTAAGCTGCTCCTTTGCCGCGGGCCTGTATGTGTCGGCGCCTACGAGGAGTATTTTATTCAGCTTTTTTTCTTTTCTGAGCCAGTTTGCCAGCTTGGCGGCAGTGGTGGTTTTGCCGGACCCCTGGAGCCCGCAAATCATTATAAGGAGGGGCTTTTTTGACGCGTCTACAGGGGAGCCGGAAGAGCCGAGAAAAGAAACGAGCTCGTCATTTACTATTTTAACGAACTGCTGGCCGGGAGTAAGGGATTTTAAAACCTTTTCGCCTGTTGCTTTTTCCCTGATTTTGCCGAGGAATTCCTTTACAACCTTGTAATTGACGTCGGCTTCAAGCAGGGACATGCGGATTTCTTTAAGCGCGTCATCTATGTTTTTTTCTGAAATAACGCCGGCGCCTGAGATTTTGCGTATTACAGATTCGAGTTTGGAAGAAAGGATATCAAACATGGGAGCACCGGGAGAAGGGAGAGGGGAGAAGGGAGGAAAACGAAATCATAACGTCAGGACTTACTGCCTGCAGCGCTCGACAGACTTTCGCAAGTCTGCAATTGTCTTTTTAGGATTTTTTGATTTGAATATAAAGCTGCCGGCAACAATTATGTCAACGCCCGCGGAGCAGGCAAGGGGGGCTGTTTCAGTGTTGATGCCTCCGTCTATTTCAATCAGGCACTTGTATTTGTTTTCATCAATGGATTTCCTGAGAATTTTTGCCTTTGTAAGCACTTTTTTCATGAATTTCTGGCCGCCGAATCCGGGCTCAACGCTCATGATAAGTATGAGGTCAAGGTCTTTTACGTACTTAAGTATCTTCTTTACCGGGGTTTTAGGCTTGATTGACATGCCTGCTTTTAATCCCGCTTTTTTTATTTGCCTGATTACAGCGGCCGGGTTTTTTGCGGCTTCAAAATGAAATGTGATGATGTCAGAGCCTGCTTTTACGTAATCCTTAATATACCTGCCCGGGGTTTTTATCATGAGGTGCGTGTCAAACGGAAGCTTTGTCAGCCGCCTCAGTGGTTTTATGAGCTTTGGCCCGAAGGTCAGGTTTGGGACGAAGTTGCCGTCCATGACGTCAAAATGTATGTAATTCACCTTTGCGCGTTCAAGTATCTTTATTGTTTTTTTTATCTCGGCAAAATTGGAGTCCAGGATTGAAGGGGATATTTTTACCCTGAATTTTTTCTTCATGCTTAAGCGCCTCCTGACCTGTACTCTAGTTCTCTTACCAGTTCCGTGCCGATAAATATCTGAACAAGGGCGTCTCCCCTGACTGTCGCGTTCAGGCGCACGGACTGGCCCGGCTGCGTTATTTCGTTATAAAGGGTCTGGCTTCCGTTTAAGCTGAGCACTTTTACCTTTACCAGCTTGGCCACGTTATGGCCTTCAAGCATGTATGATATCCTGATGAGCCTTTTTCTGAGGGACAGGTCCGATGGCTGCAGCGAAACGGTAAAGGAAATATCCGAATCCTCGTCAACGGGGTAGCCTGCCGGGGGATTCTGGGATATTACAGAACCGGACTCAAGCTCTTCTTCGTTTTCCACCTTCAGGTTTTCGACAAAAAGGTTTTTCTTTTTAAGCGCGGCATATACGCCTGAAACATTTTTAGACGTAAAATCAGGCATCAGAAAAATATCCTTTTTTGCGCCTGACGATTTCAGCGTATTTATCCTGTGGTTAAAAGGTACGTTTTCTCCGGGCGCGGGAGCCTGGGCTATGATTGAGTTTTCCTTGTATATCCTTGAGGATACCTCGCTTTCATATCCTTCTTCAAGGTCCGAGTTTTTCAGGTTTATCATGGCCTTGGATTTTAAAAGGCCTGTAATCCGGGGGACGGTAACGAGCTTTGACCCCTTGCTTACTATGACGTATATTATCCTGCCTTTTTTTATTTTTTCCTTGGGTTTTGTAAGCTGTGTTACAATGCAGCCCTTTTGATGTATGTTGCTGTGCACCTCGTCCTGTACTTTCAGGTCGAGCTTGAGCCTTTCCGCGACCTTCCGGGCATTTTCAAGGGGCACCCCCGTAAAATCAGGCATTGTTATTGTGCTTATTGAAAAAAGGAACTTCATTACAAACGCTGCCGTAAGCACGGAAAGCAGCGATCCCATAAAAACCAGCTTTATTATGAATGAAAATTTTACTTTTGACATATTTGCCTGCCTTTTCCGGTGATATTCTTTATTGCCGTAAAAAAGTCCTTTAAGACAGGGATTCTTGCCTCAGAATGACAGGGCTAAGGTTGTCATTGTGAGCGTTAGCGTAACAATCTCTGTCTTTAAAAGCAAATTTAAAGCTATATTTCTGTATTATATATATATAGTCATATTTTTCAAGTAAAATATTATATATTTAGGATGTTTAAGTAAGCATAACAAAAAACGGAAAAAACCTCTTTAAAATAAAGGGTTTCAGGGCAGGGAACAGATTATTGACATTTATTATAATATTAAGTATAATCAATATAATTTTCAGGCACGAGTTATCAGTAAAAAAACTGTTGCTTATTATAAAATTGACTCATAACCGGAGGTGTGGTTGTGGCATTATTTTTTAAATATATAATGACATGGTGGATGGTATCGGTATTAATCGGCATAATTGCTTACCCCATAAGCTTTGTTCTGTTCAGGAAATCACATGACAGGGGATACATGTTTTCCAAGATAATAGGTATTTTCCTGATTTCCTATTTTTCCTGGCTGCTGGGGTTCTTGCAGTTTTCCACGCTTACCATATACTTTGTAATAGGCCTGATAACCGCGCTTTCTGTCTACCTCTTTATAAAGAACAGGAAGGAAATCCTGGAGTTTTTAGGAATAAAGCCGGGCCTTATAATCGTTACCGAGCTTTTTTATCTCTTTATTTTCCTAAGCTACGCGCTTTACAGGATGTACCAGCCTGACATAATAGGCACTGAAAAATTCATGGATTTTGCCTTTATGAATTCAATATCCCTTGCCGATAAGATGCCGCCTTATGACCCGTGGATGTACGGCGTGGACGCGGCAGGGAAAGCGCTAAACATAAGCTATTATTATTTCGGCTACGTTATCATGGCTATTATGATGAAGATAACGGGCATACCCAACGGCATTGCTTACAACCTTGCGCTTACATATATAGTCGGGATGTCTGCCCTTGCCATGGTAGGGCTGCTTTTCAACCTGACAAGGAATTACCTTATAGGGTTTCTCGCGGCCGCGTTTCTTCTTCTTATATCGAATATCGACGGGTTTATCCAGGTTGTCAAAGCGGGATGGTCAACATCGGGATTTAACTGGTGGCACACATCCAGGATAATCGACTATAAGGGTTATGATGTTACTATCAATGAATTTCCGTTTTTTTCGTTTTTGCTCGGAGACATGCACCCGCACCAGATGGCAATACCGTTTGTCCTGCTGGCCCTCAATACCGCGCTTTCATTTATCAAGACCGAGGATAAAAATTTTTTTGAAAAGGACCCGCTCAAGATATCCTTTCTTGTTTTTTCCGGGCTTGTTCTCGGAGGGCTGTGGTTTTTGAACAGCTGGGATTTTCCCACATACTTTTTTGTAACAGCTATAGCGATTCTTTCATATAAATACGCGAGGGGGGAAAAGTTCGCGAACTGGTCAAGGGACGCGGGTATATCCCTGGGGATAATATTCGGAGTGGCAATAATTGCCTACCTGCCTTTTACTCTTTCTTTCCAGTCGCAGGCAAAGGGCATTGACATTACAAAGGCAAATACAAGGATAGGGGATTACCTCACTATTTTCGGAATAATGCTTTTTCCCATAGTTTCTTTTATGATAGCACGGATACTCAACTGGCTTTACGCCCTGCGCCTTCAGAACGTTGCCGGGCTGAAGGTAAAAAGAAGGAACCTTTACTGCCCCAGGTGCATGAGCGAAATAAGGGAAGGTAAAAAAATATGCGGCCAGTGCGGCTACATGATAAGCGGCGAAGAGCTTTACCTGGGGGGCATTGAGCTTCCCGTTAAAAAAGCCAACAACACGGTAGTCTCGTTTTTTAAGTTCTTTTTGGAGCCCACTGAGAACAAGGATTCAAAGGTATACCTGTACGCGGGGATAGCGGCGGCAGTCGCGGCCGGGCTTGTTATATTTAAATCAATAATCGACGCTCCCAACATAGGGATTTTTTCAGGCGTAATGTTCCTTTTTCTTTCCCTCATGGTTTTGCTTGCGCTGACGCGCGTGGAAATGAGGGAAAACCAGTTTGTAATTCTTCTTATCCTGACCGGCGTATTTGCCTCGCTTGGCTGCGAGCTGCTTCACATAGTGGACACCTTCTCCAGGGCGGGAAAGCACATGCCGCTTGAAAGGATGAACACTGTCTTTAAATTCTATTACCAGACATGGATAATGTTTTCAATCGCGGCGGCTTACGGGTTTTTCTGGGTGACCCATTTTTACCTTAAATTTAAGCATAAAATTTTCAGGTATTCCTGGATAGGCATTATGTGTGTTTTAATATTCATGGGGCTCTTTTATCCGGTTGCCGCCTCAAAGGTGAAAACAGGCAATTTCAGCGGCTATATGACACTTGACGGCTCGGATTTCCTGCGCGCCATGTCATACAAGGGCAGGATGTCCGCGCTCGGGGACTGGCAGGCGATACAGTGGCTTAAAAAGACAGTGAAGGGCCGGCCGGTGATACTTGAGGCTTGGGGCGGAGAATATACTGAGTACGCCAGGATATCTTCTTTTACGGGACTGCCGACGGTAATAGGCTGGCCGGGCCACGAGCTTCAGTGGAGGGGCTCAGGTGACGAGGCGGGCAGGAGGCAGGCTGACGTCAATAAAATTTATGAGACCACGGATATTAACGAAGCCCTTAACCTGCTGAAAAAATATAATGTTACTTATGTTCACGTGGGGGCGCTTGAGAGGGAAAAATACGCGTCGTCGCCCGAAGGGCTTAAAAAGTTCTCACAGTTCATGGATATTGTTTACGCCAACAAGATAGATACGTTTATATATAAAATAAGAAATTAAGGAGGAATTTTAATGGCCGATTCGTTAAAATGCCCGAAATGCGGGGCTGACAATCCGAAGTCAAATAAATTCTGCGATACCTGCGGCTATAAGCTCGGGGAAAAGAAAGAGCCGCCGAAGCCGGCAAAAAAAGAAGAGCCGAAGAAAGAACAAAAAAAGCCAAAGGGCCGCGAAAAAGAAGCTGTTGTTTACAGCGCGGAAGAAGAGGTTTATGAAGGCAAGTCCCCTGATGCGGGAGGATTTTCAATATCATGGGAAACTATCGCGTGGATAGGAATACTTATTGTCGCGGTGCTTACGCGTTTTTATGACCTGGGGATAAAGCCGCTGCACCACGATGAATCAATGCATGCTTTTTACGCCTGGAAGCTGTTCAAGGGGCAGGGATATTCTTACAACCCGATGATGCATGGCCCGTTTTTATTTCACGCTAACGCGCTGGTATATTTTCTTTTTGGAGCGACCGATTACACGGCAAGGGTGATGCCGGCTATTTACGGTATGCTTTGCGTGGGGATAATTTATTTTTTCAGGCCGTACCTCGGAAAGTGGGGCGCTGTGATTACGGCTTTTATCATAGCGATTTCACCTACATTCATGTACCAGGCAAGGTATATAAGGAACGACATATTCATAGCAGGGGATACCCTGATTCTTGTCCTCGGCCTGTTTAAGTTTTTTGACACTAAAAAGCCTTTCTGGCTTTATTTTGCGGCTACAGGCCTTGCCCTGTCATGGGCAACAAAAGAGGTTACCTATATTACCCTGTTTATTTTCGGGACATTTTTGTTTTTCAGGTGGGTATGGGAGTATTCTTTCCGGAATGACCCTGAAAGGATTGAAAAAGAAGGAAAAGTATACAACACGGTTAACCACCTGCTCGGAAAAGGAAAAATGACTTTTGTGTGGGCGCTTATAGTATTCCTCGGGATACACGCCTTTTTCTATATAAACAAGCAGCCGAATGCCTCTGTTTTTGCGAACATGGGGGGTATAATTGACGGCTTTATCAAGGCGCTTACATACTGGCTCGGGCAGCATGGGGTTGAGAGGGGAAGCCAGCCCATGTATTTTTATGTTCTTTTAATACCGTTTTATGAGCACCCATCGGTATTTTTTATGCTTATAGCATCCGTATATTACATTGTAAAGCCGGAAAAAAGGACGTTTTTTAATATGTTCTGCATATACTGGTGGATAATGGCCATGGTTATTTATTCCTGGGCAGGCGAAAGAATGCCCTGGCTGGCGCTGCACCCGCTTCTGCCCATGTCCCTGCTTGCAGGAAAGTTTATAGCGGAAATGTTCAGGAGGGTTGACTGGGGGTGGCTGCGGACTGCGGGGATAGTCATGTTTGTATTGACGTCTCTCGGCTCATGGCACGGCGCCGTAAATGTCTGCTTTTACGGAGGAGGCGCGGATCCAAGGGAGTCGCTGGTTTATGTCCAGTCCTCGACAGATGTCAATATAGTCGTTGATAAGATACACAAGCTCGCAAAAGAGCTTAAAGGCCAGAACTGGGCAAGCTCTGAATTCAGGGGGCACGACATGTACGACATGCAGATAGTGTGCGAGGATTACTGTACATGGCCGTTTGCCTGGTACCTGAGGGAATACAATAAGATAGCTTACCAGCCGAAAAACATACCGGAAAATGAAAAAGGCAAGCCTCTGATACTTTCGGGAATTGAAGAAGCAAACAGGGGCCACGACCAGAGGGTATATGAACTTTTAAAGGACGATTATGTTTTTACAAGGTACAAGCTCAGGGAATGGTGGGCGCCTGACGAAAAGAAATGGTGGGGCGCTAAATTCTCAGAAAAGGTAAGGCTGCTGTGGGAAAGGTTCATGTACAGGGATGTATGGAACGACCTGGGCTCATATGATTTTGTTGTTTATGTAAGGAAAGATATTGCGGAGCTTTGGAGACAATAGAGCCGGC
>Ga0272442_10006152_pt1 | contig 15898 bp, 14 predicted proteins | sample SSMForm2O_FD_200262 | JGI IMG/M metagenome (GOLD analysis project Ga0272442, IMG submission 200262) | Marine sediment archaeal communities from Little Sippewissett salt marsh, Falmouth, MA, United States - SSM-Form-2O | ecosystem: Environmental > Aquatic > Marine > Wetlands > Sediment ...
CTTCTTTACTTTGATGTGGGTCGTGGCGGCCTTACCGATCACTATTGGAGGGATCGCTGTGATGGAAGGGGGATTGGTTTATTTATTCGTTCACGTTGTCGGTGTTGAGCCCGAGGCCGCACTGGCTTTGGCTTTATGTCAGCGAGTCGTGTGGATGGTCGCTTCGATACCGGGGGCTGTGGTGCATTTAATCGGTGCGCATTTGCCAAAAGACTTTTTTATTGACTCAAATGAGCGAATCGCTTAATCTTGCAGCGTCTTGGACTGGGTACGATCTTAATAGGGTACGTGGCAAAGCAAAGATTCATAAGTTGTTTTAAAAAAAGGATTTGGTCTCAATATAATGAGTCTTTCCAGACGCTTTAAGGGCTATTTTTTGCATGGATTGGCAGTGCTCTTGCCGAGCATCCTGACGATTTGGCTATTCGTCTGGGGGTATGGATTCATCCAGAACAATATCAGTAAGCACATCAATCGCGGTCTCGTTCACCTGATTGCTTTAGCCACCTATGAAAATGTCGAAATATCCGATAATGAGATCAAGGCCTATCTCCGGGAAACCAGGGAGGAATTGAAAGAGAATCCAGAGGATTTAGAAATACACGCCAAAAGAGATGAGATTAAGCAGAAGGTTCGTATTTGGAAGCGGAAAGGCACCCTTGCGAAGACCTGGGTGGATGGCCCCGGATCCATCGTGGGCTTTTTCATTGCGGTGGTGGGGGTTTGTGTTCTCGGCGCCCTTCTGGCCAGTTATGTTGGGAAGAGCTTGTGGAAGATGACCGAGAATTTCATAATGAGTACGCCGTTGTTGAGGCGCGTCTATCCCTATGTCAAGCAGATCACTGATTTTCTGCTTACGAATGAAGAGCAGAAGAAGCTGTTCACACGTGTCGTGGCGGTGGAATACCCGCGGAAAGGAATATGGTCGATCGGTTTGGTTACGGGAACGGGGCTTGAGAAAGTCGTCAATCACGTCAAGAGAGAATTTCTCACTGTTCTCATCCCGACGTCACCGACGCCATTCACCGGTTTTGTCATCACGGTTCCCAAAAAGCAAACGATCGATTTGGATATGACGATTGAAGAGGCGTTACGATTCATTGTAAGTGGAGGCGTTATTACGCCGGGCAGCGAGCATGCGGTCGCGGCCGCGGTGCAGCCCGATTCGGAAAAGGCCGTATAAGAACGGACTTTCGAGAAGTGACGAAAGGATCAATTAAAGGAGAATGATTTTGCTTTTCACAATTAGTGGCAAACATGTCGAAATAACCGAAGCGATCAAAGCGCACGCGCAGGACAAAACATCCAAGCTTCCGAAGTACTACAACAGCATCAATCAGGTCGAAGTGATTGTCGACGGGGCCCAGGGAAGCAACACGCGTGTTGAGGTTATTGCTCGAGGCGAGCACAGCAAGGTTTTTGTGGGAACCGAAACAGGGGAAGATACGTACCGGTGTATTGATATGGCGGTTCATAAACTGGAACGTCAACTCAGACGGGTCAAGAGCAAAGAGCGGGATAATAAGCACTCGGGGAGTCACCCGGCCGTCCCCCCAGGCGATTCGGAGCTCGCGTAACTCGCCCCTTTTCGTTAAAGGTCTTGAATTGGCGGATACAGCGAATAATAAAAGACATTAGGCGAAGAAGATGAAACTGTCAGATTTTGTCTGTTTTGAGGCGGCGATCCCGGATCTTCAGGCCGGAGACCGTGATACGGCGATCATCGAGCTTGTCTCGTTGCTCGATCAGGCCGGTCGGCTGGGAAAGGCCAAAAAGACAGAGATTCAAAAGGAAGTGATCAAAAGGGAAAAGGAAGCCAGTACCGGCATGGGCAAGGGCGTCGCGGTTCCCCATGTCAAGCACAAGGCGGTCAAAGACGTCACGGCCGCCATCGGTCTCAGTAGCGGGGGGATTGATTTTTCCGCCCTGGATAAACAGCCGGTGTTTTCGATTATCCTTTTGGTCAGCCCGACGGAGAATCCTGATAAACACTTGCAGGCGATGGAATGTGTTTTCACGCATCTCCAACGGGACAAGTTTCGTAAGTTTCTCAGACAATGCCGCACCCGGGAGCACATCAAGGACCTCCTCCTGGAAGCGGACGAGGATCCCTCATTGTAGTGGTGCAGAATTTTAAGGGTCGGGATTGACGTATGCAGTCGTGGAGATGCATGGCCGAGGAAGAGACATTGGGGAATGAAGTTGTTGAAGCGGAACTCGAGGTGAGGAACGTTGATGGCCTTCATATGCGCCCCGCCATGCAATTTGTCGATATCGCCAATCGATTTGAGAGTCAGATTACCGTCAGTAATGACCAGACGAGCATCGACGGCAAGAGTATTATGCAGATCAGCATGCTGGCCGCGACGTGCGGCGCCAAGTTAAGAATCAAAGCGGAGGGGCCGGACGCCCACCAAGCCGTCGAGGCGTTACGAGAGCTTGTGGAAGAGAAACATTTTGATGAGCCGATACAATGACAGGGGTAAACGGCGAGTAGCTTAAAATATGAAAGCGGCATGATGGAAATCAAAAAAGGCATCGCGGTCTCGCCGGGCATTTCGATTGCGAAAGCGCTCATTATCGATTCCGAGGATTATCGCATCCCCCGCCGTCGGATCAAGCCCTCGCAGCGCATGATGGAAGTGCAGCGCGTCAGGAATGCCTTTAAAAATGCCGGCAACGAATTGATCCAGTTCGAGGCGGCGCGTCCTGAAGTTCTTCAGGATGCGAAAGGCAGTAAGATCAAAGATATTTTTGCCGTTCATCTGCGTTACCTCCGTGATCGGAGCCTTCGGAAGAAGGTGACGGACCTGGTGCAAACGGACCAGGTGACGGCCGAGTATGCCGTATCGACCGTGCTCCGTGATATTGCCGCGCATTTCAAGAAGCAGAAAGATGCCTATATCAGTGAACGCGCGGCGGACATTTACGATATTGAAAGGCGTTTGCTCAAGCAGCTCCTCGGCCGAAAACGCGAAGATGTCGGACATTTGACGGAAGAGGTCGTGGTGGTGGCCCGGGAGTTAAGTCCGACGCAGACCGCCGGCTTCAACAGGGCATTCGTCAAGGGCATCGCCAGTGATGCCGGGGGGCGGACCAGCCACGCCGCCATCATCGCTCGCTCACTCGGCATTCCGGCGGTCGTGGCGCTGGAAGACCTGACCGAATATGTCCTTGGCGGAGACACCGTCATCGTCGACGGCAATCGCGGTATCGTCATTGTCAATCCGGACGAACAGACGATTCGCCAGTATCAGGAATATTCCAAGGAATTTATCGATCTCGAGCACCGACTCGATGCGATAAGACGAAAGCCCGCCGTCACCCGCGACGGTGTGGAAGTGAAGCTGTTGGGCAATATCGAGTTTCCGGATGAGGCCCAGGTCGTTCTGCAAAAAGGGGGCGATGGGATCGGCCTGTACCGGACCGAGTTTCTGTATCTTAACACCGATCGCGAACCGACCGAACAGGATCACTATGAGGCGTATGCCAAAACGGTTCGAGTTTTTCATGACCGACCCATCGTGATCAGGACGATGGATCTGGGAGCGGATAAATATACCCAGAGCAAGCGGTTTGCGCCCGAGCCGAATCCGTTTTTGGGATTAAGGTCCATCCGCTTCTGTCTGCAGAACCTGACGATGTTCAAAAAACAACTGCGCGCCATCTTACGCGTATCGGTTCTCGGCGATGTCAAGATCATGTTTCCATTGATTACGAATCGCCAGGAACTCATGCAGGCCAAGATGATCCTGCATGATGTCATGGAAGACCTCGACGAAGAATCCATCCCATGTAACAGAGATATTGACGTGGGGATTATGATTGAAACGCCATCGGCGGCGCTGACGGCTTTCTCGCTCGCCCGGGACGTGGACTTTTTCAGTGTCGGGACCAACGATCTGACGCAATACACGCTGGCCGTGGACCGAGGCAACGAATTGGTCTCCACGCTGTATTCATCCGCGGACCCGGCGGTGCTTCGGCTTCTGCGAACCGTCATTCAGGATGCGCATAAAGCCCAAATCCGGCTCAGTGTTTGCGGCGAGATGGCTTCGGAGCCGGAGTATATCATGCTGTTATTGGGATTGGGGGTCAGGACCTTATCGCTCACCCCGCCGATGATCCCTGAGATCAAGCAGGTCATCCGGTCGGTGACGACGAAGGACTGCAATGAAGTGGCCCGAAAAGTGCTGAGCATGGATTCCGAAAGGCACATTACCCGCTACGTTCGCAACGCGGCAAGAAAGATTCTCCCCGAAGCCTTTTAGCCGCAGCGTCTTTCACGCCGGCGTTATCCCTTTGTTGCGTCATCTGTCTGTGAAGATACATGCGGCCTTCGATTCCGGGCGGTTCTGTACCTGCCAAAGCCTCAACAAAGACATCATCAATGTATCGCCGTTCGTAACGGCTTCGTAGTGGTGGTGCACGTGCGATGCCTTCGGCAGCGGGCATCCGTCAGTGAAAAACAATTCGACACCTTTGCGAGCAAAACGGTCGGCTGCCTGGAGATATCTGTCTTCGGAGGTAAGCTCATAAGCATTAAGCATCAGGAGAATCACATTGCCCAGCGTCCCCGGCCAGACCGGCTCGCTAAGATCGACGTCGGCTCCGAAATAGCCTTCGGCTGTGTGCAACACGAACCAGCGGTGTATGTCCAGGGGGACTTGGCGATAGCGGAGCATGCATACATTGGCCCCGGCGGCGGGGCCGCTGTTTCCATAAGCGTTGGACCAGTTTGCGGAGTACCGGCTGATCTGTTGGCTCGCAGAGGGATGGAACTCGGCAAATGCCTCGTCATTGGCTAAGGCCGCCTTTCGCATTTTCTGCGCCAGCGTGAAAGGCACACGCCGGGCCGCCTCTTGTAGCGAGACGGCCAGGGAAACGGAATACTCAGCCCGGCTGCCTTTTCGTTTGGAGCCGCCGGTCAGCATACCGCCTTCCTGCAGACGCGCTCGCTCAAGCCCGTCCAGCACCGACTCGATGGCGACAAGGAACATCTCATCGTGTGTGTGCTCGTAGGCCGTTGCCCATGTTTCAATATAAAATCCGCCGTGACGGGCATAGGGGGCTTCGGTGCCGGATCCGTGAGAGGCGATGGATGCATGGCGTGAGAAATCGCCCGTCTGATGATCGCCGATCTGATGTTCCCACAGGCCCCGGGCAAACCGTTCACAGGCCGTATCGGCAAGCCGCCAACTGCATTCCCAGAGTATCCAGGGTCGGTAGAACTCGTGCGTGTTTCCGGCGCCTTTATCCAGCGGCCTGTCGGTGCGCAAGTCCCATCCCGCGTGCTCGCCCCACCAGAACAGGCCGGTCGAAGGGCTTTGGCAGGTCTCGAAAAAGTATTTCAGCGACCGGTCGGCCTCCTCTGCGTAGCGTTTTTGGCCGGTGATTTCGGTGAGCTGCAAAAGCACCTGATAGAGGTTCTGGCAATGCTGAGGATTGCTTCCGCCAAGCATCCGGTCGTGTGGGCGAATGCCCCAGGCATCACGAGTGATTGCCGCTGCGTTTGTAAGAGAATCGCCCTCCAGCATGCGCATCGTTTTTCGGTCGAGTGCTTCGGCAAAAAGAGGGGAGTGCACCCGCCCGTAGGTATCCTGTCCGTGTCGAATCATCGCATCGGCATAGGCTTTTACGATTTTCAGGTAATCATACGGTTCTCGGGATTGATCGTCGGCGTTTAGGGTAATCGCAGCGATCGGACCTTCCATCAGAAGTAGTGCAATAAACGGTATCTTGATCCATATGACACTTTTCATCGTGGCATTCGCTTCCAGAAAATACTCCATTTCCAATCACTCGGCCGCCTCTTTTAGTTCGTAGCGAGCGTTCTTTCCCCAATGGTTCATATCGCCGATATCCTCCCTCGCATGTTCGGCGAGCTCGAGTAACTCTCGAACGATATTGGGATGCTCGTTGGCGACATCCTTTTTCTCGGAAACATCGTTTTCCAAATCGTACAACTCCGGCTTGACAACCTCCTTCGTGTCCGGAGCATACCCATAAAATCTTTGGCGATTGGGTAGGGCCAGCTTCCATTTTCCCCGACGTACGGCATGGAGGTTCCCCTTGATATAGTAGAAAAACGTATTCCGCGCGCTTTTGCGTGTCTTGCCGGTCATCAGCTTGCTCTGGTCGCGTCCGTCGATCACACGGTCGGTCGGTACTATGGCCCCGGCCAGGGCGGCGAATGTCGGCATGATATCGAGGGTCGCCGTTAACTCGTTGCTCTGCGTTCCAGCCGGAACGCGTCCCGGCCCCCAGATAATGCACGGCACGCGGAATCCACCCTCCCACGCCGATCCTTTGCCCATGCGAAGTGGAAGAGCCGATCCTCCCATCTTCCCTTTGGACAGCCACGGCCCATTATCACTGGTGAAAAGCACATACGTCTTCTTGTCCAACTTCAAATCTCGCACCGCATCCAGAACCCGACCGACATGATAGTCAAGCTCCTCAATGACGTCGCCGTACAGCCCACCCTCGGATCGACCCAGAAACTTCTCGGAGGCGCCCAGCTTGACATGAGCCATCGTATGGGCCAGGTACAGGAAGAAGGGCTTGTCTCTGTTTTGCCTCACGAAGGCCAGCGCTTCGTTGGTGTAAAGGGCCGTCAAGGATCCCATATCCTCCGTTGTACGGAGTTTTTGCTTATTCCGCCAGAGCGTAACGCGTCCCCCGTCGTTGGCTCCGAGCGTTCCGAAATAATCATCGAAGCCCTGATCGTTCGGGAGCATCCCCTCCACGACACGGCGCCCGGAGAGATCCCATTTGCCGATGCACGCCGAGATATAGCCGGCTTTTTTCAGGACCTCCGCCGTTGTGATTTCCGTCGTCGGTAGGCGCCATCCTTTGATGTTGTTCGTGTCGAAGCCGGCGCGCTTGGGATAGCAGCCGGTCAGCAGCGCGCATCGAGCCGGGCCGCACACGGTTTGGGAATAGAAGCTCGTTAGTTTCATCCCTTCGGCGGCCATCCGGTCCAGGCGAGGCGTTTGGATCGTTTCAGAGCCGAAGCAGCCCACGTCGTTGTAGCCCTGGTCATCGGTAAAGATGATGATGAAATTAGGTTTATCGCGGTTCGCGAGGCCCGATGATCCGAGGGTGTCCGACGTTTTGCAGCCGGAGACCACAGCGGAAGTAAATCCCAAACTGAGTGCTTTGAGAAAATTGCGTCGCGTGTGACTTGAGTGATTCATGATGGCTCCATATCTTTTTAGGCGTTCCCTATGAATATCCCCCCAGTCTTTTATACGCATTATGAATGTTTGAGCGTTCCGACGACAGTTCCTCTTGTACTCAGGGGACAGGGCACATGCAAGCGCTAATTTGTGAGGCGGTAGATTTTCGCGGTTCCGGTGATATGGATGACTGACGGGATGCGCAGTTTTATTTTATCTCGAATTTCTTATCTTAAACAGGAATTGGCCACCGCTCCGGTTGGAGTATGCTAAGTGTACCGGGCCTATTCTTTCTTATTCGGACGAGTCTCTGAATCAGGTTCAGAGTGCGTTACCTGGAGCTTATGAATCACGACTTCACCGTATGAATCCGGGCGGTCGCCTTTCTTCGTGTTCGACTGCGTGTAACATCCCGCTCTGAAGTAACACCCTGTCCTGGAAGCCTCCCAGTCCATTCCCAAAGAGTCATTGTACCACACTTTGACGCGGCCGCCGCTGGCCTGAAGCTTGAGTTTGAACCGGGTTCCGAGTTTGTAGTTGCGGTCCAGTTTGATATCTCCGGCCTTGTCCCTTTCAATGATGAGTTTACTTCCCTCCAACCGCACCGTCATGATGTCATCTTTTGCGTCATGTATCTGAGTGCATATGACGTGCTTTTTAACAGCGGGTGTTTGTGTGATGGCCAGCACGGCGTGCAGCGAATGGATCTTGCCGTCAGCGGTTCCCCAGCTCGCCTCGCTTTTTCCGCCGGGTTTCATCTCGCGCAGCTCCGAGCGCGGATACTCGCTATTCTCGGTCGTTAATCCATCGCATCGTGCCCTAAACACAATCCCGTCCTTTGATTGAGTGGTGCTGAAGCAACGGGTGTCCTGAAACGTGTCAAGTTCCGGTTGGACGATCTCGTCGGGATTGCCTTTTCGTTCGGTGTTATAAGGCACTGTCAGCTTCCAGCAGGACAGGTCTATTACCTTGGATGGCTGTTCCGCAGCGGGGCAGACGGAGAGTTGGAAAAGGATTGCCGCCCCGAGAACAGTCAAATCCACGAATCTTTTTTTCATATTACGTCTCCCATCTATTGCGACTGCTTCGTCCCGTGCTTCCGCAGGACTTCGATAGCGGCCGTGTTGTGTGTTCTTGCCTGTTCGGATGTCACGCCACTCCTTGGGAAATCCGGATTTATGCAGCTTCGTTGTGGGACATTTAAAACAAACCTCTCAGCCAGCTCCAGGGGGGGATATGCAGGAGGATCAGGATTGGTTGCATGCAAAAACCCATCAGCGCGTAATGCCACATTTCTTTGTATCTCCGATCGGCTCCTTCATCGCGAAACTTCAGCCAGGTCGGGATGAAGAACAGCAATGGGATGCCGAAATAAACACCGGAAAGAAAAACGGCCAGACGCCATTCCCAAAATAACGGCTCGGCGGCGATCGCCTTGGCCTGTTCCTCACGCGCCCGCGCTTTTTCCAGTAGTTGCTTCTCCAGTTCCGCCAAGCGGTCGTTTGACAAATGCCGGTCGGCCAGCTCAATCCTGGCAAACTCAAGGGCTTCCGGAAGATGGGTGGGAGTTCGTGTGTACTCCAGCAGTTCAAGATCCGTGAGGGATTGTATAAACTGTTCTACTTGCCTTTCCATACTTTGTCTCCTTCAGTCCGACGGACTCCTTACGGAGAAGACAATGCGTATAGGCAGCGCTCGCGGTCCGAGCACCTGCCACATCATGCCATTACCGGCACGACCGACAGGTATCGATCCTGCTCATATCGGCAGAATTATACTCGAAACGGCCCGAAAAAGCAAGAAAAAAAGAAGAGAATATGTCAGATACGCCTTCGGCTCCGGCGAGGCCGGCTATTGGCCGAGCTGGATCGTGCCGGGGCCGACGACGTTGCATTCAACCTTGTCGGCGTTGACGTCATATTGTATTTGATCGACGAGGATGCCGTTATAGTAGCATGGCTGAACCTCATCGCCCTTGACCTTCACGATTGCCGTTGTGTGGTCGTAGAATAATTCGCTCCCGATAAATTGATGGCCCCGGTCGTCCTCGTAAAGGATACCGCCTGTTGCATTGAGCGTGGCCAGCTCCGTCCCGCCTTGGGTCGTTTCCCGAAGAAGCGCTTCAACATAGGAAGCCGTCGCCGTGACCTCTCCGGAATCCTCACCGTCGGCGGTGGGCAAATAGACGATCCCTAACTTTTCATACGGGCCGGAATCGGCAAGAATGCGATTTTCCAGCAGAGAATATCTTAACGTGTCGAATCCACTGATGAATGCCCAACAGGGATCACGCAAGCTAAAGGGCCCGGATGGTTCGTTCGGATCCGCGCCGACGGCATTATTGAGTTTGATGGTTCCGGGCCCGGTCGCCCAATAGAGCTGCTGAACGGCGTCATAATCGAACTGGCGACATTTCAGCTCGATACCGCCGAGCACTCTTGTCTCCTTCGCATCCTCTAAGCCATCGGCGAAAGCACCCCCGGCTCTCGCCGTTCTGGTCGTGGCGAGATGGACAATCTCGCCCGTTGCGGTCAAATGCTCGAGGCCGGCGGCCGGCCCGGACGTCCGGTCGTTCGCGTCCTTAGCCAGATCGACGGTCATGCGTTCCGACAGCAGAACGTATTCTTCGATCATGTTCGGATCTTCCCGGAGCATAGTGCATCGACAGTCACCTTCGAACGCCATCTGATTCAACGACGCCGAGTAGTGTGCCCGCGTGCGAGCGTTCACGGTTACCGGGGTCAGAGGTCGCAATTCGGAAGTCTGGTTTGGGTCTTCCGTCACCTGTCTTCTGTCTTCCATGTAGAAGGCAAGCTCGACCGGACCGGCGGCATGAATATTGGGGTGTTCCGATTTCTCTTTTGGTAAATCGACGGTGATCTTCGGGGTAAGGAACGTGACATCCCGTTGCTCGGTCAGGCCCGGTTGCCGCATCTTAAACAGACAGTTGGTGAAGACAACCTGGTTCGAAGCCTTGGAATATGTAGCACCCTCACGAGCCGTAATCTTCATCGGCGTCGGGGGTTCATTGGCTTCGAGGGTTGCTGCGTCGGACCAGTAAGTAAGCTCCGACAGGCCGTCGCCCGTCATATCACCGGTTACGGCATTATAGTCAAGTGTGTGGGAGAAGAACTTTGTTCGTTTCGTACCGTCATCAAGTCGCTGACGCGCTCGAGCTGCAATGGCGGCTGCGAGTTGCCTGGAACGTTCGGTATCGGACGGGATTGTTTTGACGCCGGTGTCTATGGATTCGCCCGGTACGCGTGTCGAATCTTTCGGAACGATCATAAGACCCCCGTCACATGTGATGACAATAAAGGCCGGCTTCTCATCGGGCGCTTCATTGGGTTCGGTTGGCTCTGGCCCGGGAGCGTTTGGTTCGACAATGCTGTGTTCGCTTGGAGCTTTTTCTTCAAATGACGGGTTGTTTTTTTCGGTTGTCTTCACACCGCCCCTATCGACCTCATCGGATTGATCGATGAATGCCTTCGACCAGAAGATATCGTGAATCTGAAGTTTGTTTTCGGCGAAGATTAATTGTTCCGGGGTATCGATCAGGACGTTGTCATTCAAGATACATTTGTAATATTCGCCCTGCTGTGGCTTGACGGTGGATTCACCTGAAGCGCCGGTCATGATCGTTTCGTTCGGCTCGACAGGCTCGGGGCCTGAGCTTGTCGAAGGCGGCTGCGGCGCTTCGGTTGGTGCGTTGGATTCGACGGTGGCCTCGGCGGGCGTCTGGGTGATTGAAAATAAAGGCGCCTGCGAGTTTGTGACTCGATAGCTCATGCTTTCTAAATCGGCTATTTTGAAATATTCGAGACGCTCGGCCTGTTCGTTATAGATCAATTCCAGACCCGTGCCGCGCATCCGGGCGTCCTCCGATTCGAACCGGATTGGGCCGGTCGTTATGAGAAGCGATTTTTCGCTAAGAAAGATGATATGATCCAGATGGACGAAACTTTCTTTGAGGCTGCCTGAGCCGGTTGGGACGGTGTGGATGACGACGTTTGAGCTGAAGGTCGCATCTTTCGGCGTCGTCCTTCCGACCGCCGTTTCAACCTGGACCTCGCCCTTATCCGCCGTGACGAAACATTTGAAATTCCGGCGATAGATGTTCATGTACGGCTTTTCGATCTCCCAGACGCCGCGGACCTGGTGCAGGAGCTTCTCGAATCCGAATTCCCTCACAATCTCCTGAGTCTTCGGATTGCGCGTGACGTAATGGGCCTTTTCGGCGGGGCCGACTCCTACATCGCCGATCTTTCCCATTTGGCTATCGGGATCAACGGCATTGCCGTCGGTCGTGGACTTGATGGCCTCGGCGGCCCGATCGGTGTCGATCTCGGGCGTCTCGCTGATGCGCGCATAGAGCAGATAGACGCCCAGCACAACACCCAGCGAAACAAAACCAATGAAAACCTTCCGCATCTCAACTGCCTCGTTTTTATCCCGTCACGGTAAATAGCGTTTCATCAATTCCTGCCATCGGCCCGCGTTCTTAAGGATATGCTCTATCACTTCCCGGACGGCGCCCTGACCGCCGGGACGGTTCGTTACGTAATCAGCGTAGCGTTTGACTTCGGCGACCGCACTGGCGACGGCAACTCCAAAGCCAGCATACCTTATCACGGGCAGGTCCGTCAAGTCATCTCCGATATAGGCCACCTTCGCCGGCGGCAGATCGACCTGCTTGAGTAATTGCTCGAAAACGGGCAGCTTATAATGGCAGTCCTCAAAGACGTGCTCTATCTGCAACTGCTCGGCCCGGCGTCTCGTCGGCTCCGACGCCCGTCCGCTGATCAGCGCGACGTCCAGTCCGGCCCGCTTCCACAGTCGAATGCCGTGGCCGTCCAGCGCGCTAAAATGCTTGCTTTCACGGCCGTCGGCGTGGATCACCAGCGTGCCGTCGGTTAACACGCCGTCAACGTCCATCGCCAGCATCTGGATATCTGCAAGGTTCACCATCATCATATCAAACACCAAACATCAAAAATCAAAATGAAAAACGTTACCGTGAGGTATAAGTGCAATCGCAGCTTACTTTATTTTTAAATTTTCATTTGTCGTTTTGCATTTTAATTTTTACACTTTGCATTTTTTATCCCACCACTTTAATCGTCACGATGTCCTGGACGTCGATGAGACCGACCGGCCTGTCGTCCGCGTCAACAACGGGAAGATCGTCAATTCGATATTTGTGGAAGAGGGCGGTCGCCTCGGCGGCCAGGGCGTCGGCCCGTATCCGCTTGCAGTTCGCCGTCATCACATCGCCGGTCTTGAATTCAAACGCTTCCCGTCCATGCTCCGTCATCAGGCGACGAAGGTCGGCGTCGGTGAGAATGCCCGCCAGTTTTCCGTCCTCGCCGACGACGATGACCGCGCCGTGGCGCTTGACGTGGCCGGTTTTTTCAAAGAGCTGCTCGATCGTGTTGTCCGTCTCGACGAGGGGCAACGTTTCGCCCCGTTTGAACAGCATGGATTGCTCGACGGTCATCAGCTTGGCGCCCAGCGAGCCGCCGGGGTGGAACCGGACGTAGTCTTCCACGCTGAAACACCGGGCCTTCATCACGGTAAAGGCCAGCGCGTCTCCGACGGCCAGCATGCAGGTCGTGGAGACACTGGGCGCGATGCCGAGTGGGCAGGCTTCGCTCATCCGTCCCATACAGAGCATAACGTCGCTGTGTTGGCACAGCGTCGAATTGCTGTCCCCGGTGAGGGCGATCAGCCGGATCTGCAACTGCTTGACCAGGTTGATCAACCGGACGACCTCATCGGTTTCTCCGCCGTAGCTCAGAACGATCACCACGTCGGTCTTCCGCAATCGGCCCAGGTCCCCGTGGACAGCCTCGGCCGGGTGAAGGAAGTGACTCGGCGTGCCCGTCGAGGCCAGGGTGGCGCTGATCTTCTGCCCGATGATGCCCGCCTTGCCGATGCCGCTGACGATACAGGAGCCGGCGCAGTCAAAAATCATCTGACAGGCCCGTGCGAAAGAGGCGTCAACGATCGGCGTCACCAACCCAATCGCCTCCGCTTCCGCCCGTATGACCTGTCGTGCATATTCAAGATCGAATTCCACCGATGGCTTCCTGCCTATCCATTTCCATCGAGCGTCAGTCATTAGACTGAACGCTACGGATGAAGGTCTCTACAATTTCACCATGCTGCCGCGCTCGTTGTAGCAGACCATGTCGTGTTTTTCTCCGGAGTAATCGGGCGCCGAATGAATGATAACACGCTTATCGCTGAGCTGCTCGATCTGTGCCAGCGCGGCCCGCTTGACGTTCTGGAGGTAGTCGGCCACCTCCGGCGAGACGAACAGCTCTACGCGTTTAATCTGGTCCTTGGAGGCCGAGAGATTCAACTGGCGAATAATCTCAAGGGCCAGAGATTCATGGCTTTTGACGAATCCCGTTCCCCCGCAGTTCGGACACGCCAGGTAGGTGCTGGACTGCAGCGACGGTCGCATCCTCTGGCGCGTCATTTCGACGACGCCGAACCGGCTGATGCCCAGGACCCTCGATCGCGCCCGGTCGGTCCGGATGGCCGTTCGAAAGGCCTTTTCCACGCCTTTGCGATGGTTGGCGTCTCGCATGTCGATAAAATCGCAAATGATCAGCCCGCCGAGGTCCCGCAATCTGAGCTGTCGCGCGATTTCCGCGGCGGCTTCGATATTACTCTCGTACGCCGTTTGCTCGGCGTTTTTCTGCTTGCGATACCGCCCGCTGTTGACGTCGATCGAGACCAGCGCTTCGGTTTGCTCGATGATGATCGAGCCGCCGGATTTGAGCTGAACCTTGCGCGACTGGACCTTGGCAATCTCCTCCTCGATCCGGTATTTGTGAAACAGCGGCACCTTGCCGTCGTAATGCGTGATTTTCTGCTTCACCCGCGGCGTGGCGATGGAAAAGAACTCCCTGATCTTGCGAACGACGTTCTCCGAATCGCAGATGACCTTGGTGATCTTGCTGGTAAAAACGTCGCGCAATGCCCGGATCACCAGATCGGATTCCTGGTACAACTCGCCCGGCGCGCCTTCGGTTTCAATCCGTTTCTCGATGGCGCGCCACAATCGCTTCAGATATCTCAAATCGTTTTGTATATCTCTCTTCGAGCATCCCTCCCCGGCCGTTCTGATAATAAAACCGCGCCCTTTCGGGGGATCGCTTTCTTCGAGGATGTTTCGCAGTCGTTTGCGTTCATCCTCGTCCTCGATCTTATGCGAGACCCCGTGTTTCCGCATCCAGGGCATCATCACCAGGTATTTGCCCGGCAGGGCGATATACGTGCTGAGGGTAGCGCCTTTGGTCTTCAGACCGTCCTTCGTAACCTGAACGACAATTTCATGCCCTTTTCGAAGACAGTCCTGGACGGGAGGACGATCTTTGAGCGCTTTTCTGCGACCGATGCTCTCGATGTGGCTGCCGCGGGCGTGAGAGAAGTAGCGAGGATGCAGGTCGCTGATATGAAGGAAACCGTTTTTACCGACGCCGTAATCGATAAACGCCGCTTGGATCCCGGACTCGATATTGACCACGCGTCCCTTGTAAATATTACCGACGTGGCTGCCCAGGCTCGCTCTTTCCACGTAGAGTTCCTCGAGCGAACCTTTCTCGACGACGGCCACTCGGCACTCTTCGCTTTCGGCTACATTGATGAGCATTTCTCTTGACATGTTTGTGTCCTTATTTGCACGAGTTCTTCTCGTTATCATGCTGAGATGCTTCGCTATCCCACTTTCTTTTCCCTTGTCTCTATTCAATCGCTAATCGTCAATGACTTTGCCACTGCACGTTCGTGCGTCGAATCGGCCCTGCAAGCTTGCCTTCATCGAGTTCCAGCAACCTTAAGATTTCGTCAACGCGTATCGAGCCGGCCGGGCTGATCCGGCACTCGACCATTATACTTCGGTTATCGAGTTTAATCGATTTCAAAAAAACGCGTACATCGACATTCTTGACGCGTAAGCCTTTCGCGTCCATTCGTCGCCGGATGGGGAGACTTTCACTGGCCAGGAGTCGCTCAACCGTTGTCTGCCACCTCTCATCAAGGTCTTTTGAGCTTGCCGGCAGAATATAGGTGGCGGAACGGGGCTGAAAGGATGAACCCATCCCGGCGACCTTCACCGAGAGCAATTCACAACCTTCGGGCAGTTGAGAGGCGAGCTCCGCGTTGATTCGCAATGCGTCTGCCTCGCTGAACGCCGGCGCGGGATCGTGTTCTACACGAAGGCAAAGCAGCTCATCGTCCGACTCGACGCCGACGGGCCTGGGCAGCGGCAGGGAAAGCTTCGGCCGGGGATTGAAGCCCTCGCTATAACAGACGCGGATACCCGCTCGGGCACAGGCCCGCTGAAAGACCCTGAGCGTCTCAGCGTGCGAAAGAAACCTTAAACTCCCTCCTATTTTGAATTTGACTGCGAGCAATATCGTCTTATTCGGCGGCGTTATTTATGTCTCCTTATAATCAATAGACTCATATTCATGAAGGCATTATGCTCATCCTGGCCCCAAGAACAAGCATTTTTTAACAAAATACCAACTTTTGCTTTGAATTCTGTCGCTCGACGTACTCCAAAAGTGTGTGAGAGAATCAACTTTTTCGTTTCCAATGACGAGATTTTGTCGTATAGAGCAAAACCGGTAATCGTGGGATTCTCCGTTTCATGTGGAAGTATCCTGATTGATGGTCGAGAAGTCAAGATATGAGTTAACGGA
>Ga0272442_10006153_pt1 | contig 15895 bp, 23 predicted proteins | sample SSMForm2O_FD_200262 | JGI IMG/M metagenome (GOLD analysis project Ga0272442, IMG submission 200262) | Marine sediment archaeal communities from Little Sippewissett salt marsh, Falmouth, MA, United States - SSM-Form-2O | ecosystem: Environmental > Aquatic > Marine > Wetlands > Sediment ...
TGGAACTTAATTTTCTTTAATTTTTGAAATATTATGAGTCTAAAAAGTAAGTCATATGTAAATTTTATTTTCCTGTAATCCTGATTTGCATTTTCTGGGATTTTTAGTTTATTTAGAAATTCTGCTATGAGTATATTCTTTTCTTGTTTGAATTGTTCGAATGTATTGTATATCTCCTTTTCAATTTTTGATTTGGAGAAGTTGATGTTGTTTGATAGCATTCTGATATTCATCCATATATATTACTAATAGTAATATACTAATAGTAATAGTATTTAAATAGGTTTCGAATAAAAGTTATATACTATTAGTAATATAGCAATGATAATGGCAAAGGTGATGCTTGAGGGATATAAATGCGAACGTTGCGGTCATGAATGGGTACCGCGAAAAAAAGATGAATATCCCAATGTATGTCCAAAATGCAAGAGTCCTTATTGGGATAAACCACGTAAAAAATAAATAATCATAAATTACTAGATTTCAAGCGAGTAGCTTTGTCCACTTGGAAAAACTGTATATTTCAGCATAAACGGAGGATCGGTAATTCGTTCTTCAATTTCTGCAGAAAATAATTGTAAAAATATTGTTTTTTCTGGATCAACTTTTTCATTTATTCCTGCGCCAGTTAAATCAATAATGCTGCCTTGAACTGTTTCTAAATAAGTATCTGAAATCCATCCTTCTTTTTCTTGATTATTTTTAAGAGATACATTTACAAAATATTGATTATTCTCATATGTTATATCTAATACATTAATCTCGATATCCTCTTTTTCTGTACCTGAGAATAAGACAATTAAAATAACTAAAAGGACAATAACAATAACAAGAAAAAATCCTATTATATTTTCTTTTTTCATATACTAACTCCAGAGATAGTGATTTTTGAATACTTTGTTTCTAAATAAACTTATTCAAATTAAATTGATGAAAATTAAGAATATTAGATAAATATTTATTTGATAAGATTACTTAACAGCATGATATATATGTGGGGAGAAAATCCATGGAATCTTTATTAATTATTGGAGTTATTTTACTTACGGGTTTCATTTTTGGTGAACTGCTATCAAAAATAAAATTACCAAAGATAACAGGATATATCCTCGCCGGGGTAATTTTAAATCCTGAATTATTTCATATAATACCAAGTAATTTTACGAATCATACTGATATCATTACAAATATTGCTCTTGCATTTATTACATTTTCAGTTGGAGGAACTCTTCTATATAAAAAAATAAAAAAACTTGGAAGAGGAATTGTCTTTATTACAGTTTTTGAAGCTGAACTAGCTTTTCTTGCTGTTTTCATAGGGTTTTTAGCTATTACTCCATTTTTTTTGGATATTCCTAATGCCTCTTATTTAGCAGTTTTTATACCAATTAGTATCTTACTTGGCTCACTTGCTTCTCCAACTGATCCTTCTGCTACTCTTGCTGTTTCTCATGAGTACAAGGCAAAAGGTGATGTCTCATCTACAATTATGGGAGTTGCTGCATTTGATGATGCACTTGGTATTGTGAATTATAGTATTGCTATTAGTATTGCAGGTTTGTTAATCCTAAATGAGAGTTTTAGTGCTTATTCATCAATACTCTCACCAATATATGTGATATTTGGAGCGATAGTATTAGGAATCATTTTTGGTTTTATTTTTAATATTATTTCTTGGTTGATAAAAAGAGAAACAGAAGGAATGTTTATTGTTTTAATAATATGTTTTTTGCTAATTTGTTTTGGTGTTGCAAAAATAACTGGTGTTGATGAGCTTTTATCCACTATGGCAATGGGTGCATTTGTTGTAAATTTTAATAAAATGAGGAAGAAAATATTTGAGATACTTGAGCGTTATACTGAGGAGTTAATTTTTGTATTGTTTTTTACTATTAGTGCCATGCATTTAAAATTCTCAGTTTTTACTTCATCGTTCATTCTTGTTTTATTTTTTGTTTTATTTAGGACTATTGGTAAATTTACAGGTTCTAAAATAGGAGCATATATTTCAAAATCTCCGACAAATGTAAGAAAATATGTTTCAGGTGGTCTTATACCACAAGGTGGAATTGTTATAGGTCTTGCTTTATTGATTAAACAAAATAATTCCTTTAATCAAATAGCAGATATTATAATAAGTATAATTATCGGTGCAACAATTATACATGAATTTATAGGACCAGTTATTTCTAAATTTTCTCTTAAAAAAGCAGGTGAGATAAAAGATGAATAAAAAATCTATGGGGCTATGGTCAGCGGTATCAATTGGAATCGGTGGAATGATTGGTGCGGGTATATTTTCGATTCTTGGAGTATCAGCACAAATTGCTGGTCACGCAATGTATATTTCATTTATTATTGCTGGTGTAATAGCTTTACTTTGCGCTTATTCTTATGCTAAACTTGGTTCAACTTATCCCTCTGCAGGTGGCCCTGTTGAGTTTCTTGTAAAAGGTTTTGGTGACGGAGTAATTAGTGGCGGTTTTAACATTCTTTTATGGGTGGGATACGTATTTGCACTTGCATTGTATGCAAGAGCTTTTGGTGGATACGCAATGACATTTCTACCACCTGGTGCATCTGTTATTTGGTTGAATGTTTTTATCACTTTGGTTATACTTATTTTTACAGCTATTAATTTTATCGGTGCAAAAGCTGTTGGAAAATCAGAAGTTTTTATTGTTGCAGCAAAAGTTGCAATACTTTTAGTATTTATCATAGCAGGTTTTTTCTTTATTGATCCTTCAAAGCTTGCTTTATCTAATCTGCCGAAAACATCGAATATCTTTTTTGGAGCTGGAATTGTATTTCTTGCCTATGAAGGATTTGGCCTAATAACAAATACTGCTGAAGATATGAAAAACCCTAAAAAAACGCTACCCAAAGCATTGTTTCTTTCTGTTATAATAACAATGATTATCTATGTACTCGTATCTCTAACGGTCCTCGGGAACTTACCGATTTTAGATATTGTTGGTGCAAAAGATTTTGCTCTTGCAGCTGCTGCAGAACCTTTCCTTGGTCAAATTGGCTTTACTTTTATTGCAATAGCTGCATTATTTTCAACATCATCAGCGATTAATGCTACACTTTATGGCGGGGCAAACGTCAGTTACACAGTTGCAAAACATGGTGAACTACCAAAAATATTTGAAAGAAAAATATGGGGAAAAAGCACAGAAGGTTTACTTATCACTTCAGTTGTTGTAATAATATTTGCAAATTTACTTCAGCTCGATGGCATAGCAATGCTAGGGAGCGCATCCTTTTTACTTATTTATGGAGCAGTAAATATCGGGCATCTCAAATTATACAGAGAAACTAGAGCTAAACCAATTATTATAATAGCATCGATTATTAGTTGTATTATATTTTTTGGAATTCTTGTTTATTATGAAATTAACCATTCACCAATTACTCTAATGTTATTAGTTTTAGTAATAACAGGCTGTTTTATTTTTGAATGGTTTTATAGAAAAATAACAAAAAGAAAACTTGAAACCAGGAAATAAAATAACTAATTATTCAGTAATTGGGTGATATTGACTAGCCAAATAAAACTTATGAATTAAATGTTTTAGAGTTATCTCTCCAATAATTTTTTTATCTTTTGTAATTACTGGTAAACGTCGTATTCTATGTTTTATCATTTTCTGTAAAACATCAACTATTTTTTCATCACATCTCGAAGTAATTGGGTCTTTATTCATAACCTCTTCAGCCTTTCCTTTAATATCATGAGGTTTGTATTTTGTAACTGAAAACATATTATATGATGTTCTCGGAGGAGCAAGTATCTCTAAAACATCTTGCCTAGTAATAACACCGACTAATTCCTTGTTCTCTGAAGCATTAACAATCCATACATGTGACCTACCATCAAGAATAGAAAGAACATTTATAATTGGTGTATCTTTATTAACAATTGGTAAGTCCCATATCTTTCTATCCATAAGTTGCTCAACTTTAAGCTCATAAAACCCAGATATAAGCTTTGGCTCATTCTTTTTCATAAATTTTTTCACACTCCATCATTTATCTTTTCTTACTTTTTTATTTTATCTGTGCCTCCCCAGATCTCATTATAGCAAAACGAGCAGAAAGTGGACCTATTATTTCAAATACAACAGAAGTGGCAGCAACTGTTGTAACAATAAGAGTGCCAACTTCAGGATATCCCAACTCTGAAAGTTTATGAGCGGCAATTAAAGAAAGACCAATTGCTACACCAGCTTGAGATAATATCCCTAAACCAATATTATTTCTAATTACAGGATCTGCCTTTGATGTGAGAGCAGCAAGATAACTGCCACTAATAAGACCAAGACTCCTGCATATAACATATACTATGCCAATTGCACCAATAGATGCTAAAAGACCAAGATGAAGGTTTATTCCGGCTATTACAAAAAATAAAATGTAGATAGGTAAACTAATTGATTTTATATGTTCAAATATAGGTTTGTTATCCTGCGGATACAAATTTATAACTATCATGCCAAGACTCATACATGCAAGAATAAGAGAGACATCGAGTAAAACTGCTAAACCTGCTGTAATAAATATTGAAGTAATTGATAGAACAATTATTTCTTCACGCTCAATAAGCCGTTTAAAAATTACTGCAAATATAAGACCTACTCCACTTCCAATAAGAAGCGCGCCTCCAATATTTCGTATTGGTTCAAATATCATAGTTGAAGTAGAAAAAACACCAGAAAGAATAACGCCAACAACTGCAATTGAAAAAGCATAAATCAGAACCGCAAGACCATCATCAAAACCAACAACTGCAAGTATTGCATTTGTAAGTTTTCCTTTTGCTTTATACTCATGAATAACAGCAACTGCACCAGCTGGAGCACTAGCTGGAGCCATAGCAGCAAATATAATTGATAATGCGAAATCATTTGTCAAAAAATAAAGACCAAGGAAAACAATAAAAAAGGCCCCTAATGACTCTCCAATAATTATTGCAATTATGCTTTTTCCCATCTTCCTTAAAAGAGAAATTGTCAGTTCTCCACCAATAATAAATGCGACAAAACCAAGTGCCACATTAGTCATCGTTTCAATTTCAACAGAATTTAAATGAACAATGCCTAAAACATCAGGGCCAAGGATGATACCTGCTGCAATATAGCCAACGATACCAGTGATTTTCATCAGATGAGTACCTTTTCCAATGAGAAAGCCTAAACCTATAGCGATACCAACAAGTAAAATGTAATTTAACAAAAAGATCACCTGTGAAATGGTCTATTAATTATGAGTTGCAAATATTTTTTATTGGCTTTTTTTTCTTTATTCTCTATTAAAATTGTAAGTAGTTCAAGGAGGTCAATATTACCTATGAGACACATATTATCATCTACGACAGGTAATTCCTCAAGCTCATTTTCAAACATTTTCAAAAAAGCAGTCTTTAGAGTATCACCGTCTTTAACATAAAAAGACGCGGACATGAGCTCTTCAGCTGTTTTTTTCCCGATGAATTCTAAAGCATTAAAATATTCAAAGGAATTTGGTATAAGATTCATAAATTCATGTTTGATTAGATTTTTGAGGGTAACTCTTCCCTGTAATTTTTGTTCTTCATCTACAACATAAACAGATTTGAGACTTGGATTTGCAATCATCATCTTTGCAATATCATCCAGTAATGCTTTTTTATCAACAAAACCAGAATATGGTGTCACAAGCATTCGCATATCTTTAATTTTTATTGATTCAACCATATTCTTTCACGCCTAAAAATTATTTTTAATAAAATGAAGATTTATTTTTTTATTTTTGATAATACCTTAATTTTTTCTAAACCCCTAATTTCTTTAATTTTACTCTCTATTTTACTTATAGAACCATTAATCTTGACTTTAGCTATTAGATCATAATCTTTAAAAAAAGGGTCTGCTAAAGCTGTTTCTTCAACAACTAATGGTTCAACATCAAATACTTCGTCAAGCATAGAGAGTTTTTCAGCAACCTCATGCTCATATGAATTTTTTGTACCTATCAAAATATAACCAAATGCCATATATACCTTCCTCCATATTTTTATATCAGTTTTTTCTCCATAACATTAAAATTATTTTCCATTGCCCATAGTTTAATCTCATCTAAAACAAGCCATATGTCCTCGATGCTTTCTGCGAGTTTCCATTTTCTGTTTTCCTCAGCCAATTGTTCAAGTTGTTCAACATCCTTTATTGTTTCTTCTTGTAAATGAACAGAATATTCAGGTGAATACACATCATATAAAATTTGGTGTTTAGGAGAATCAATTTTAAATCTAACAGTCATAGAGCTTTTCAGATCATCAAGCCAAAAATCGGAAGAATCATCCTCAGAAATTGAAAAATCAATTTTTTCTTTTTTTATAAACTCCTTTAATATGCTAATAAGATTATTTTCCATAATAAATCACCTTTTCATTTTTTATAAAACATTTTTTCCCATTTCTTCTTCATGTTTTTTCAGCATTGCAACAATTTTTTTTATATATTCAGGGCTATATTCTTTATCAATCATATTACTCACCTATTTTTTTATAATCCAATTATATCTTTTTAATAGAGGATTTATTTTGTTTTCAATTTGTTTATATTCATTAATATTTAGATTGCAAGTATTGATTTGTTTATTCTCTATAGAAAATTCAAGATATTTATTTAGCGAGGGGTTTATTGGACATGTTATTGGTTTTTCTTTGTTAATTTTTAATTCTTGTGTAAAACTTGGTACTATTTTACTAATATCTTTTTCCAATTCTATAGATTCGCCATTTTCATGACAATTTTTAATTTCTGCTATATCTGTTAATTGAATATCATATATTGGAAATGCTTTAATGCATCCAGCAGCTTGCATTATCTCTTTTGCTTCATCTAAAGAGTTCATATTGTCACCATGTCTTTTAAAAAATAGTTATGCCAAACTTTTTTTATTACCAAGTTTACGCATTCTTTCGTGAAGTTCTCTTATTCTTCTATCTGTGTGATTTTCATATTTGTTCATATAATCGCCTCAAATATTTTTATTATTTTTGAAAAGGAAGTAGAGTCTTTTTTTGGTGGATGGTGTGGTAGATGGGATGGGGGGGGGTAGATGGGATGCTACCAGGAGGAATTTTTAATCTTAATTTAGATATTCTTCGACTCTACATCCCCATATATTATTAGTAAAAACCGATTTATAAACATTATGATTATAATTATATACAAAATTTATTTTTTATTCTATTATTATAGATAGATTATATATACTTGGTTGTTATTACAAATTAATCAGATAACAAATTTAAGGTGAATTTATGGGAAATTCAAATATAAAACTCGATAAAAAAGATAGAACAATATTAAGTTTAACATATGGGGACCAAGATATATCTCAAGAACAAATAGCAAAAAAACTCCATATATCACAGCCCTCTGTAGCAGCACGTATTAGAAAACTAAAAGAAAGAGGCTTGATAGATCAAATAATAGGTGTGAATCTGAATAAAGTTGCATTAAAAGTAGCAATGGTAAGAGTTGCAACAACAAATACAGAAAAAATATTGAATATGTTTCGTGACTGCCCTTTTTTCCTGAATGGATTTATTATTTCTGGAAAAGACAATTTAGTATTGTTATTGGTGGGTGATGATCTCGCTTCATTAGAATCTATTATTGACTGTCACATAAGACCAGACAAGGATGTTCAAAGTGTTGATTTCGATGTCATAATTACTAGCATAAAAGATTTTGTGATACCTATAAATATAAAAACAGAAGCTCTGTATAAACCGCCTTGCGATCTTGACCACAAATGCGAAGATTGTTCTGCATTTGAAACTAATCGTTGTTTCGGTTGCCCGGCTACAGGTAAATATAAAGGAACTTTTTGGTAAATTTAAAACAATAGAAAATAACATAAAAATAAGTTAGATCATCTAACTTTTAAATTAATGCCAAACAATGATTTTCCGGTTAATTTTATATATAATTTTTTAAAAATATTAATTGATGAAAGAAAAGACACTTGATAGAATTAGATCTGAAGTGAGAAAAGGAAAATCAAAAATGCAGGTTTCTTATGAGTTTGGTTTGTCCTATAAAAAAGTCCTAAGACTTACAAGTGATATCAAGACAAAAAGAGGAATATCTAAAGAACTAAGAAAGAAAATTCGTGATGAAGTTAAAAATGGCAGATCTAAAAGACAAACAGCTATCTATTTTGGAGTGACTGAAAAGACTGTTAATTATCATACTCGTGATATTTGTCTTCGTCCTTTTAAAAACCTGCGAATTCATGATAGAAAATTAGAACTAATGAAAGATCTTTTGAGAGATGGTTATGCACTACCTTCTAAGAAGTATCACACACCTGAATATAATGAGTTGAAGCTACATTTTCCAAGTATCTGTAGGATAAAGATGTATGATCGTGTTATTTTTTATCTTGAGGATAAAAAGGATGTTGCTACTCGTGCTTTTCTTGGTAATTCAAAGCGTAAAATTATTAGTTATCAAGAGTTAAAAAGAGTAACGAAAACTTTTGATTCTAATCTAAATATTAAGGAGAAAAGACAGATTATAAAGGATAATCGTTCTAAAAAGCTTTTCCAGAAGGATAAAAATGGTGATGATTCTTTGGCATTTTTTTACATTCGGAGGTACTTTAATATTTCAATATCTATAATATGTTTAAATCTTTATAAACTTAATATTGTTCTTAATAATTTTGTGTATATTATAAAATTTATAACAAATAACAATAATAATATCTAGAAAATTTTTGGGATAATCCTCCAGGGGACTTCCTTCATATATTTTTTATATTTTTCTCCATATTGATTTATTAATAATTTTTCTTCATCAAATATGCTAATGATCATTATTGGAATTGCAATTGTTGCAATAATCAGAGCGGCTATTGAGTTGAAAAAAAACGCAAGACCGTAACCAATAATTAGAAGAGAAGTATAATGCGGGTGTCTAATTTTTTTAAATATTCCATTAGTTACAAGTTGTCCATGGTAGTTTTTATGCCAGAATATTTCCCATTTAAAATAAACGTAAGTTCCTAATAAAAAAATCATTAAACCTATAATGATATTTAATATTGTATCAATAGGTATTTTCCATATGCCATAAATAGCTGTTAATGGTCCTAGCATTATCATTAATAGTAAAGGTGCATAGTGAATAATAAAAAGAGCTCTAAGTTTTTTTGGAGGTCTGTATTTTAACATTTTAAATTAAATTATATTAGTTTTATTCCACCTATGTCAATTGATATATCTTGAGGTTTAAGTGTATGTTTTGTATTTCTCATTTTCATAATTGATAGTTTTCTTCTATCCATGGTTGGATCTAAGCTGAGTGTTACAACTCCGTCTGCTAAAAATTCTGATATTCCATCTCTAGAGAGATGATGTGAACCAACTGGAAGTTCAGAGGTTACAATTGATGTTGCTTTCGATGTTTCTAAAGCGTTCATAATATATCTTAAATGAAGTCTTCTAATTGGTAGATTTGGGTCAGGGTTTATCTCTTCTGAGCCGATTATCTCGTTTTTTGTATTTGCTTCTTTTTCTCTTAGATACATTGGCATTTCAGATAATGGTGTGATTGAGTCTAATACTATTCGTTCGTATTCACCTGATAATATTTCATTAGTCATTGTTTCATATACTAATTTTTTGTTAATATTTAGAAACATGAATTTTACTTGTTTACTTCCTATTGCTGGTTGAAAATCAAATCCTAGTTCTCTAGATTGAATTAATAATCCTTCTACTTTTTTATCAAGTGTTAAGAATAAACATTTTTCTCCGTTTTTTACACCTTCGTATAAAAATTGGAAGCAAAATATGCTTTTTCCCCCGCCAGGCGGCCCTGATACCAAGGTTATTGACTCTTTTGGTATTCCACCTTGTATTACGTTATCTAAACCTTCTATACCTGTTTTAATTCTCTCCATAATGAATCATCCCATTTAGTTTTTTTATCTTTGAATCTGATATTTTTTTGTTATATGATTGCAGGTATATTATCTTATCCTTATTTTTATTTGATAAATTAAATTAATTTTAATTATTATTATATATAGTTTTCTATAAAAATTAACAAATTGTTATTTTTATAACAAATAATAAATAAAAATGTTTAAGGAGTAACATATAAAAAAATAGAAGGTGGAATATAACATTTTTTTTCACAAAAAGTTATAGATATCACATAAATGGACACAATTGTATAGAAATATTTATATATTTAGGAAAATAAAATTATATTTGTAGATAAAATGTCAGGGAAAAACACAATCAAAAAACACATCAACATCTGGATATGGCTACAAGAAAATAAACTAGTAAAAGCAATAACTTGTGCAGAAGATGGAACAATTAGAATATATGATGAACTTGACAACCTGATATTAAAGAGAACTGGACTGACTATAAGACAAGTAAAAATCGTTGAAAAACATATTTTAAGATATGGAGCAAAAAAACTAGATACCCATGCTGAACCTTTCAAATTTCTATAATTAAAAACATTTTTATGTTAGTTTTCTAGGTTTATCTTTTTATCTGGATAGATTTTAATACCTTTTTCACTTATTTCCATTAATACAATTCTTTTCTTATGTTTACAATTACGCATCTTAAGAATCTCAATTGCATTATGACGAGAATCCTTTTTCTTAATATTATAAAGAACAATAATTCCATCTGCTAAAAACTCTTCAATACCAGAATCACTATATCTAGTAGGCATAGGCTCAGTTTCAGTAATCAACAATGAAGTGGCACCGGTTTCCTCAAAAAAACTAAACAATTGCTGAAGGTAAACCCTATAATTTTTATCTTTTGTAACAGATGCCGCAATTATAGCACTAAGTGAATCTACAGCAATAACATCTGGATGAAACTCTTTGGGAATAACAAGAGGTTTAATTTTATACGATAACTCAGTTGCGGATCCAGATCCACCTATTGATCCAAATTTCATTCTGAGAATATCAAGGGGATTTATTTTTTGGATTAACAAATTTCCATTTTGAATATATTTTTCTACTTCCCATCCAAAATTTTTCATACTATTTTTAATTCTTTCTTTACTTTCTTCAAAACTAACGTACATACATTTTTTACCACTAGAAACTAAGTTATAGCATATTTGTCGACATAGTGTACTTTTACCTGTCCCTGGTCCACCAGCTATAAGTACAGAGCTTCCTTTAGGCATACCTTTTTTACAAAATAAATCATCAAATCCGCTTACTTTTGTTTTTAGCACTTTTTCTTTGTCTTCTTTGACAATTTTAACAGCATCATCCATATTTTAATCGCTCTTATGTAAATATATTTTATATATATTTTTGTTTTTTATTTTTATAAGAAATATTTTATATCAATATGTCCTTATTGATAAAAAACTTTCTAAAATTATAATCGTCTTATTTTACAACACCTGGTCCAATTTGAACGCCAATTTTTGAAACTGTAAGGACTAAGTCTATATCTTTATTATTTGGAGATATTTCGATATATGCAGGTTCTTGTGTGTCATGTATAGTTATTGATATATCATCATTGTTGTATTGTGATAATAGTAGTCCATTATTACCAATTAATGAATTATTCCAAGCTTCAATATAATTTGTATGAATCTGAAGAGAGCTTATTCCGGTTCTAGGCGGAGAATTATATAAAGAATAGTTTGTATGAATATATACCGTCAAATCAGGATTTCCAAACCCACTTGATTCAATTTTTCTACCAGCAAAATCAGTAAAAAAAGGGAGTGAATAATAAAGAGTAATTTTTGTATCAGTAGTATTTTCTACAACAATTGAAGGTTGGACCATCATTTCTTCATCTGGTTTTTTTGCAACAATTGCTCCACCTTCAAACACATATTTATAGTTATCAATATAATTGTTATAAGCATTATATTCAATGGATGTTAATGGAATTCCATCATATTTTATTATGAAATCATCTGAAAAGTCAGGAAGATCTGAAGAATCAAAAGCAGGTGAAGTTTTTATTCTACAACTTCCTACATCACTTTTATTGTTTACCTGAACTTGACCAGTAGAACCCATAGTCACAAAATACGGTAGTTGTTTATTACCTAAAGTTATAGCAGAAGAAAGTAGTACTTTTTCTTTTGTCATTGTTTGAATGTCAATATTTGATTTTAGATATGATATTTGTTTTTCAATTTCACTCATATGATCTTCTTCTTTATCCTCCATAATATCAGGTATATAAATAAGTTGAATCGTTGAGATTATTATTGCTACTAAAGCTATTAATAAAAGAGCTTCAATTACTCCAGATACAGCATAAGTTTTTCCAAATAATAACCTTTTTTTCATATCTTTTATGTTATCCTCCTCAATCAATTCTTGTAAATATGCATTTTTTCCTATAATAAAAATTTATAGGTATTCCTCCTTTTTCTCGAATTTCCAAGAAATCAGAACCTCTATAAAAACTAATATTTTGTTTCACATCCTTTTCAAATGTTTTATTAATAAATTTAAACCAAGCAATTGAATAATCTGATTTGATTGTTATATTAGAAAAATTTGGCAGATAATTCCAATTACTATCAGATAACTCATCAGAGTAATTAGTAGTAATATAACATGAGCTATATCCTCCGCCAAAATTATCATGATCTTTACAAACTAAAACAGGGATATCAAAATACATAACAATATTATTAACATCTAAATGTTGATCTCTCATAGGCGAAGCATTAAAAGATGGATTTTGCCACATGACCGGGTTCCCCTCAGGTTGTTTAATGATTACACCACCACCTTCATAAATATAATCCTGATGAGTAAAATAAGCATTATCAGCCTTATATTTAATATCTGTCAAATCTACATAATACTGGTCATTTATTTCTATGTAGCTATCAGTAATATCTCTATCAACTATTGAAAGATAACCACTTGATGGAACAGTAACAAAATAAGGTAATTGTTTATTTCCAAAAGGTATTCTAGTTGATAAAGGAATTTCCGATTCTTTTTTTGATTGAATATCAATCATTGTTTTAAGCCGTGAAAATTGATTAGATATCTCCTCCATATTTTCAGATTCATCCTGAGCCATTATCTCAGGAATATAAAAAACTTGAATCAAAGCCAGAATAATTGCAAACATAGCAATAAGTAAAATAAACTCAATAACACCAGCAACAGCAGTTTTATCTTTAACTAAAACTATAGCTTTCATCTCTCCATCCTTAAACCTTCAAATATCTATATATATTTATTAGAACTTATAGTTTACTTGTCATTTTAGCATTATTGTAAATTTTACAAAAAACATTAAACAATCTTTAAAAAATAGTAATGAATAACATTTTTTGTAAAATTATTGAGAAAAAATAAGGAGATTAATTAACTGGAGGAAAATTCTATGAGTATGACTTTTGCAGAAAAAATATTAGCAAAATATGCTTCAGAAAAAAATGTAATTCCAAGTCAAATAGTAACAGTAAAACCAGATCATTTACTAACACATGATAATACAGCAGCTATAATACAAAAAATAAAACCAGAGTTAAAAGAATATGGCGTATGTAATAAAAATCTTTCAATTATAGTACTAGATCATGTTATACCTGCAGCCTCAGAAAAAACAGCTACAAATCATAAAAACATTAGAGAATTTGTAAAAAATCAAAAAATAAAAAATTTTTATGACATAGGAGAAGGAGTATGCCATCAAATAGTAGTTGAAAGGGGACATGCATTACCAGGAAAACTAATTCTAGGAAGTGATTCTCATACTTGTTCATATGGTGCTATCGGAGCATTTTCATCAGGTATTGATAGAACTGAAGCAGCATCACTAATGCTTACAGGACAAACATGGTTAAAAGTTCCAAATACAATAAAAATGAATTTAAAAGGTAATTTAAAAAAAGGTGTTTATTCAAAAGATTTAATACTTCATATAATAGGTGATATATCAGCATCTGGTGCAAATTATTGTTCTGTTGAATTTCATGGAGACATAGAGAAATTATCTATTGAAGACCGTTTTACCATAGCTAATATGGGTGTTGAAATGGGAGCAAAAAACACGGTTTTCTTTGTAGATAATATTACAAAAAAATATCTAAGCTCTATAGGTATAAAAGAATCAGCATACAAACCAATTTATCCAGATGAAGATGCATCATATACTAAAGAAATAGACTACTCATTATCAGATATTGAACCTGTGATTGCATGTCCACATACTGTAGATAATGTTAAACCAATAAATAAATTAGAAGATATCCAAATTAATCAATTTTTAATAGGAACATGCACAAATGGCAGAGAATCTGATTTAAAAATAGCAGCAGATATATTAAAAGACAAAAAAATAAAACCAAATACTAGACTTTTAATACTACCAGCATCAAGAGATATATTAAATAAATCTATAAAAAACGGAGTTATTGAAAAACTTATTAAAGCAGGGGCAGTAATTTTACCACCAGGATGCGGTCCATGTTTAGGTGCTCATCAAGGAGCATTAGCACCTGGTGAAAAATGTTTAAGCACAGCTAACAGAAATTTCAAAGGACGAATGGGGTGTAAAGAAGCAGAAATCTACCTAGCAAGCCCTGCAACAGTAGCTGCCTCAGCATTAAAAGGAAAAATAACTGATCCAAGAGAGGTGATCTGAAAAAATGAATATATGGAAATATGAAGATAATATAAACACTGATATGTTATTTCCAGGTAAATATACATACACATGTAGCACACCTAAAGAAATCAAACCTCATCTTTTAGAAGACCTTGACCCAACATTTGCAAAAAAAGCTCAAAAAGGAGATATAATACTTGCAGGTAAAAACTTCGGATGCGGAAGTTCACGAGAACAACCAGTAGTAGGATTAAAATCAGTTGGAATAAAAGCAGTAATAGCAGAAAGTTTTGCAAGGATATTTTACAGATCATCAATCAACCAAGGTCTATTACTAATTGAATGCCCTAAAGCTGTAAAAGAGTATAAAAAAGGAGAAAAAATTGATTTAAATCTTGATGAGGGTAAATTATTAGTCGGAGATAAAAAATATGCTTTTCCAAAACTACCAGAAGAAATAATAGCCATTAGAGATGCAGGGGGTTTACTATCATATACAAGAGAAAAATTAAAAAAACAAAAAAAATGCTAAAAAAAATTATTTTTAATAATGGTTATATTTACCTTCAAAATGATTTTTAATAAGTTTATGATAAGTAACAGCATTTTTTTTAGCAGCATCATAAAAACTTTTATCTTGTTTAATTACCTTACCAGGGACACCTAAAACAAGACTATTTTCTGGTATCTCTTTCTTTTCAGTAACAAGTGCATTAGCACCAATAATCGAACCAGATCCAATCTTACAACCATTCATCAATGTTGCATTCATACCAATAATTACATTATCATTTATTTCTGCACCATGAATAACAGCCCCATGGCCTATTGAAACATTTTTTCCAATTTTTACATTAAATTCATCATTAACATGAATTACACAACAATCTTGAACATTAGACCCTTCATCTATCTCAATAGAATTCTGATCTCCACGGATCACTGCATTTGGAAAAACTCCACAATTTTTTGCTATTTTTACATTACCAATAATTACAGATGTTTCTGCAATAAAACATGTTTTATGAATTTCTGGTTTCATATATATCCTCATATGTTATTTTTAATAATGTAATTAAAACCTTTTTTTAAAGATTTACGTTTGTAACTATTATTAATTCCCATATTTTATTATTTTATTTATTTTAAATAACAAAAATAGAAAGATAGAAATACAACATTTAGAATATTAATTATGGTCAGGAAATTTGATGGGAATATTCTTTCATTTGGAGA
>Ga0272442_10006155_pt1 | contig 15893 bp, 9 predicted proteins | sample SSMForm2O_FD_200262 | JGI IMG/M metagenome (GOLD analysis project Ga0272442, IMG submission 200262) | Marine sediment archaeal communities from Little Sippewissett salt marsh, Falmouth, MA, United States - SSM-Form-2O | ecosystem: Environmental > Aquatic > Marine > Wetlands > Sediment ...
TGGTAATAAAGGCAAGCAGTTAGGAAGAGAGGCGGCGCGGAAACAGGTGGAGGCGTATTACGGGAAGAAGCGGCCATCGGGGAATTATAAGGGGTGCGCCGGTTATAATGACTTTCGTGATTTGGTAAGCAGGGACGATATCGATGCGGTGGTGGTTACAACGCCGGACCACTGGCATGTTCCGATATCTTTGGCCGCAGTCAAGAGCGGAAAGGACGTGTATTGCGAGAAGCCTCTTAGCCTGACGATATCGGAGGGTCGCGAGCTTGCCGAAGCGGTGAAGCGCTACGGGACGGTCTTTCAGACGGGGACACAGCACCGTTCGAGCACGAGAAACAGGTTTATCAGCGAGCTTATTCGCAACGGGAGAATCGGCAAGGTGCATACGGTGAGGTGTAGAATCGGGGGAGGGCCTTCGTGTCCGCCGCAGGAGGTTATGGAAGTGCCGAAGGGATTCGATTACGAGATGTGGCTGGGTCAGGCGCCGTGGGCACCTTATACGGAGAAGAGATGTCACTATTATTTTCGATTTATATGGGATTATGCGGGTGGGCAGGTTACTAATAACGGCGTGCATGCACTGGATTTTATACAGTGGGCTCTCGGGACGGACCGTACGGGGCCGGTAGAGGTCGAGGGGAAGGGGGATTTTCCGAAAGAAGGTCTTTTTAATACACCGACAAGCTGGGACATCCGGTACAGGTATGCGGACGGGACGGAATTGTTTTTCGGCTCGGGGAGGGGAATAACTCGTTTTGAGGGGAGCGAAGGGTGGATACAGAAGTCGCCTTTCGATGCGAAACCGAAATCACTTTTGACCTCGGTTATAGGGGGCGACGAAATCAAGCTTTATAAAAGCAACGACCATAAGCAGAATTTCTTAGAGTGCATAAAGAGCCGGAAAGAAACGATAGCGCCGGTTGAGGTGGGGCATCGTTCTGCGTCGATATGTCATCTTGGCAATATAGCGATGCTGACGGGTCAGAAGCTGAAATGGGACCCGGAGAGCGAGCGGTTTACAAACAGCGATGAGGCGAACAGGATGCTCAGGCGTACGATGCGCGGCTGGTGGCGGCTTTGAAAATGTTAGCGGGCGTTTTGAGGCTTAATCGTCAGCAAAAGGCATCAATCGGAGGTGCGGAAGCATATAACCACATAAATGGAGGTTGAAAACCCCGTAAATTTTCCAGTAAAAAACAGGTAATTTTTCGGGTTGCATTGTTTTGGTTTTTATGTTAAATTACAAATTAGAGCTTAGTTGTTAGTGAGCGTGGATTTTGAAATGTTAATAAATTTTAATTTACTTTTGCAGTTTTTTTAAGAAAGTGTCGATAGAATTCTTAGCGGCGTAATTTAGTTTTTACTTTTTCCAGGGCTGGGCAATTTCGCTCTCTCCTCTCCCTCCGCAACCCAGCCCTGATTTTTTTTGCGCATGTTGGGGCAGAACAGATAATTTTTGTGGGCAGGTTTTGTCTGTGCGGGAAAGGTGAGGGAATAATTTGTGCGAAACGAGGAAATTACTCGTTATTTTTTTAAAGTTTTAGCCGATATATTGTTTGAGCGGCATTTGACTTCCTCCAGGGTCGGGCAATTTCGCTCTCTCCTTTTCCTCCGCGGCCCGGCCCTGATATTTTGTTTAGGTTCGTTTTTCGAGCTAAATCGCATATAATCGGTGCGGGGTAGGTTTTGGTGAGCGAAAAAATAGGAAATTACTCGCGCAAAACGAGGAATTTACTCGTTGCTTTTTTAACAAAGGAGAATTAAAACTTTTTTTGGCTGCAGAGTAAGAGAAAGCCTCGGGGCCGGGGGTAACCGCGTTATTTCCTCCTCCAACTCTCCTGCGTTAATGCGCCCGGCCCTATATTTTTTGGTATTTGACTGTTTTTTTGAACAAATCTCGTGATTATATTTTCAGAGGGTATAATAATCAGTTTAATTTTATGAGAGGAGATTAATTTTTCATTCGTAATGCTACGGGTGAGGCTGTAATGAAAGCGGCTGTGATTTTGAAGATAAGTCCGGGCAGTTGAGACAACAGCCGGAAGGAGTCATATCATTTTCACAAAGTTCAGTCTGTGGTAAAGAAAACGGCTGAAACTAAAAGAGGGTTGGGAAAAAACCATTGTTTTTTCGTGCAGATTTCGTAAGATACGAAAGCAAAAGAGAGGAGAATCGTTGAAGCTAAAGGAAAGTAATAAGTAAGGCTGTTAATGTTGACTATTTTGTAATAGAGGAAACGATGCAAATTCTCAGATGTTTAGTAATTTCATTGCTGGCGATAAGTGCAGCTTCGTGTACGGCTTATCAGAAAGCCACTAAAAGCCGCTATCGAGTTGCTATTATTCAGTTTGACACAATTCCAGAAAAAAACGAACACAATGTCAGGCAGATTGAGCGGCTTTCACGAGCGGCTGCAGCCAAGGGAGCGGAGATAATTTTGTTTCATGAAAGCGCAATAACGGATTTGGTCAGCGATATTGACAAGTACTCCGAACTTGTGCCGGAAGGGCCGGCGTGCAGGCGGATAGAGGCAGTTGCTAAGGAACTTAAGGTTTATATAGGATTCGGGATTTCGGAGAAGACCAGGGACAAGTTTTATTATATTACGCATGTCTTTGTGGGGCCGAAAGGGTATTTCTATAAATATCGCAAGACGTGGATATGGAAGTCATCGGATGATAGAGGTTACAGGAACGAGTGGGCACGCTATGATGTCGGGGACGGGCCGGAGCTTTTCAAAGTAGGAGGGCTTCGTGCGACGTGCTTTATTTGTGCCGACGGTGATGCTCCCCGATGTATAGAGCGAGCGAGGCTTTTGAAGCCGGATATCGTATTTTATCCGAGCAACCACGGGGGCGAGAGCTATTACCCTCAATATACTCCGAGGGCGGCGGAAATTGGCGTCCCGACGCTTATTGCAAACCGCACAGGTAAATCGTGGTACGCAGATTGCAAAGGCGGATGCGCGGTAATCAGCGGGACGGGCGAGATTCTTGCTAAGACTACCACCCACGAAGAAGAGATTTTGATATATGACCTTGCAATCAAAAGTGATTGCAGGAATTAAAGTTAGAGTGTTTCAAAGATTTCAAAGAGATAAGTGGGAGATTTGAGAATGGTAAAAAGGTACAGTCGTCGCGGTTTTTTAGAATTTATAGGTAAAAGTTCTTTTGCTCTTTGTTTGGCAAATCTGTCTTGTACTGCAAGCCGTCGTGATATTTCCAAGCGACCTAATATTCTGCTTTGTATTTCAGATAACCATTCGTGGCAGCATTTGGGGTGTTACGGGGACAAGGTCGTCAAGACGCCGAATATTGACAAAATTGCAAATAACGGTGTGAGGTTTACCAATGCGTATTGTGCATCTCCATCGTGCACTCCTGCCCGCGGGGGGATTCTAACCGGTCAGGATATCTGGCGGCTTGATGAAGGGGGCAACCTTTGGAGCAGGTTGCCGAAAAAATTTATAACCTACGTAGATTTATTGGAGCAGGGGGGCTATTTTGTTGGTCATGAAGGCAAAGGCTGGGGGCCGGGCAGTTTCGAAGATGCGGGACGAACGAGAAATCCGGCGGGGGACACATTCGAATCTTTTGAGGAATTCCTGAAGGTTAATACAGACAATAAGCCGTGGAGCTACTGGTTTTGTTCTTCGGACCCGCACCGGCCTTATAAATTGGGCTCCGGGGTTGCGTCGGGAATGGATTTGGGAAAGGTGGATGTACCGCCGTATCTGCCTGACTGCAGGGAAGTGAGGAGTGATATTTGCGATTATTATTTTGAGATTCAAAGATTTGACAAGCAGGTTGGGGAGACTATAAGAAAGCTTGAAGCCGCCGGTCAAAGTGAAAATACGATTATTGTTATTTTTGGCGATAACGGCTGGCAGATGCCGCGGGGATTAGCGAATCTTTATGATTTTGGTACGCGGGTTCCTCTTATAATATCATGGAAAGGACATATTGGAGGGAATAGAGTGTCGGATGACTTTGTGAATCTCAATGACCTTGCTCCGACCTTTCTTGAGTTTGCAGGGCAAAAGATACCGTCATATATGACAGCCAGAAGCATAAAGGATATACTTTTGTCCAGCAAATCCGGCAGAATCGATAAAGGGCGGAGTTATGTTGTGATTGGGCGGGAGAGACATGCCCTGTGCCGTAAGAACGGGCTCGGGTATCCGGGGAGGGCGATTCGTACAGATGATTATCTTTATATTCGCAATTATGAGCCGGAGAGGTGGCCTGCGGGCGACCCGCCTTTGTTCGGAGATATTGACGCTCATATGCTGCAATATTACGGTCCGACGAAGGAGTATATGATGTCTCATAAAGATGAGTCGGGGGTGAGGGGTTTGTATGAGCAGGCTTTTTTGAAACGGCCGGGAGAGGAGTTGTATGACCTGCGAAAAGACCCTTATCAAATGAATAATGTTGCTTCAAATCCGGCGTACACAAAGATTAAAAAAGAATTGTCAACGAGGCTTGAGGAATATTTGAAAAAGACAGGTGACCCGCGAGTTTTGGGAGGGGAAATTATATGGGATAGTCAAAACTATTATTTGGAAGGTGATTTTGTCGGACGTCCAAGAAAAGAAGCCATTGAGAAATTTAATTTGAAGAGCGAATATCATTATATGGGTAAGTGAGAGTGGGGATTATGAGGTTCGAGATTTTGTAACAGGTTTTGCGATTATTTTGGCGGTGTAGTTTTTTAGCAGTTTTACCGTAAGCAAGTCGCCGGGCTTATAGTTTTGCCCGTTTTTTTCCAGTTGCACCATAAAGTATCTTTTGCTTCTGCCGGCGGGAGGAGTATTGTTTGAATGGCCGGCGGATTCGATTAAAATTGTTTCGGTTTGGCCGATGAACTGCTCTGTGAATTTGCAGGCCAATTCAGAATTTAAATTCCGCAAGAGTTTTGCCCGCTGCTTTATAACTTTTGGTTCTATCTTGTCGGTCATATTAGCTGCGGGTGTGTCTTTTCGAGGTGAAAAGCCGAAGACGTGCATTTTTGCAAAGCCGACTTCTTTGGCTAAATCAACGGTTTTTTGAAAATCAGCTTCTGTTTCTCCGGGGAAACCAACGATTAAATCACAGGTTATAGCGGGTTTATGCAGCTGGTTTTTAATCAGTTCGATTTTTTGTCTGAATTCGTCGGTATTATATTGTCTGGCCATTTTTTTTAAGATGTTGTCCGAGCCTGACTGCAAGGATAAGTGCAGGTGCGGCATAATGTTTGGATATTTGCGAAAGGCGTCGAGTAAACGTGGCGTGATGTCGGCGGGTTCTAATGAGCTTAGCCTGATTCTTGGCAGGTTCGGGATTTGAGCGAGTTTATCGAGCAATTCGTGGAGTTTATCGTTTTGTGTGTGAGGCCAGTTTTTTCTTCTTGCGGTTTTTCGGCCGTAAGCTCCGAGGAAAATGCCCGTTACGACGATTTCCCTGTGGCCTGACCGTACGAGCTGTTTTGCCTCTTTTAGTACCGTTTCGAGGGGTTTTGAGTGAACATTGGGGCGTGTTTTTGGTATAATACAGTAGTTGCAATATGCGTCACAGCCATCCTGGACCTTTAGAAATGCCCTTGTATGGCCCTTAAACGAGCTTAATGTTGTAAAAATCGGGTGGCTGGGGGATTTTGTTTTGACGTTGACTTCAGCGGCATGTTGCGTTTTAAGCGGGGCAACAGGGTTGTTTTTGAGGTTTTCCGTGTTTGGCTGAGTATTGTTGCCGTTTGTGATGTGTGCCAGTATTTTGGCGAGATTTTGACGGTCTGCAACGATATTAATATTTCCAGCTAAATTACCTAATTCGCCGATTTGTACAGTAGGCAGGCATCCGGCAACAACTATAATGGCTTTAGGATTCAATTTTTGTGACTTTCTTATATATTGTCGGGATTTTGCCGAGGCGTGCAAAGTAACACAACAGGTGTTTATTACGACGAGGTCGGGCTTTTCGGGGTATTCTGTTTGGTGCAGTCCGAGGCGTTCGAGTAGTTCCCGAATCTGCTGGCTTTCGTATTGATTTACTTTGCAGCCGAGAGTATTTATGGCAAAAGTTTTCATAATGTGGTATAATCTATATATGTTGAGATGTATTTACAAGGCTAATCAAATTAAGTTCGAATCGTAAAAGCGAGGTATTATTATGGCGGCGATTACCGGAGCGGTCTGGGCGATAGATATAGGCAATAATTCGCTGAAGGCATTGCGATTAAGCGCCGAAAGCGGCGTAGTTACAGTAATCGGTTTTGAGAACATTCAGCACGGCAAGATTCTAACGGGAAGCGGAGTGAAACCAGCGGAACGAGACGAGCTTGTTGCATTAAGTTTACGTCAGTTGGTAAACCAGCAAAATCTGGGTAAGGACGATATAATTGTATCTGTACCGAGCCAGAACAGCTTTGCGCGTTTTGTAAAGCTTCCGCCGGTCGAGAAGAAGCGCATTCCAGAAATAGTTCGTTTCGAAGCCGCCCAGCAGATTCCCTTCGATATCAACGATGTTCAGTGGGACTGGCAGTTGATGACGGAGGAGGAAAGCACTGAGACGACGGTCGGGATATTTGCGATTAAGAATGAGATTGTTACTTCATCACTTGAAGATTTCAGCAGAGAAAATTTACAAGTCGGGTATGTTCAGATGGCGTCAATGGCACTGTATAACTACGTGCTGTATGACCGCCCCGACCTTGTCAGGTCGGACAGTCAGGCGACGGTTATTATTAATATCGGAGCGGAAAATACGGACCTTGTTATTGCGACCAAATCGACGGTATGGCAGAGATGTATTCCAATGGGCGGAAACGCTTTTACGCGGGCCATAGCGGATACTTTCAAGCTTAGTTTTGAAAAAGCAGAGAAACTTAAGCGCACCGCGCCGATGAGCAAATACGCCCGTCAGATACTTCAGGCGATGAAGCCGGTTTTTACGGATTTAGCCTCTGAAATCCAGCGTTCTCTTGGTTTTTACAACAGTTCCCATCCGAACACGAAGCTGTCGAAAATTATTGCGATGGGCGGAGGGACAAAGATGCGGGGACTTCTGAAATATCTTCAGCAGACACTTCAGATACCCATTGAAAGGCCGGATTCTTTTAAGAGACTTGCATTGAGTCCGGAGGTTTCTGCACCTAAATTCCACGAGAGTGTATGTGATTTTGGGGTTGTTTACGGCCTTGCTTTACAGGGTCTGGGGCTGGGACGGATAGAAAGCAACCTTCTACCCAAAACTATTGCCAGGTCGATGGCGTGGAGGAATAAGTCCAAGTATTTTGTGGCGGCTTCGCTTATACTTCTTGCGGTTTCACTTTTATGTTTTGCCAGAACGAGTATTGACAGGATCAATTATGACAAGAACAGGCAAGTGAGGCAGGAAATCCAGGGTATCACCAGTACCGCAGAAGATGCCATCAGCAAGGTAGAAAACGAACAGAGCAGGGGTAGGGCTTCGGCGGCTTTGATACAGAATGCATACGAGCCTTTTAAGTATCGTGATGTGATACCACTGCTGCATGAAACGCTGGTATCTGTTCTTCCGGACGAAAGAAACAATCCCGAACAAAAGGAGCTTTATAAAGCCTTCAAGGATAACGATATCAAAGCGGTTTTTAATATACCCCGTAAGGAACGAAAGCAGATATTTGTAACAAGTATGTCTATTTACTTTTCAGAAGATGTGGGCACTGCGCAGTTTAAGAACGTAGAATTTTTGCGTGCGGGCAGCAGTAAGAGAAGAAGAGGAGGAGGAATGAGCGGCCCGGAGGGAGCAGATGCTTATCAAGAGGAAATGATGCGTATGATGCAGGAGATGGGTTACGATATGGGTGCTCAACAGCCTAAGTATCAACGTCGTCAGCCTACTACAAGGTCCCGAGAAGGAGACGGTACAGAGGCAGCAGTAACAGAGGAAGAAGAGGGGGCTGGATTTTTGGTAAATATAACGGGTTATTGTCCATATGAAACAATCGGGGAGTTGCTTGACCCTGCGGGCGTTGGAGACGACGAGAGTAAATGGGGTGTCATTACCCGATTGATGAATCTTGATAGTATTAGCGACGGCAATAGTCCCTTCAAATTGTATAAGAGGACGGAGTTTGCGCATTTCAGTCTGGAAACAGGCGAAGTAGATTTCAACTCTGAAATGCCTACGGGGATAGGTATCGAAGATGTGATTACCCGAGAAATTGAAGGCAGTGAATATGAAGAGACGGTTTTGATAGACCCTATGACAAAAGAAGTTATCTCCAAACTTTCCGAGGTGGATGAGAACGGGCGTGAAAAGATAGACAGGTCGGGGGATGTTGTTTATAAAACCAATGACCATTGGTTCGCATTGAGTTTTAAGCTTCTCTGGAAAGACTGGCCGGGGAGCACAGAGCAAGGGGTTTAACGGTTTTTAAGATGGTGAACCGGGGCAGAGAAAAATAGAAAAGACAAATATTAGGTCAGAACAGGTTGGTGAATTAAAATGGATATGCCTAAATTTAAGGTTTCTTTGGAAGGACTAAGCTTTCTCAAGAGCTATTCGTCTCTTTTGTGGCCGGTTATCATAGTATTGTCGGCTGTGATATTTCTTGTATTGTCGCCGTTGATGGGTGGTAAACTTGAGAAGAGGATATCAAAGGAAAGTATCTCGGCGGGCAAGGAGGTTAAGTATCGGAACGAAGAGGCAGTTTCAGCCAGGCAAAGCGATGAAGAAAAGAAATATCAGGATGCCTATGAGAACGATGCCAACCAAATAGCGGCACTGGCCAGGCAAAGCAGTCTTCGTGAGTTATTAAGCTATAAGATATTTCCTGAGCCTAAAGAAACATCTTCATTGATTTTTGATGAGTACCGTGAGCATTTTTTGGGTGGTATAGATGAGCTGTTGGTTAATGTAAACGCCAAGGATTGCCCGACGGACGCCGAGCTGGAGCGAGCGGTAAGCAGTTTGAGTGCAATGAGCGGCCAGACCCGTCGGGGGCGCAGTCGCAGCTTCAGTCTGTTCGGTGGCAGGCGAGGGAGTTCTTCGCAATTGAATGAAGTCGATGACATGATAGTTTTAGAACTTTGTCGCGCAAGAGCGGAATCAGCAAGTGTCTACGTCAACCCGTCCGATTTGAGCGGGTACGAATTTTGGAAGGCATTTGAATATACAGGAATGGATAAGGCGGTTGAAGAATGCTGGTACTGGCAATTGGGCTATTGGATAATCGAGGATGTTATCGATACAATAGTCGCAACCAATTCCGGGTCGGAGAGCGTTTTAACATCAGCCGTCAAAAGGCTTCTAAATGTAAGTTTCGTTAAATCGGCGAGGAGTTTTACCTCTTCGAGGTCAAGTCGCAGCAGGAACAGGCGGACAGTAGGGACAGGAGTAAGGGGAGCTGCTGACAGGCCTAGTTATGTTCTTTCGAACGGAGATGGTCTTACAGAACCGTGTACGGGCCGTTTTTGCAGTGATGAGATAGATGTCGTGCATTTTAATCTTTCTGTTTTAATCAGGACCAAGGAAGTTCCGCTTTTTATGCAACAGCTTTGCAGCTCAAAGGAGCACAAATTCAAAGGTTTTTCCGGTGACGAGCCTGAGCAAACTTTTGCACATAATCAAATAACAATTTTAGAATGCGATATTAGTCCGGTTGACCAGTCGAAAGATGAACATAAACCATATGTTTATGGTGAAGATGCTTTGGTGAAATTAGATTTGACTTGCGAATATATTTTTGACAGTAAAGGTTACGATGAAATTAAACCTGAAGTGATTAAAGGTACATCAACGATTTCCGGATAACGGGCAAATAAAAGTAAAATCGACAAGAAAGAGTCGTTTGTTTTTTTAGAAAGTTTTGGCTTTATACAAGAAGCATGTAATATTTTGAATTAAAGTTATGTTTGTTCTAAAAGTAAACTCATTCACATATTAGCAGTGGTGAAATCAAATGGAAACAAAAATAGGTGTTTTTTTTGAAGAACATGTCGAAAAAATAGTCTTGGGGATTGTTTTACTTGTGTGCCTGTGGCTTTTGGCTACTCGAGTTATTTTAAGTCCTAACAAGGTGGAATACGATGGTAAAAAGTTCGGAACGGGAGAGATTGATATTTACATAAGCAAGCAAGCGGAGATGCTGGCAGATAAGTTAAACAGCAAGCCTGAGCCTAAGGAGGATTATAATAAACCTAAATTTGATGCTTTTTTGGCCAAGTTCAACTCAGCTTTAGGTAATATTGATACAGAAAAATATCTTATGCAGCCCATTCTAAGCTCACGAGACGTGGCTTCTGAAGGAATATATAATATACCGGAAGTTGGCGGAGTAAATGATGTGGATGTCGAGCACATCAGGGCGGTGGCTTATGTTCCTCGGGTAGAAGTAGATGATGAGAATCCTTACACTGCAGATAACAGTGAGCCTGACGACCTTGATTTTATAACGGTTGAAGCAAGATTTGATATAGCTCAATTGCGTGATAAATTTGAAGAATGTTTTGCCGGTGAGTATCTTAAGGAAGAATGGCGCGATCCTTGCCTTGCGATACCGATTTTTGCGGCGGTGGAATTGCAAAGACGTGAGTTTCATGCCGGGGACACATGGAGTGAGTGGAAGACAATACCCCGAATGAAGATTGACCCCCGTAAAAAGCTGTTTGAGGTCGTGGAAGAAGTTTCCCAGTTGCCTGCAGGTGGTATGAAAGTGCGTTTGCTCCAGTTTGATGTTCCTGAAGTAAGAATGGACCTTCTGCAGCCGGAAGCATATATGATAGCGTCTGCGAGGGAAGAATGGTTTCCCCCTTCATTGCACAGGGGATTTGCGAAACAGCAAAGAGAAGAAGCTGCTCAGGAAAGACGCGAAGCCCTGGAGGCGGCAAAGGCCGAGCGTGAGGAGGAGCGTGAAAGACTTCGCGAAGAGCGTATCAGCAAGCGAACAACAAGAACGACACAAACTACGCCAGGACCAGCAGGAGGTGCGGGTGGTTACGATATGATGATGGAAATGATGATGGGAGTGGGAGGTCCACCGCCTTCGACGACGACAAGAACTCAGCCAAGAAGGAGCCGTTCTGAAAGGGTAAGAACTCGAAATGAGCGAAGGGAACGCGAGAGAGAGCGTTCGTCGGAAAGCAGAGACCGCAGGCAGAAAGAAAAAGATATTTATGATGAATTTGACGTTATTTTGATTGATAGGGACAGTGACTTTGCGAAGATGAGCGAGCCCCTGGTTTTCTGGGCATACGATGACACTGTCGAACCGGGTAAGAGCTACCAGTACCAGATTAGATTGGGTGTTTTTAATCCAATAGCCGGTACAGACCAATTCAGCGAGGAGGATAGATCTTTTGAAAACAAGGTTATTCTATGGAGCCAGTTTTCGGATATAACCGAAAGTGTAACGATACCAGAGAAGATGTACTTTTTCCCGCTTGCTGTTCAGGAGGCACTAAATACGGTAAATACTGTAAAGGTGGCGGTCGCCAGGTATGTGCTTGGTTATTGGTATAGTGAAGAATTTATGGTCGAGCGAGGCGAAGTTATCGGTAAAGTTGTTGAGACCGAGATTGAAGAGAAAGAGGAAGATGAAAGGGAATCGGCGGAGGAAGGGGTTACAATACCCGAGACGATAGATTACTCTACTGGAGCGGTTTTAGTTGATGTGCGAGGTCCTGTAACCGACTGGCTGGGCGGTAGAAATATGCGTCCGAGGCAGTATTATGATATGCTTTACAGTTATGACGGTGTCAATATTGAGCATACGCCCATTGAATCGAGGTATTGGGCCAAAGACCTGCTGGTTAAGTTTAATGAAGTCGGCAGGTCGGAGAAGGAGACGAAGGTTGCATTGCGTCCCTGGGGTAGCAGGGCAGGTGGGCGTGGCCGGATAAGCCCTGTTGGTCCGGCAGGTCCTGCAGGCCCAGGTGGACAAGATATGGCAGATGACTATATGAGAATGATGCAAGAAATGATGATGATGCAGGGTACGCGTTAACATTCTTGAAATATCTGCATTCGCCCATTTGACAAAGGGTTAACCGGCCGTGGTTGGAGTTTTGGCTCAGGGGAGAGGATTTGCGGGTTACAATCGGTTGTTGTCCGGATTTCATCGAAGAGGGCAATCCAAACAATATTCACAGAATTTTCCTTTTTTCAAGTAGACTTACAACAGAATTTCACGTTTTTGATTTATTATTGATAGAAAGAGTGATTAAGTATATAAAATTTATTGGCATGTGGTTAAATTTTATTTACAGGAATACAAGCAGGTGAGTTTTACCATTGGAAAATAAAAAGGAGTTTGACTTTTATGTCTAAAAACGCTCTAAAAAATATTGTGACAGCAGTTGTGGGATTGTGTTTTTTTACCGCGGGTTGTGGGTCGGTTAATGAAGGTCAGGTTAGTGGTGTAGAGAACAGGACAGATAATATTCGTGTCGCAAGTCTTTCGATTTTTCCGGAGAAATGGGATAAAGACGCCAATACAAGAAAAATTGAGAAAATGGTTCGTGAGGCTGTCAGGAAAGGCGCTCAGGTTGTGATTACGCCGGAAGGTGCGCTCGAAGGTTATGTAGTCAATGAAGTAATCGACGAGAAGGAGCCAGTTAAAAAAGAGAAATTGGCAGAAGAATTTATTCGGCTGGCCGAACCTATTGACGGTGAGCGAATTCGATATTTTTGCAATCTTGCAAATGAACTGGATATCTACCTTGTATTGGGTTTTCTTGAAGCCGATGGGGGAAAACTATACAATACGGCAGCTTTGCTCGGTCCTGAGGGAGAAGTTATCGGTAAATACCGCAAGACACACTTCTGGCAGGGATACGAGGTTAATCCGCCCGGTTATACTGCGGGCGATGATTATCCGGTATTTGATATCGGGGCGTTTAAGATTGGTATAATGATATGTTTCGACCGCCAGTTGCCTGAGCCTGCCCGCATTCTTGGGCTTGGAGGGGCCGACCTTATTGCGTGTCCGGCATACGGAGGCTGGGGACAATGGAATACCAAAATAATGGAGGTCAGAGCATACGAGAACCAGGTGTATGTAGTATTCACTCATCCGGAACAAAGCCTGTTTATCGACCGCGACGGAAATCTGCTTAAGGAATGCCGGCGGGATTCGTTTATAATCGGTGAAATACCTTTGTCAGAACATAAAAAGACGCGCAAGTCTGTTATCCATCGCAGAGTTGAAACTTATGGGCCTTTGTTAAATAAAGAAATGGAATGAGCAGTAGAAATTGATGGTCAGTTTCGATTTGCAGGGTCCGGCGGATTTGTCTTGAAGAGTTGTGATAATGTCGGGATAATTGAAGCTGATTATGGAAGAGAATAAAACCAGAAAACTGCTGTTTGGAAGATTCAGTGTCAAAAGGTTGATTTCGTCGTTTGCTTTTATTTATGCGGCTATTGCAGTTTTTATATATTTCTTTTCGGAGAGGATGATTTTTCTGCCCCAGCCGGCAAGTTATGGGGACGGGGACGATATTCTCAAGATTGAGACGGAAGACGGGATTTATATCTCGGCGTTGTATCTTTTGAAAGAAGGAGCGGAATTTACGATATTGCACAGCCACGGCAACGCCGAAGATATCGGCGACCTTCGAGAGTTGCTGGAAGAGTTTAATAATAAAGGTTTTTCTGTTTTTGCTTATGACTATCATGGGTACGGGACCAGCGAGGGCAGGCCTTCGGAGAAGAACGCATACAGGGACATTGAAGCGGCATATAAATACATGGTGGAGGAGCTGGGGATACCTCCCAATCGTATTATCGCTCTTGGGCGTTCGGTCGGGGCAGGTGCGGCTGTGGAACTGGCGCGGGGGCAGGAGTTAGCTGGGCTGATACTTGAAAGCGCTTTTACCTCAGCTTTGCGAGCGGCAATGCGCGTTCGGCTGTTTCCTTTCGATAAATTCAACAATATCGGCAAAATTAAAGAAATTAACTGTCCTGTTTTTGTAATTCATGGCAGGGCCGATAGTATAATACCCATCCGGCACGGAGAGAGGCTTTTCGAGGAAGCAAACGAACCGAAAAGTAATTTTTGGGTCGATGGGGCCGGGCATAATGATCTGGCCATGGTTGCAGGTGAAAGCTACCGGGATGCGATAGCCAAGTTCGCAGGCACAATCAAATAATAATCTTAGCAGGTTAAGTAAAGTCATCTCTTTGAAAGCTCCAGAAGTTTTTGTATGAGGAAGTCATAAGTATCTTTGCCGATTGTATCCGGTATGCCGCCGGTATCCATAAAAATCCATCTGCCGTTTTTTCCTGCCTGCTCAAAGAGGTTTTCCAGATATGCGTTTTGCCTGTCCCTGTCCCAGTCAAAAAAGAACTTGTGCAGGCCTCCTACGGGTATTGTGTCCGAGTCTGACCGGAGGAATTCGACGAGGTCCATAGACTCGTACGAATCAAAGGGATTTAGCATGTCAAAGCCGGCGGTGAGGATAAAAGGGAGAATCTTATTGATATTTCCGTGGCTGTGAAGGTGAACAAAGGCACCGAAGTCGTGTGCCAGGGTACAGAGGGCCTTGTGCCAGGGCAGAATCCACTGCTGGTAGAGTTCGGGGGCGATTAGGAGGTTCTGCGCGGAGCCGAGGTCGTCACAGAGAATAATGGACTCGGCGCCGCGAGAGAGGAGTTCTTTTGCCGCGGTGATATTCCAGTTGCCGATGGTGTCTATGAGTTTTTTGGTGTTTTGAGGGTCGAGGAGTGTTGACATGAGGAACTGCTGGTAGTCGATGCAGAAGTAGTGGGGTGCGCTAAAGAAGCCGTTGAGGTTTGCAGTGATGAAAAAGCCCGCTTTTTTGAAGAATTTTACGTCTTCTTCGAAACCTTTGTAGCGTACCGGGTCTGAGGGGTCGGGCAGGGAAAGCTTATCGATGTCGGCAACGGACTGCATAGGATAGTCGAAATCGCGATAGAAATGGGGTTTTTTTCTCACGAGGCGCTTTACTTTAGTTTCACAGATTAGGGTGCGCTGATTTTGTTCGACGTTTAGCAGGTCGAAATGAAATTCACCCGGGCCGCCATGGCCGAAAGACATATTTGCGCCCCAGCCTATAGTTACGGTGGGTTTTAGGGTAGCTGTGTTGTAATTTATTGTTCGGCTGCGCTCGGCGTCAGAGATGCGGTCCCAGGGGTAGTTGTTTGTTTCGGGGTTGTGAGAGAGATTGTCGGGCAGTCTGACGCGGGGGTTTAGTTTTCGGGCCAAATCCGCGTTTTCAAAGCCCATAAGCCAGATTGGGACTGACTGGTAAGGCTGGTTTTTTAATAGGGCGAGCATGTTTTCTCTGTTGGTCATTGGCAAAACCTTTATTTTTAGTCTATTCAAGCAGGAACCATTAATGAATGTATTAAAGCGGGTGGATTTGGTTTGGGCAAGAGAGTTTTGTTTTCGGTAGTTTTTTAATAATCGGCTGACAGGGTGAAAAATGGGGGGTGGGGTGGGTTCGTGAATCGTGGTTCGTGGTTCGTGGTAGCGGGCTTGGAAAAAACGTCAAAAAATTGAAAAAAAAACGACAAAAAGTTCAAAAAAGCGGGGAAAAAAGGGGGAAAAGAATAAAAATTGAAAAAAAAGATGCAAAAAGACGTGCAATTTGCGGTGTGTTTTCAAAAACCCCCGTTTAAGCGGAGCAGGGGCTGTAAAAAGACAGGGGCCATATCGAAGGGGGAATAAAATGTTAAAATGGGTAATTTAGGCAAGATAGTGAAGAACGGCTTGAGCCACTAAGACACAAAGGCACAAAGGAAGAATTAACATGAATTTTTTTAGACAGGATAACAAGATTTACAGGAAAGAAATTTGCCACTAATGAACACTAATAAACACAATGAAAGATGCAAAGATAGAATTTAGTCAGCTTTGGTGATCTCGGCACGGGCGGCTTTCAAAGTGAACTTTTTCGCCGGCCGTGCCTT
>Ga0272442_10006157_pt1 | contig 15891 bp, 17 predicted proteins | sample SSMForm2O_FD_200262 | JGI IMG/M metagenome (GOLD analysis project Ga0272442, IMG submission 200262) | Marine sediment archaeal communities from Little Sippewissett salt marsh, Falmouth, MA, United States - SSM-Form-2O | ecosystem: Environmental > Aquatic > Marine > Wetlands > Sediment ...
GCCCGAAAGCCCCGCGATAAAATCGTAGTCGTAGTCACGTCCCCAGTATTTCACAGCGGCAGTAATAACGGCAACGAAGTTATCGACCTCGGCATCGTTTCCTTCCACTTTTATATCGGCAAGCTCGTGACTCATCGTCTGCTCCTCTTTCATGTTTAATTAAAAAAAATACGGGTGGTTAAAAACCTTACACGCACAAGCATATCAAAGCAAGAGAGAACGAATATCAACGATCGCATCGCCTGCATTCAACGGGAATGGAGGATTGTTCGAATCACTCCATGAAGGACGGATGATTGCCGGCGGCTCGTCTGCCTGAATGCGAAGACCTTCCGACACCAGTCGTGATGCGAGTTTCAGGGCTATATGGTCATCCGCGTACATCATGCGATACATTCCATACGACACAACAGCGGGCTGCTGTGTATCGTGATTCTTCTCATGGAGGCGTTCGAGAGTTATCCCAATGGCATCGGGATTATCGTCACAACAGATGAAACGTCTTCCGAGATTTCTGCACGCGAGCGCGGTGGTTCCGCTTCCCGAAAATGCGTCCATGACCACCTGCCCTTCGCTCGACAGTGCAGCCACTATTCTCTTTATCAATCTAAGGGGCTTCTGGGTCGGGTACGGTGTCCGCTCCGATGACATCGGATTGACGATGGGAATGTCCCAGACATCATCGGCAGGCTTGCCGTCGGGATGCGGCATGTACTTCTTTCCTTTTTTACTTACAATACCGCCCTTCGCGTAGCCGCTGGTCGGTTCGTACGGCTCACGTATTGCATCAATATTGAAAATTCGCTTCGGGCTTTTCGAGTACCATAGCAGCACATCGTGCTTCCGGCTGAACCTTTTACGGCTTCGACCTCCACCGGTGTAGTGCCAGATTATTTCATTCTCCCAGTTCGACTGTCCAAAATTTTCATCGCACCATACCCGTACGTTATGTACCGCGCGAGTGTCGAGGTGGATGATGATGCTTCCGGATTCGGAGAGAATTCTCCATAGATGTGTAAGACGCGGAGCAAGCCATGCCACGAACTCGTCCGGATTATCCCACGAATCCTCGAATCCATCGGGGCCATCGTCGCCTTGGGGACTTTCCCTTCGCTTGCCGGTTGCGAACGGCGGATCGATGTAAATCAGGTCGACGCAGGAGTCGGGGAGAAATTCCAGGAGCGTAAGGTTGTCGGCGAGTATTAGATGATCCCGGGATTCGAGCGTCGCTCGATTGAAGTCGATGCCACCACGCTGACCCCATCGCTGCCAGGGGACAATTTTTCGCAAGGGAGAGCATCCGGACTGAACGGATGGCATAAAGAGGCTATCGGCAAGTGTTCGCATCGAATCTCCACGCGTGGAAAGTGCATTATAACCAATGGGAAGTGTCGGAGGCTATTACTTAGCAGATCAGTACCGCGAGCGTCAGCGAGTCGGTGCGGAAACTTCTATCGGGCGTCCATTTTTTCAATTGCCTGTTCTTATCTCTTCAATTAATCATCGATGTCAAAACGGAAGTCGATATCAATAGCGGTTTTTGGCAGCGATTCGGTCAGGCATCGCTTCCCACCTTTCTTGATCCCTTTCCCTCGCTGAAAATCAATAGTATCTATCTCGGTCGGCATACCGAGCTCGGTCATAAGAGCCGCTTTCTCAGGATCACGCGGACGGTGAGTGATGATGCGGGGATCGATCGCCCTTAAAAGCGACACATTGAATGCTGCGCTCGCTTCGAGTTCTCTTCTCATATCGTCCCACATCAGAATCCGCATTCTCTTGTCCCCTTCTTCATGAAATGAATCAGCGATGCGGCCGCCTCATCGACACCGATCTGGTTAAGTATAAGCAGCCTGCAGATATCCTGTATGGGGCGGAAGAAGTCCCACAGCCGCGATGAGTTAAGCCGCATGGTAAGACGGTCCATGTCGATCCGCTCGTGCTGATGGTACGAAATGAGAAACGCGTTCAGAAGATCCAGCGTTGAACCGTGCTTGCGGTAACTACCCAGTCGCTGGATTATGCAGTCCTCAGGGCTGACCAGGTTGAGTGGAACCTTGCGATAGACCAGCTCGACAAGTTCCTCGCTTTCCCGCAGCTTGTCGGAATGAATTTCTACAAGGGAACTGATGCTGCGGTTGACGTAATGTCTCGAACCCGAAGGACGCTCGTATCCGAACGATTCGAGCACCTCCTCGGTCAGCTTCATATCGGGAGAGACGATGTCGAGGTCGCCGGTCGCGAAACGTATCCCGGTGTAAAACTCCACCGCGCCCCCGCCCACCATAATCGGCCTTTCGCCGCCGAGGAGGGTAACGCCGCGCGTCAGGACCCAGAGCAGATAAATGTGCCGCTCCGGCGAAACCTCAAGCCTGCGGAAGTCGGAGAGCTTTTCCGACAGGTGGTGAAGCGCTTTATCTGTCTGGGTAGCCATGGTCTCTGCCTGCAGAAATCCGTCACACCGTACCCCTTATGTTATCACATGAGATGTCGGTTTGGCGACAGGGGAATTGGGCAGAAGAATATAAAAACAGGGTCCTCGGGTGGATATTAAATTTGACTAAGCCCGAAAAATCGAGGACACCATGCTGGGAATTCCATTCTTAACCGCCGCGACAAAATCAAAAACCACCTCCGAAGGGAAATTACCCAAACCCAGCCTCAAGGATACAATACAGGATGCGAGGAATGCGCTGAATATGCAGCAGCCGTCGCGCGCACATTCCCTCGTAGCATCGTGGCTCGACGAGCCGGACTGTCCGGCCGAAGTGCGTTTAATCGCAGGACGGGCACTCGCTGCGCAGGGACGTTATCCGGAGGCCATGCAGCAGTTCGTTATCTATATCTCCGGCAATCCCGATTCGGTGCAGGGACTTGTTTCCGCAGCGCTTACCGCAGCGCGCATCCACGACATCACACGCGCAGTCGACTGGTTCAACCGCGCCGCTCATTCGCTCAAAGGTCGGGCGAAAAAGTACATAAGACCGTTCCTCGAATCCGACACTAACGATACTGTAGCGATCGAGGAAATGGTCGCCGAGGTCGAGGCACACCCAGAGGATAAAGAGCGTGCCCTGGCGCTGGCAATTGCACTTGGTCGCGCGGGACATTTCCGCGCCGTGGAACGTTTCCTGCCAACTCTCAGCTGACTTCATCCTGTGTTGAAAATGGATAAAAAAACGCCCACCAATACAGGTGGACGTTCTGAGGATGGGAGGGGGTATTTATTCGGCACCACTGTCCATCGAATACCCAAAGCCCCGATCGCCAGACACTTCAATCCTTACGTTCAGGAAACCTCTTATGCTTTTCGCGCTTTCGGGTTTTATTCGCAAATACTGCCCGTCCGACCAGATAGATGCCTTCCAGTCCAGATTTCTTACCGTTCCGGTTCTTTTTCCGGTGAAAAATCAGAAATTATGGCTTTCGCCGGACGATGTCATAACGATAACAATTCCGTCCTCCAGCCCGTCTGGTGCACCGAAGGTGAATTCACGACCCGGGTCGGGCGGTTCATACGGGAAGTACGGATTATTTTCATTATCGCCGCCTCCGAATACTTCGGGAAGCAGGAGAGGAATATCCCACGGGAAATTGTCCGTCGGGACATCGGGCCAGTGACGATACACTCCCGCGCCGGTAAGCCTTAGGATGTCGAGACCCTTTGTTGACTCGTGCCCGAATCCGCCAAGGATGTAACGCTCGTACTGCGCGTAGACGAAATCACGGCGGTCGTCGGGATCGGGATTGTTGGCAAGCGAGTTGATCATGTTCAGCTCGCCGCAGGAGCGGTAGAAAAAGCTGCCGGGGATGATGTAGCGGTCGGGTTCGCCCGCAGCCAGCTTGAGTCCGCCATATACCCCGTAGTTGTCGATCTGGTAATCACCGTCGGTGTTGATTGTCTCGCAGACATTCGTACCGCCTACGGTAAACCAGAGGGGATCGTCCACAGAGTTCGGCATCGTGATTCCCTTCATGCCGAAACGGGGGTCACCGGACGCAGGTCTGACCCTGCTGCCGCCGGTGAACTCAAGATATAAACCTCCGAGCTGCTCATCAACGAAGGGATTCTTGGGATAAGAATCGATGTAGTTGTACCGTATCAGGGGATCGTAAATGAACGGATCGTTAAGGTCATATCCCATCCTGTCCTGGAAGACGGGCCACGAGTTCTGGTCGCCGCCAACAAGGAAAGCGGGATACTCGTTTTCGCTTGTGTAGTATCTTTCGACGGCTTCCTGGATGACATGCAGATTGGCCCTGACTTCGCTCTCACGGGCTTTAATTCGCACCCGAGTCATGTTCGGGATTGCCAGAGCAGCCAGGATACCTATTATAGTGATGACCACCAGGAGCTCTACAAGTGTGAAACCGCGCTGGAGCTTCATGAGCACTCTCCTTGGCCGGGATTTTTACCGTTGGCCTATTATATATGATTCTGACCGGGACGGCTAAGGTTCAAGCCGCTTCCGGGCGGCGGACTTGTGATATATGGCGCAGATCGGGATTGGGTAACGGGATGAATAACACGACCGGCGCAGACTGGGAGTCCGCAAATTAATTATCGCATGCCCACCGGAGTTCGTCAAGATGCCAGCCGGTAGTTGCCAGTATGCGAAGGTAGTGTTAGAATATGCGCCCGAAAAGTGCGTTCAGCCGCACCCGATCCTGTTAAATCATGCAAGGAGGCCCATAGAATGGCCGACAAAGAGAATGCTTTTCCGGGCAATGTACCCGGCAAGTACTATGTAGACGACTCCTGCATCGACTGTGATGTTTGCAGGCAGACCGCTCCGGATAACTTCGGTCACAACGAAGACGAGGGCCATGCTTTTGTAATGAAGCAGCCTGAGGGTCCGGACGAGGAAGAGCTGTGCCAGGAGGCCAAGGATTCCTGTCCGACCGAAGCTATCGGTGACGATGGCGAGTAAAGGTCCCGATGCCGGGAACCTTGATTCTCGGTCCCCCGCGAGGGGACCTTTTTTTTTATGCGTGATTTTCGTGATTGCAGCACCCGGAATAGCTATAAAATATTCTAAAAGGGAACCCCCGTCTGGCGACGGGGGCTTTTCAGGAGGTAGTGCAGGGAAAGGCCTAACTCATTTGGTCAAGAGAATATTACTCCCTGACCTTCGTAATTCTTATACCCGAAAGAAACCGACTTGTCAAGCCCCCGAAGCAGGTACAGACCTGCCTTGTTTCGTATAGGCATCATCGAATATAAAGCAGCGTTCAGCCGCCACTCAATCCACCTAAAATAGTACCCCCGCCTGGCGGCGGGGGTTATAGGAGGTAGTGCAGGGAAAGGCCGAATTTATTATACCACTCTTACTTATGTACTGCTAAAGCGAGTACAGGTTAGCTTAAAACAAGCGCAATTGTCAAGTGTCGGAATCGGGAAAAAGGGAGGCGTCCTTTGTAACCTCCGATGGATGAATCCCGTGAAAAAGCATATGCCTGGTCACCCGCAGAAGCTCGTCAAGCTCTACATCGCGATTACCGTAAAGAAAATGACTTACCGTTGTGTGTACGAATGACCTCAACAGCAGCGCGAGAAATTCCGGATCGAGTCCGGGATCCACAACCCCGTCGTTCATCGCCTCGCGGAAGACATCGGCAAGGATTTTCTGATAACGCTGATTGCCTTCATATATGTATTCTCCAACCTCGGTACGTACACTCCATTCCACGTCACGGGCCTCGGCTATGTAGATCCTGAAGAAATCCTGGTTCTCCACGTAGATCCGCACCAGCAATTCAAGACATGCCTCGATCTTCTCGCGCGAGTTGAGTTTCGTGTCCTCGTACGCCTGCGTCACTTCTGCTATAACACGCTCGATGTGCTCTTCGAAGATCGTAGCGAGAATTGTTTCCTTACTTTTAAAAAATGAGTAAAGGCTTCCGACCGCGAATTCGCTCGCCTCTGCAATCTCCGCCATTGAGGTGCCCAGATAACCCTTCTGCGCGAACAGAGTCTGTGCCTTATCCAGTATGTAGTTCCTGCGCTCCTCCTTCTCCCGTTCACGACGTGAGACCATACTGACACCTCGCTTCGTAGCACTCATGCAATGTATATTGCATGAAATTAGCCCATGACGCAACATAAAAAATCCGTCCCGGAGCCATCCCGGTCATGGACAGCATCTTCTGTTTACACCACCCAATATGGCTAAATCTAACTGATGATAGGGAATATGTTGCTGATAATCTGATCAAGCGTATTTGTTGTCATGCTCAGCGATTCCCTGTTGAGATTGGCGGCCATTGCCTGGCACGCCTTTCTGTGTATTCCCGCAAGCTGGTTGGCTTTTTCCCGTCCCTCGGGTGTCAGGAAAAGATGAACCTGGCGACGGTCATGTGTGCCGCGACGGCGGCGTATCCATCCCATCTCCTCAAGGCGGTTGGCAATCACCGTTATTGTAGGCGCCTTCATGTGAAGTTCCCTTGCCAGGTCGGAAAGCGTCTGTCCCTCCTTAGACAGGAGCGGCAACAGAACCACCTCCGACGATGGGTGGATGTCATTTATCCCCTCCAGTTCCATCTGGTGCCGGATGTAATCCGACAGCAGTCGGCTGAGTTTGTGGACCGTGCCCGACAACTCGTGCATAGCTTTGTTAAGGGACATGTAAAGGAGCTCCCCTGCGTTGTTGTTATAATTTAGAATGTAAAGCTACAGCTCGTGGAAAAATCCTGTAGGATGTTAATAGTACCGATGTGGAAAATCAACTTGAATACTAATTGGAGTAATCCCTGCCCGAAGCTTTCAATTGAAGGCTTATTATCGCGAATTATAATATATTTCAGGAAAGTTAACAACACTATACGGTAATCACCACTGACCTCGGAATGACATGAAGCGCGACCGTATGCTAACATCTCTGTTTCCGGGGATATCAAGGTGCTCCATCAATGAAATCTGTCGCAATACTGGGATCAACGGGTTCGATAGGAACGCAGGCGCTCGATGTCATCAGGCGACACCCGGACAGCCTTCGCGCTTTCTCCCTCGCCGCTGCCACCCGTATGGAGCTGCTCGCAGCCCAGGTCAGAGCGTATCATCCCGAAATCGTCTCGGTCCTCGCCAGGCCTGAGGCCGAGAAACTCGCAGGTCTGATTCGCGACATATCGCCCCTGCCGGAAATTGTATACGGTCCCGAAGGACTTCTTAAAGCGACGCTATATCCCGGCGTTACGACTGTCCTTAATGGCCTTGTGGGTGCAGTTGGTTTCAAGCCCACATTGGAATCGCTTCGGGACAATCGGGAGGTCCTGCTCGCTAACAAGGAAAGCCTTGTAATGGCCGGTGAGATTATCAGGGGTCTGTTAAGGGAAGGCAGCGGATCGCTTATCCCTGTCGACAGCGAGCATTCGGCGATCTATCAGTGCCTTGGAGGACGCGCCGATCATCCGGGATTATCAAAGATTATACTGACTGCCTCCGGAGGACCGTTCCTCAACCGCGATCCGGATCACTTCGACACTGTCACGGTCGAGGAGGCTCTGACGCATCCGACCTGGAAGATGGGCCCGAAAATCACTATCGATTCGGCGACCCTTATGAACAAGGGCCTGGAAATCATCGAGGCGCACTATCTATTCGGCCTGCCGCCGGAAAAAATCGATGTGGTCATTCACCCGCCCAGCATCGTACACTCGCTCGTGGAATTCAAAGACGGCAGCATGCTCGCGCAACTGAGCCATCCCGCAATGGAGATTCCGATCCAGTACGCGCTCCTGAGCGGAGAACGTCAGAAGACGCGGGTTGAGCCTCTTAATCTTGCCGAAACCGGAAAACTCGAATTTTTCCCTCTCGATACAAGGCAGTTCCCTGCGCCGGACCTCGCACGTCATGCCCTGACCCTTGGAGGCACAGCCCCGGCGGTACTGAATGGAGCAAACGAGGAAGCAGTCGGATTGTTCCTCGACGGAAAAATCCGGTTCACCGAAATCACCGCGCTCGTACACTCGGCAATCGAAGCCCATGACGTGATGGATGCGACCGAAGAAGGCATCATCTCTGCCGATAAATGGGCAAGGGAACACGTGCGTAACACCTGTCCGGAAGCTATTACTTAGAAGCGCAATGGCATCAAAAATATGTGAGAACCGCTTGCTCGGGGTATAATGTTACTCGAGTAGATTCCCCGGACGGGACAATGCAGTGGACATTACTCAGTACATAATGATTTATCTCTCGGGAGCGCTTCGACTGGTCGAGGTCATCCTGATTTTCAGCATCCTCGTAATCGGGCACGAATACGGGCATTTCCTTGTCGCGAGAGCATGCGGGATGAGAGTGGACGAATTCGCGATCGGATTCGGCAAGCGGCTTTTCTCGTGGAAACGCGGGGAGACGACCTGGTCAATTAACCTCGTGCCTATCGGCGGGTATAACAAGATTTACGGAATGGATCTCGAGGACGAGGAAGAGTCGCCGGAAGCGGAAGAAGACTCAAAGCCCAATGTACCGAAAGCAGCTCCCCAGGACTATTCGATTGCGCCTCGCGACGATCCGCGCGCGTTCGTGAACCGTCCGCTCTACCAGCGATTTTTTGTCGCCCTCGCGGGCTCAGTGGCAAACTTCGTCATCGCAATTCTCGTGGTCTTTCTGATGGGAATCACCATCGGATTTCCCGCCGCGGAACTCGGTGGTGTCATCCCGGGCGGTCCTGCCGATACAGCCGGGCTGATGACCGGAGACATCGTCACCCGCCTCGACGGAGTCAGGCTCTCGTCAACTGCCGATTTGCACAACGCAATACGCTTCTCGAACGGCTCCGCGCTTCATCTCGCGGGCATGCGAGGCAGCGAGCGTTTTAACGCGACAGTCATCCCTCAGTCGATACGTTTTGTAGATACCCATTTCTGCCGCCTTGGATTTGTCTACCTTAATGACGGGACTGTCCTGTATATTCGTCCGGACTCTCCAGCCGAGCGGTCAGACATTCAGCCCGGCGACATCATCATGTATGTCGACGGTATTCGGTTCCCGTCGCACCGCCTTGAAATAGAGGGCGGCGACGGAGTACTCAGCCTCAGGATTTACCGCGGCTATCATCGCGCCGGCGTCGATATCGAGTATTTCAACGATGAAATTCTCCACGACACCTACTCAACATTCGGCTTCTTCTTCAATGACGAGATGATTATCACCGACACCATCGAGGGCGGTATTGCCGATGAAGGCGGACTCGAACCCGGCGACGAGATCGTGGGAGCATCGACCCAGGTCTGGCTCAGTACCGAATTGCCCGAACCGTCCGATCCGGTGAGAGAAACTAGCTTCGAATACAGGCGTAATGGGGAAATTTATCACACACGACTGAATCCCGATCCCGGCTTTTCCCGCATCCAGGTCTACATGGACGATGCGTCGTTGCCGATACTGTCGGGGCTCCCGATCAACCACAGGCTTGCACAGGCGGGCATGAAATCGGGTGACGAGATACTGTCTGTCGAGGGTGTTCCCACTCCGAACGGGATCACCGCTTTTCTCGAACTGGAAAAGCATACCGGGAGAAGCGTGACTGTCGTGGCGCTCTCAAGCGGCGAAGAGCGTGTATTTACCATTCCCATACCATCCGAGCAGAATCGCGAAGAGCTCCGGGAATTCTTCATCGGGCTCAGATTTAAAACAAGGTATTTCGCCTCGGACCTTGTAGGAAGCTTCATTGCCGGTACCGATAAGTCTATCGATATCACGCGTCTGATTTTCCTGACAATCGGGATGCTTATCAGCGGAGAGGCGAATCTTAACGATCTCGCCGGACCGGTCGGAATCGCGGCTATAACCTACCAGGCCGCATCGAACGGGATTGTCGACCTTATTAATATCATGGTCCTGCTCTCTGTAAACCTCGCTATTTTCAACCTGCTTCCATTCCCGGCACTCGACGGCGGGCGCATTCTCTTCATGGGATTCGAAGCGATTCTCAGACGCCCGGTTGTAAATGTGCGGGTGGAGAACCTGATTCACATCGCGGGATTCCTCCTCCTCCTTCTCCTCGCACTCGTGGTCGCATACAACGATATCGCACGCCTGATTTTCTCCAACTAAATAATCTAACCAGGCCGTACCGCTGGCGTCCTCGCCGGCTCAATCTAACTCGGTGGCAGAATCTCCCTTAATCTCTCCGGATGATCGGTCGTGATCCCGTCCACGCCCATCTCGATATATTTCTCATAATCCTCATTTACCGTCCATACCCACACCGCCTTCCCTGCATCGTGTATCTCCTCCACCACTGCCCCGGTACACTGAGCTGCAAGCAGCCCCACAATCTCATGCGGTCCGTCAAGCGCATAATCGTCCATCGATGTCGTAAGCCAGCATGTCCGGCGGTCGCTGTCCGCCTCCCGGTATGCCTCCAAAACGGATTTATGGAAACTTAACACGACCGAAGACATATCTTCTCGTTCGCGAAGCATCCGGGCGATCTCTTCGCACTGCTCCGGCGAAATTTCAGGCTCCTTGAGTTCGATCGCTAGCGGTGACGGATTTACACAATCCAGCATCTGTTCAAGAGTCGGTACAGGCTCGTTTTCAAACTCCTCTCCAAACCAGCTTCCCGCATCGAGCTGATTAATTTCAGCAAGCCTGCATTCAGATACATCAGATGAAAGAAGACTTGTTTCTTCGGGCAGATCCGCTACGTTGGTCGTGCGCTCGACAGTCTCATCGTGCATGCAGACAGGGATCCCGTCAGCGGTGTGACGCACATCGATCTCGTAGTAATCCGGTCGGTAGAAACTGGACTGTACGACCGCGCCGCAGGTGTTCTCCGGTCCGAGTCCGGCGCCGCAGCGGTGCGCGATCATGATGACCCTCTCGAAGCCTTCCGGGGTTTCCGCACGAGCGACCGGGTCGGGGCTGCGTTCCGGTTCAGGGGGCACAAAAGACATACATCCTCCCATGACGAGGAGCAGTAATGCAATGAATATGAGAAACCAGCGCATACAGAATGCAGATTAACCGAGGTCGGCGACGTATACAAGGGGAAATCGATATCCCTAAAGTTTCCTCTCACAATGTCGAAATCAAGCGTAGGACCCTTTTAACCACCGAAGGGGGTGTGGGCATGTACATAGGAACCAGTTCGGGCGTAACTGCCCTTACAAAGGCCGTCGAAGCCTTCCAGAAGGCCGAGACGCTTATGCTGAGCGCCGTGAAGGCCGTTAACAAGGGCGATATACTCGAAGCCGCCCTTGCGGCCAATGAGGCTGAACTGACGGCTAAAAGCGCCGCTGCCGTCGCCAGGAAGGCGATGGAAATGTCCGATACGGTACTGGATATATTAGCCTGATAGAAACCGAAGACGATCGAATAGCCATCTAACCCATTTCAGGACCGGTCCGCCGACTCCCTCGGCGGACCACTTTTTTAGACTACTCTATAGTATGTTATATCTTGCGGGAATTGTAATAATGTGGTATAATCCTTACCAGTCGGACCAGTGTCCGGCGGAAAAAGGCACACCCGTCGCGAGGCGGGGTCGCAAAGCCAGGAGTCTCATCGAGACAGTCCGGTTGCCCCCCAGGGATCAGGCCCGGCTAGGTCTTAGAGGGCTCCAGGCATGTAATGCTGTTTGGGCCCTTGAGTCATTTTAGGGGATCAGGTAGGAATCTGAGAAAGCGATCTGAAACGGAGGACGACAATGAACACAGGATTCGTCCATAACATAAAGAAATCACTTCATCGAAAAGAGCGGGGCCAGAGCATTGTCGAATTCGCCCTGCTCGCGCCCGTGCTTATTATGCTCTTCATGGGCATGTTCGACTTCGGCTGGATTTTACACCAGCAGATCCAGATGGACAACGCAGTCAGGATGGGCGCGCGACGTGGCGCCGTCGGTGACACCACGAGCAATATCGTCCAGCGGATGATTGACGCTTGTACTTTTGACATTACCGCCGAGGATATCACCGTCGAGGTGAGGAATCCCGACGGGTCACCGGTCGGGGACAACAATGACCGCACCCCGGATAATCTCATTTACGTTGCGATCAACCGCAACGATGTCCACCTGATCACGCCACTCTCGGGACTTATCGAGGGATTCACCTCACTTAACCTCCTTGCGGAAGCGGAGTTTCTGATCGAGTGACGGCGGCTGGCGAATTGACAAACCGGAACCTAAATGTAATGGGCAGAGGACGGTGATGATATGACTACTTTGAAATATAAAAACCGGCATAAAAGCATAGTAGGAGCGCTCATGGCGAAGCTGGGCCTGCACTGCCTGTATAAATCCGAGCGCGGAAGCGCCTTCACCTGGGTCGTTATCCTGACTGTTGTTTCCATCGGGATGGCAAGTCTGGTGGTGGACGTAGGATTCATCCAGCGCGAACGCGCCAGCATGCAGAGGGCATGCGACGCGGCCGCGCTTGCCGGAGCCAAGCAGCTCCCATATGAAACCTCGGCTCTTCTCAGGGCAAGGGACCTTGCCATGCTGAACGGGTATACGCACGGTCAGGAAGAATGCACTGTCACCGGTCTGAGGAATCCGGACGGTATGCATTCGGGATGGTACCAGGTCACTATTACCAGACCCCTGGACTTCTTCCTTGCGCCTATCATGGGCTACAACAGCGGCGTGCTGTCTATCAGCGCGACGGCAAGCTACACAAGTCCGCTGCCCCTGTATATCTCCGGATCGGCAGGGGAATATGGCACCAGCGGGATCATGAACCTCAGTTGTTTCGGCCCCTACGCTCCGTACTCGTACGGTGACGCGTACTCAGTCCAGTGGCTGAATAACGGCGATGATAACCCGTACTATGACGACAACGGGTATGACTTCATGCTTCAGATCATGGATGATTACTTCGCAAGGAACGGGACAAACGATATCTGCATCCAGATTTTCGATCCGGATACGTGGAACATCGGCGACGCTATGAACTCGGGACCAGGGAAGGTCGACGAGATTCGTTATGCGCCCGGATGGCCGCACCCGCAGCCCACCACCGCATATACTACGACCAGGTTCTCTCTTTACGCACCGGATTCAACACCCGGGGATTTCACTGACGATACTTTGATCGCCTCCGCGGAATGGGGTCCCGGCGACAACTGGAGTGATATGCAGTGGGTCACGCCATCCGGTTGGTCGTTCAATTTGGCGACATATGGCTACGGAAAGTACCGGATTAACGTTCAAACAACCGATGGTTCCAGCGAGAACGGTTTCAACTTCCGTGCCGGACCGCCCGCAGCAACAGAAGGTGACGAGGACGACTGGTATCCTGACAACGGTACCGAGATAACCGCCCTCGGCACGCTGCCCATCAACTTCAACCAGGATGGAATTGTCGATGTCGATCTTGGATATATTCCTCCCGAAGCAGCCGGCTTCGACGTCTATATCAACAAGTTCGACACCGACGTAGGCGCCAAATCGGTCAGTTACTATGACGACTACGGGAATTCCTGGCCGGGTGAGTTGTCCGGAAACGGGACTTTTAAGCTCGATGTTATCACTATCCCACCGGGATATCCCGGGGGACGGCTCTATGCTCAGTATGAGGCCGGCGCGCAGGATACATCAAGCTGGCAGCTATATTTCGACGGCAAGCTCGATGACGCACCTGCAGAGCTCAGGCTCGTTGATTAAGGCTCAGTCATGCGTGTACGAGGAGCGCTTTCAAAACATAGAGATTGAGCAAGCAATCCTCCTTCCAGATTATGTGAGCACCTATTGCGGCATTTCTCCTCCTGTCTCTGGAAAAAGCGCCCCCGGTAAGGCCGGGGGCGCAGCATATTCCTGTGACCTGATTAAAAAAAAAGAGGGGGCTCGTTGCTCCCTCGTTACTTTCATTCAATCCTGTCTGAAAGCCATAAATGCCAATAAAGCGACTCAGACTTAAGGATCAACCTCGATGAACAGTAGTTGCTTATCCGCACTCACATAGCAGATTACCGCGAACCAGTCTCCCGTATCAGGATAGAAGCCGCCGCCATTGGCAATGGCATCGTCTACCATATCCTTCCCGGGACCGGGAGGCGGCATAATGCCGTTGGCGAAGTACCAGATGGCGTCCTGGACATCCTTCTTGGCGCCCTGCTTGTTGTTAAGAATGTAGTTGACTCTCGCCCAGTCCATTATGAAATCGGGATTGTCGGGGAAAGTCTCGGGCTCCAGGCTCGAGTACATCATGACGTCGCAATACTCCACGCCGGTATCGAGAAGAGCAAGCTTGTCGGCGCACCAGCCAAGCCAGTAACCGTTCATGTCCCAGCCATCGTACAGCCACTCAAATCCGTCAGGCACATCTGTGAACTTGACATTGAAGTAGCTGTAAAGTCCCCAGTGGACATAGGGGTTCATGCAAACCGTCTCGGTGGGAATCTCCGGAATGTTCTTGCCGTTATCGTCGCAGCACTGAATAGTGTGCATCGAGTATGTAGCCCAGTTCCTTCCGGGGAAATCCCATCCGCAGCCCCAGGCTGTCTGCTCTTCATCTTCGCCGTACTCATTTGGACCGATAACGACTGCATGAACAGCCACGATCAGTTCCGTCTCGCATTCCCAGTCTCCAAGAGGGATATACATGCCATGAGTGTACGGGAAATGGCCTACTTTCGGATTGCCTTTCTTTGTCTGGGGTATTCCATCGAGTGAGGTAGCGACAGCGACGTGTGAGTCAAGAAGCGTCCAGCCGTCGTAGACGATTATCTCGACATAAAGATAATCCTCATCGTTGGTGATTATTACCTCGCCCGCATCATAATGCTGTCCCGCTGTCAGGCATACTTTTGTTGCTTCCCCGCAGTAATCATCGGGTAGATAGCTGACGGTTCTTAAATCCTGCGGCTGGTCGGGGATCGTTGGAGTTGTCGATCCGCCGCAGGCGCTGACCGCAACCATCAGAAAAGCAGCCAGCATGAACAGGATAACCTGTCGGTTCATCAGCAATGGACCTCCTCGGTTCATGTGAGATTATTGCAAACTATAGCAACTCAATCCCGTTTAGTCAAGCACTACATATAATATAAGTAACAGCCCGCACGCTTCTTTTCAAGCACTTTATAGGACTATATTTTCCTCCTCCCCTGTAATGCCTTTATCAAAGTCACCTGGTCGGCATAATCAAGCTCTCCGCCTATGGGAAGCCCCGTCGCAATGCGTGATACATTCAATTCCGGAAATTTCTCATGAAGCAGGTCTGCCAGATATCCCGCGGTTGCGTCACCCTCGATGTCCGTATTTGTCGCAAGGATGATTTCCTTCACAGGCGGATCAGCGCTCTCGATTTTTCTCAGTAGCGATTCTACATTCAGGTCTTCAGGAAGCACTCCGTCGAGCGGACTTATCCTTCCTCCCAGCACATGGTAAAGCCCCCTGTAATCGTGTGCGCGCTCGATTGCAATCAGGTCGATAGGCTCTTCGACCACACAGATCAAACCCGGCTCACGAGTGGCGTCGCGACATACCGCGCACGGGCCGTCCTCGGCAAGATTCCCGCACAACGGGCACGGCGAAATACTCTCGCGAAGTTTCAGAAGGGTTTCCGCCAGCGCGCGGACATCACTTTCAGAGGTCTCCAGAAAGTGCAGCATCAGCCTCTGGGCGGACTTGGGTCCGATCCCGGGAAGCTTCTGCAATTCTTCAAGAAGCGCTATGACTGTATCGGGGAACAGGTTGGACATGCGATTACCTCAGATACCGAGTCCCGGGATGTTCATCCCGCCCGTAAGACCGTGCATGCGCTCCTGCTGCAACGTCTGCGCCTTCGATAACGCCTCCCGTACCGCCACTAGGACAAGGTCCTCCAGCATTTCGTGACCTTCGCTCAACGCTTCGGGATCGATGGATATCGACAGCACTTCACCTTGACCGCTTACGACACATTTGACCATCCCGCCGCCCGAAGTATGTTCGACGCGCTCGT
>Ga0272442_10006159_pt1 | contig 15888 bp, 10 predicted proteins | sample SSMForm2O_FD_200262 | JGI IMG/M metagenome (GOLD analysis project Ga0272442, IMG submission 200262) | Marine sediment archaeal communities from Little Sippewissett salt marsh, Falmouth, MA, United States - SSM-Form-2O | ecosystem: Environmental > Aquatic > Marine > Wetlands > Sediment ...
GTCCAGCCTGGACAAATGATGCCGAAAGAAGCTGGTGCCTTGATTTCAGCGGTGATGATAATTATGTGACAATACCTAATGAGTCTTTCTTCGACATCATCGGTGATATTACCCTGATGGCCTGGATGAAGGATGATTATACCGATTGGAGAAACCTCTCAACCATTATCGCTAAAGGTATGGATAGCAGCGGCGGCTGGGCGCTGCAGAAAGCAAGGAGGACCAATGCAATGAGTTTTTATGTCGATGTCTCAGGTATGCCGTGGGATGGAATCAAAGCTGGAGTTGGTATCTTCGATAACCAGTGGCACCATGTTGCCGGTGTATATGACGGCTCGAATGCTTATATCTATATCGATGGCGGACTGGACTCCAACTCCGTCCCCTGTTCGGGCAGCATGGCTACCAATAACTGGGACGTATATATGGGCTTGAACTCACAATCGATGGCTCGTTCATGGTTAGGCCGAATCGATGACGTACGTATTTACAACTATGCTCTGACCCAGACTGAGATTAATGAAATCTACACCGGCGGACCAACACCACCCGGCCAGGCTTCCAATCCCAATCCCACAGATAGCGCAACCGATGTAAGTATTGACGCCGACTTAAGCTGGACAGCCGGAAGCGGCTCTACCTCAAGTGATGTGTACTTCGGTACGACCAGTCCCGGCTCGTTTCAGGGCAATCAGACCACGACCACATTTGACACGGGCACAATGGCCTACGATACCGACTACTACTGGCGCATCGATGAAATTAACGCTGAAGGAACAACTACCGGCGTTGTCTGGAGTTTTACTACCGAACAGGAACTGCTGCCTCCGGGCCAGGCCACAAATCCCAGCCCCACAGACACCGCAACCGATATTGATATTGATGCAGATTTAAGCTGGACAGCCGGAAGCGGTTCTACTTCAAGTGATGTTTACTTCGGCACAACCAGTCCCGGCGCCTTCCAGGGCAACCAAACGGCTACGACTTTTGACCCGGCTACAATGGCCAACGATACGACCTACTACTGGCGCATTGACGAGGTCAACGCACAGGGTACGACCACCGGCAACGTATGGAGTTTCACAACTGAATCAGCCGGTCTCTTACCGTGGACTGACGGCTTCGAAAGCGGCGACCTCGTAACCGGCGGCTGGAATACTTCAGGTGATGCAACTGTCACAGAAAGGTCTTCTTATAACGGTAACTACGGAGCGGAAGTCGCAACAGTTTCCTGGATGGAAAAAGCTATCAGCACCGCAGGCTTCACCTCTATCCACGTCAAGTATGTACGCAAGACCAAGGGACTCGATAGCGGTGAATACCTCTATGTGGAGTGGTATGACGGCGGCGGATGGAATCCGCTCGAGTCCACGCAGGATACCTCCTGGCTCTCTAAGGACATAACCTGCCCTGCAGGAGCGGAAAACAATGCCGATTTCAAGGTCAGATTCCGCACCAACTCCAACAAGGGTAATGAATACGGCGCGATTGATGATGTTGAGATTACAGGCGCCTCTCAGTAGTATCTGTTCTATTGAAAGTGTCGTAAGCAAACTTTTTCATGCGTGGCGGCCATCAAAACCGCCACGCTTTTTGTAATACACTTAAACCTAAGAAAACCTCCCCCGTTCCACGCTGCCACCTGAAGGCACACCCGCACGGTTCCACATCTTCACAACCGAACTCCAAAATTCTCTCCATCGGTGAGCAGATACTTGCCAGACGTCGCGGGCAAACTCACCAACCGCCAAAAAAATAAGCTTCCCTGACAGAATCTCAAAGCTCATCCGAACTGAAATACTTAAAATAAGAACTGTTCATCCGAAGTTGGACGTTCAGGTCTCTTCAGGCAGGCAAATAATAACGATTTGCTTATACGTATCAATATTGTATGATACACTCTGTCAACTTACCGTTATTTATTTTTTAGAAAACCCAGTTGGATATTTTTATGTCAGATACAATTACCGGAATACTCAAACGCACCGACAGCAGGCAATTTGTCGTCAGGACAGGGGGTCGTTCTTATCGTAAAGAGCACTGTGAGATAATGGTGCCGACGAAATTAGCCGCCCAATACGCTCTAACTGAAGGGGCCGCTGTTACAGGTCCGGTTGAACGAAAAAAAGGCAAAGCAAGGCTGCTGTCTATAGAAACACTTGGTGGCATCGAACCAAAAGCGTTTGAGAAAAGGCCGCGATTTTCGGATATGGTAGCCGTCGACCCGCATCAGCGGTTTGACCTTGGACTTTCAGGTAATATGAGTATGCGGATAATTGATTTAATAGCGCCGATAGGCAAGGGCACGCGTCAGCTCATAGTCTCCCCCCCTAAGGCGGGTAAGACCGTTCTTTTGGAACAGATGGCGGTTGCAATAAATAAATGCTCGCCCGAAAGTCGAATCATCGTATTGTTGATAGATGAACGGCCGGAAGAAGTAACGCAGTTCCGAAGGACAGCAACGTGTGCTGAAGTAATTGCTTCTACAAGCGACCAGGGCGCCGATGAACACGTTGAGCTTGCAGAGTTGATGCTAAGTCACGTCCAGGTTGAACTCGAATGCGGCCGGGAGGTTGTCGTCTTGATTGATAGTCTTACAAGGATTGGAAGGGCATTTAATAATAGCCACAGACGCAAAGGTCAGCGACAAAGAAGCACTATGAGCGGCGGGCTCGAATCTGGCGCTATGGAGATTCCCCGCAGGCTCTTTGGCCTTGCGCGTACTATAGAAAACGGCGGCTCCGTCACTATCATCGCCACATGCCTGATAAATACTGGTTCCAGAATGGACCAGCTCATATTCGAAGAGTTCAAGGGAACAGGTAACAGCGAGGTCGTACTCGATAGAACCCTCGCTGAGGCCAGGATATTTCCTGCTATCGATATCCCTGCAAGTGGCACAAGAAAGGAAGCAAAGTTATACACCGGGGAGCATCAACAGGGGCTTGTTACGCTTCGACGGGTATTGTCTAACTATGGGGCTAAGGATTCCATCATGAATTTATTTAAACTGCTGAACAAGTTCCCCGACAACAGCGCATTTCTCGAGAGCATTTCCGCCGGCCACGGCAAATGAGAAATCTATCAAAATTTGTCATTGCGAGGAGCGCAGCGACGTGGCAATCTATTAAATCAACTCCGCAAACTTTACCCTATACCCAACGTGGTATGGGGCATTTTACCCTTTTGAATTGTTAATATTAATTTTTCCCTTTGCCTTTCCCCGTCCTTTCTGTTATTTTAATATCCCTAAATGCATAAGACATCCGGGAGCGAAATACTTCAGCAGAATAGAAAATATGATAATTGAACAAGTGAAGCAACTAACAAAAAAGTTTTGTAAAGATACGATTGAAAATTTTGTTTCATAATGTGTTAAAGATAAGGACCATATGGCAAAAGATTTCCACAATGAACCATTTGACGAAGAAACCATTTTAAAGCTGGAAATATTTCGGGGCTACATAAGAGAATGGGTACCAGTATTTTTGTCAAAGAGGATTTTTAATTGTATATACATTTTTGATTTTTTTGCCGGACCTGGAAAAGATTCTAACGACCAAAAAGGCTCACCGCTTATAATCATCGACGAATTGAAGAAATATTTTGAGCATCATATTTCACCGGCGGTTCCGAATATTGCTATAAAACTAATCTTCAATGATGTTGATCATGACAAAATCGATTCGCTGCAAAAAGAACTCTGTAATGAAGATGCTTTTGCCATAGAAACAACAAGCCTGAGTTTTGAGCAATCATTTGCTGCACAAAGAGACAACCTTAGGTCAAAATCTGCGGTTAAGCTGGTAATATTAGATCAATGTGGTGTCAAGCAGATTACCGGAGATGTTTTCAAGCAACTTATAGATTCACCCTTTACAGATTTCATGTTTTTTATCTCATCTTCTCATCTAAGGCGATTTATCTCTACTGGCGAATTTAAAAAGTATTTTCCTGAGATGTTACCAGCAGAAATAAAGAACGTGCCTGCAACAGATGTACATCGATTTGTGTGTCAGTATTACCAAAAACTTGTTCCATCCGACAAACAATACTACATTGCACCTTTTTCAATTAAAAAGGGTTCAAATATATATGGTATAATATTCGGTTCCGGAATTTTGCTGGGATTAGATAAGTTCTTAAAAGTTTGTTGGAATCAAGATAGTGTATCCGGAGAGGCTAACTATGATATTGACGATGATATGGTTCGCCAAGGTAAAACATTATTCGAAAGGCTCAATATTTCCAAGAAAATCGATTTTGTTCAAGAGCAACTTGTTGACTATTTACACGTTTTCAGAAGTAATAATGAATTATATAAATTTACCCTTGAAAATGGTTGCCTTCCCACGCATACTGTGGATGTTTTAAAAAGATTGCAAAAAAATGGAAGATTAGAAACCAAACCATCCGATACAAGAAAAAGTAGCTTTTATCTGAATTGGAGACATTACAGAAACCAAGAAGTTAAGGCGAAATACCGGATAAAAAAATGAAAAAGAGTAAAATAGAATGGACGGAATCAACTTGGAATCCGGTAACGGGCTGTACTAAGATAAGTACCGGCTGCCTTAATTGCTATGCCGAGCGTATGGCTTTGCGCTTAAAGGCGATGGGCCAGCCTAATTATCGTAACGGTTTCAAGGTTACCTGTCATCGGCATACGCTTGATATGCCGTTGCGATGGAAAAAACCTCAGATGATTTTTGTCAATTCAATGAGTGACTTTTTTCATAAAGATGTGCCGGATGATTTTGTCTTTGATATTTTTTCCACGATGCTGCAGGCGCACCAGCATCAATATCAAATCCTGACTAAAAGAGCGGAAAGACTGACGAAATTATCAACCGTACTACCCTGGCAGGAAAATATATGGATGGGGGTTACCGTTGAGGATGCGGATTATAAATACCGCATCGATTACCTCAGATACACAGGAGCAAAGATTAAGTTCCTATCGCTTGAGCCGTTATTAGGTGATTTAGGAGAACTTAATCTCGATGAGATTGACTGGGTGATTGTCGGCGGCGAATCCGGGCCTGGAGCAAGACCGATAGAAATCGGCTGGGTCAGGAGTATAAGGGAACAATGCCTCGCTCAAAATGTGCCGTTCTTCTTTAAGCAATGGGGCGGCGTAAACAAGAAGAAAGCCGGAAGACTATTGGACGGCCAAACTTGGGATCAAATGCCAACTGCTTTTCGAGCTAATATGTATGCTTGAATCTGTTTTTGCATCCGGCTATATTTCTTTTAACTGTACCTTTCCTATCTACCCTGATATTCTTTAAAGCTCAAAGACACTGTTGCTGCCTCCAGTGAGTTTACCCAAAGCTTGCTGAAGGGGACTTTTTTTACTTATTCCGGAGCTTCGCTCCTGCATAAAATCTGATGTTCCGAATGGTGGCCTCTGGCACCAACAGCTAAAAATTTAATCAGTCCCATTTTTTCCTTGAAAATTCCAAAACATCTTATACAAACAGCCAACGCACTAAAATAGTGCGGTAATTATTCTCTTAAGAGAGAAAAAATGAATAAGGTAAAGTATCTTTTACTCGTAAGTATTTCGGGCATGCTATCTGTATCGTTTCCCATCTTTGCAGCGAATTCGCCGGATGCCAGGGATGTGCTGCGTAGATTTACAGAAGCAAGAAAAAATTTAACTTCTTTTATTATAAAGGTTAAGATGGAAAATACGTATAATTGTCCTGTGTATAATTGGGGCGATACAATGTATGGTGCTTCTGAGTTCAGATTTGATGGTGTCAGGGGTAGGGTCTCCAGTGATATGTGGGGTAATATTAATATGGCTAATCCCGATGTTCCTGAAGATCAGCCGCTGTATACCAGCAGGCTGTGGGAAGGGGAAAACTTTTATTCTTATTCTCGTAGCGCTACTCCTGCGAAGGGCCATCTGATGATGAACAGAGTAAAGGATCCAGGAGGTGTTCCGAAAAGCTATACAGAATTCGTACAAAACTCAATAGTTCCTGGTTTGATGATGGGGTACATTCGTGGTAATAGCGACAGGCAGATAGAGGAAGTATTGAATCGTGCTGAAGACCTTGATCTACGACAGGAAGAATTAAGAGGTGTAAATTGTTATGTCATAGATACGGTAGTAAAAGAAAAAGGCAGTTATACGCTCTGGATTGATCCAACACATGATTATCATATTGTCAAATTACACGTTTTGCGAAAAGGAGGTGATTATTATGGTGAAGCGAAGATACCGAAAAATGATTCAAGTGATATGACTGTTGAGGTTTTGGATTTTCAGCAAATAGCAGATTCGTGGTTTCCAAAGCGGTATAAAAAGATGGAAATAGTTATTTCTAAAGGTGTTTTTGAAGAACATACTGTAATTTCAGATATCACAAGTATTGTTTTGAATCCGGACCATGATGCCCTGAAATCCTTCACTCCTTATGATATTCCAAATGGAGCCCCTGTAACAATTATGGCTTTCCATAAGGTAAAGTATGTCTGGCAGGATGGCAAACCAGTCAGGACCGAAGAAAACTAAGGACAGCTTGACCCTAAGGGGCCACCCATTTTTTCCTTTTTAATATTCCTTTTCCCTATTTTACCCATCTTACCCATTTTAACATTTTAACAACACTCCACTAGCTCCGGCAGATTTGTCATCCCCGGGCTGTTTCTATCTTGGCAAGCAGCAGGGGACAACGCGGCATTTTTGTCCGATTTTTAATCCGCCACACAATAAAGCACATCTTTTTGCATCATTTTTTTCAATTTTTCTTCATTTTTTTTCCTTTTTTCCTCTTTTCTTTGTCATTTTGTAACTTTTTTTTCAATTTTTCGTCTTTTTTTTCTACCCCACCCTTGATTTTAGCTCAAAAATAAGGCTGCCCAAAATCCCCACACACAAAACCACCCCCATTTTTAGCTCAAAAATAAGGTTGCCAAAAAACCATACACCCCTATTTTAAACCCCAAAAACAAACCCAATTCAAACCCAATTTCAAAACCGGTCTTTCACACTTTCAACCTTGATATTCGGGCTTTTCTGTTTTAGGATGCCCGTATGAAAAAGGAACTTTTTAATCTTTCAGGTAAAACCGCATTGGTTACCGGAGCCAATCGAGGTATCGGCCTGGCAATTGCAGAAGGCCTGGCTGAATATGGCGCAGACCTCGCAATCACTGCCCGAAACAAAGAGCAGTTGGAAAACGCAAAACACAAAATCGAAAGCAATACCAGCCAAAAAGTCCACACATTTTCTTTTGACCTTGAAAATACAGAACAAATTCCCAGACTCTTCAAAGATATTATCAGCCGAACAAAACAACTAAATATCCTTGTCAATTGCGCAGGCATCAACAGGCGCTCAGCCGCTGAAGATGTCGAAACGGAAACCTGGGAGCAGGTCATAAAAGTTAACCTTACAGCCGTATTTTTGCTCTCACAGCAGTTCTGCCGACACCGAAAAAAACTCGGCAAAAGCGGCAAAATAATCAATATCGGCTCTCTCCAATGCAAGGCAGCCAGGCCCACAACTACCGCTTATGCCGCCAGTAAAGGGGGGATCGCTATGCTGACCAAATCGCTGGCGGTTGAGTGGGCCAAGTATAAAATCAATGTTAACGCAATCGGCCCGGGCTATATCGCCACTGACCTTACAGCCAAACTAAAGGCCGACAAAGACTTTAACAAGTGGGTGATTTCAAAAACACCGCTTGAAAGATGGGGACTGCCTGAAGATATCGCCGGCACTGCCGTTTTCCTGGCATCGAGCGCAAGCGATTTTGTTACCGGACAAATCATTTATGTAGATGGCGGCTGGCTCGCAGCTCTTTGAAATAAGGCGCAAAAGGCAGGAACAAAACAGATTCGGGCGGCTGCCCAGCTTTATTGCTGTTCTTTGGCTTTTTCCGAGACGAGGTATTTCTCGACTTCGCCGCGGATGAATTTGAGCCGGTCGCAGATTGGAAGTTTCTGTGTGCAGGCTTCTTCGCACAGGCGGCACTCGGTGCATTTATCGAGGCCATTGTTTTCTAAGTCTATGCCCCAGTGCCACTTAAGGTTATTAATCATCTCCATAGGGTCATTGGGCGCCAAAACGTGACGATTATAACCAGCCATCATTTTCGGCACCTCGATACCCTCCGGGCAGTTGTCGCAATACCGGCAGACGGTGCAAAGCTCGTTGAAACTGCTTTCGAGGCTGCCGCGAATTTTATCGATGGTTTCGGCAGATATAGGTTCGTAACCGTCAACGGCTGAGATTGCTTCGTTGAGCTGTTCGTGACTGCTAAAGCCGACAAGGGCAATGGTGATTCGAGGGTCGTTGATTAAAAATCGCAGGGCTCCTTCGACAACACTCTCATCGCAGCGGCTCTTTACAAATGCGAAACGGTCGGGGTTTTGAGGGATAAGGCCGCCGCCGAGAGGATTCATAACGACGACGCCGAGGCCGAGCTTTGCGGCGGCATCGAGACCGGCCTCGCGATAGCCAAAATTCATAGCTGAATAACCAAGCAATACGCCTTCAAAGGGGTAATCATGCAGCATTTTGCCAATATCAGAGCCGGTCATATGGGTCGAAACGCAGATGTGTTTTATCAAACCCTCCTCTTTCAAACGCTCGAATTCAGCCAAAGCCCCTTTGGCTTTTCTGTTTTGATATTCATCAAGCGTCAGAACGTACCAGACATGATAGAAATCGATGTAGTCAAGATTCATTGTTTTCAGCGAACTTTCAAGCTCTTTGCGGATTATTTCCGGGTCCGGCTTGTTCGACTTTGTTGCAACGTAAAAGGGCTTTTGGGCCCGTGTTTTATTCATTTGCTTGAAGGCTTCTCCGAAGATTTCCTCGCTTTTTGGATAGCCTGGAGCAGTGTCATAATAATTGATTTCCCTGTCATAGGCGGCTTTTACAAGAGAAGCGCAGGAGTCGATGTCGTCCCGATTAATAAAGCGCATTCCACCAAAACCTATGTTGGAGACCTCTATGCCTGTCGAGCCGTAAGTTTTATAAATCATAAGCTTAACCCTGAAATTTGGAGGTTATTATAAGGCGAAGCCGTTAATATTCAAATTGCTTTAAAGCTTATTTTTTGATATCTGGTAATGAAATTATGAATTGCGGCAAAATTACGCCGGGTTATGAGACCATTTTGAACCAGCCTGTCAGATACTGCTGTGTAAGGATAAGCTGGAATTTCCAAGTCAAAAGACAAAAGATGCGCTTAGAAATATGTAATTTTGCCCGAACAGCTTGACAAAAGGCAGGGGTACCGATAGGCTAACCTTAATGTTTCATAGGGAATATCAGTTTTATGTAAACAAGGACGCAAAATCGCTATGTTAGGTGTACTTTTTGGTCAGGGCGAAGTACTGGTAATCATTGTTGTTATCGCTATCCTGGTCTTCGTGCTGGCCAGACGAAGACGGTAAAAGAGATAATTAATTTCAACAAATTTTTAATTTAATAGGAGAATTATTATGGATACTCAGTGGGAAAACTCGCCGGGAAGAAGATTTGGCCCCGGCACAAAAGTGAAGGCGATTTTTATGTCGGTTGTGGTGGTTCTTATTATTCTGGGAGCGCTGATCGGCAGTTCGATTGTGAAAATCGAAGGTACTCAGGTGGGTATCGTGGAAAAGAAACTGGGCGGGGGCCATCTGCCGGCTGGCCAGATTCTTGCGGTGAAGGGTGAAAACGGAATTCAATCACAAATAATGATGCCTGGGTGGCACTTTTTCTACTGGCCCTGGCAGTACGATATCAGTAAAGTGCCTTTGACCGAGATAAAGGAGGGGTCGGTAGGTCTGATACAGGCGAAAGACGGCCAGAGCCTGCCTCCTAACACTATCTATGCGCCCGAGTGGGATGAACCGAAAGAAATGCTCAAAGCCGAGTACTTTCTGTCGGAAGGCAAAGGGTATAAAGGGCCGCAACTGACCGTACTTAAGCCGGGAATGTATCGGCTGAATACCGAACTGTTCACCGTTAAACCCGCGCCCGTTGTGAACGTGAAAGTTGGAACCGTGGCGGTGATAAAGAGCAACGTCGGTGAGGTGGCGGCAGCGACTAAAGAGCGACTGGTTGAAGTTGGACAAAGAGGTATATGGAATAAGCCGTTAATGGAGGGGCAATTTTATCTGAATACAAACGCCTACGAAGTTACAATAGTGAGTATTCGTCAAACAAAGGTCAGCTACACAGCGGAGATGGAGCAGGGAGAAGCAGGAAAAGCCCAGCCCCTTAAGCCGATAACGGTGCGCAGTTCGGATGGCTTTACCTTTCCTGTGGATGTTCGGGTGACCTACCTTATTGAAGGAGAAAACGCACCTCGCGTAGTGGCTACGATAGGTGACGACGAACTGGTGCTGAACAAACTGGTAACGCCGACGGTAAGGGCGATTTTCAGGAATAACGCTGAAAAGGTCAAGGCATTAGAGTATGTTCAGAATCGCTCAGTTCAGGAACAACAAAGCGCGTTAATGCTCAAAGAAGAATTAGGCAAATACGGTGTAACGGTCCTTGCGGTTCGCATTGGCGATGTTGGAGACGAAAAGAGCCTTGGTGCACTTTTGAAGACGCAAACCGACCGTGAAATAGCACTTCAGGAACAGACAACATTCGAAGAACAACAGCGAGCAGCCGAAAAACAAAAGGCACTGTCCTCGACCCAACAGGAAGCAGAAGAGGAAAAGCGTCTGGCGACGGCGGCTTACGGGGTCAAGGTGGCTGAACAGGACAAGCAAAAGGTAATTATTGCGGCGCAGGCCGAGGCAGAACAGGTCAAAGTTATAGCTGAGGCCAAAGCGAAGGCTTACGAGTTGATTTCCAGTGTAATCGGCCCGGATAATGCCGCCCTTATCGAGATTATGAAACTGGTTGCCAGCGATGCTATCCGGATTACGCCCGAGGTAATGGTGGGCGGCGGTTCCGATGGTTCCGATATGACCGATGCTTTGATGGGGACTATTCTTAAAGGGATGCTTAAGAAGGAAGTCCAGGCCGGCAAATCCGAAAAATAGGTATTAGGCGGATAGTTCAGGCCGGGCGACTTTTCAAAATCGCCCGGCCTGAATATATCGTTGAAATCTTTTTAATACAAATCACGGCATACTACTTTTTTTATAAATGCTTAAATGCTGTTTTTGGCAGTTGAAGCTATTTTTCTCAATTGCATCACGTCCAGCTTTCCAGAGCCAAGCGTGGGCATCGATTCTATTTTTATATAATTATTCCGGCGGGGTTTCCAGATATTTGGCAGATTGCTGGTATTCATTATTTCATGAAGCTTTTCGACGGAGCCGGCCTTTTCCAAATACAGAACAACAATCTCTTCACCCTTTTTATCATCGGGGACACTTGTCACAGCTACGACATTTTCATCCGTATCAAGGGCGTTTAGAAAGACCTGTTCAATGCTCAGGTGCGGGACCATTTCTCCGCCGATTTTGCTAAATCGCGACAGTCTGTCGGTTATTGTCAGGAAACCATCTTCGTCAATTTTTGCAATGTCCCCGGTATTGTACCAGCCGTCTTTTATGACGCGAGCCGTTTCTTCCGGCTCATTAAGATAACCGAGCATAACGTTCGGACCTTTGACCATTAACAGTCCTGTCCTGCCGGTCGGCAAAGGCTCTTGTGTTTCACAATCCACTATTTTAACCATTACTCCCGAAATCGGCCGGCCTACAGTACCCTCTTTGTTGACAATTCGGTCCGGGTTTTGCTCATCAGGAAGATTAAACGAAACCACCGGCGAAAGCTCTGTGGCCCCGTAGCCTTCCAGCGGTCGAATATTGAACTTAGCCTCAAAAGAATCGGCAATACTTTTCTTAAGTTTCTCCGCCCCCACAACCACCGCCCACAGACTGGCAAAATCGGCGGGTTTGGTTTTTCTCATATATTTCAAAAGAAATGTCGGCGCTGCAAAGAGAACCGTAGAGCGATTTTTGTCGGCAACTTTGCCAACGAGTTCAGCATCAAGGGGATTAGCTACATAAGCGGCTGAGACACCACTGATTACCGGCAGCCACAATGAACAGGTGAAACCGAAGGCGTGAAAGAAGGGCAGTACGGCACAAAGATTATCATCGGGTTTTAAGTGAAAGACACTTGTTAGAGCTTTGATATTGGAAATTATGTTGTTGTGACTTAGCATAACCGCTTTCGGACGGCCGCTGCTGCCGGAGGAAAAGATAATAGTAGCCAAATCATCGGCACTATGCCGGCCGGCATTTGCCAGCAACGGAGGAGGTAAAAAACGTGCCTTAACATAGGTTTTTAATTTCGCAGTGAACTTGAGCTTAGGGATAACATCTTCAAGGAAAATAAGGCCTGGCAAATTTTCGAATTTTTTTATTTTTTCGAGGAAGCTGCGTGAAGAAATAATACATTTGACTTCACACTTTGCGAGAGATGATTTTATTGTCTGCTCCGAGACTATGTAATTGAGATTCACCGCCACCCTTCCGAGCAAAGTTACCGCGAAATTGGCCAGCGCTGCACCAACTGACGGCGGCAATATAATGGCAATTTTGTCGGGGGAAGGTGCGAGTTTATCAAGTTTGGCACTGAGAGCCAGGGCAGCTACAAGTGTTTGGCCGTAACTTAGATGTTTTCCTGTGGAATCAGAGATGCAGCGTTCGGGCCAATTCTTACGTGCGGTCCTGACAAAATATTCGCCTAAAGACCCCTCAAGTTTTGGCTTTGCGTTATTCATCGCTGAGTTCTTAAAAAGCCTCCATATTATATACCAAATTATTATGTCAAAATAAAACTATTTTGACCATTACGGGACGAGTCAGCTTAATCAGTCGGTTTTTTGTTTATTATTACGGCTTTATTGCCAATTGGCAGTTGTAGAGTAAAATTCCAGTTACTGCCATCAGGGGCTTCTCTGCTTCTGGCAAAGCCGTAGGAAGTTCCGTCGGCATCCCAGAGAAGCTTACGATTATCCAGGAAATGGCCTATAGGGTATTTTCCGGTAATAGTCGCATAGTACCACTGCCAGGGGAAATTATGGTCCTTTATGCCCTGGTCTATATCAGTAACATCCACATTGTGAGCAAAAGTCAAATCATACTGTGTCCATTCGAGAGTGTAGTCACGTGTATAATAATGGTCGGCCCAATATTTTTTGCCGGCCTCCATATTGATATCACCAAGTAAATTTTCCTGCCAGTTATGAGGCACATAAGCGTCGAGGAATGTCAGATGAATATCGGTTCCGGTTTTTTGAGCAAGTATTCCAGCGGCGGCGCTTGCTGCCCAGCAGCCGCTTGAATGAGCAATGAAATGAATATGTTGTAAGTCAGCATCAAGAGCAAGGACTTGCTCTGCGAGGGCCGGGCCTGCGATATCAGAAGCATAAGTAACAGCATCGGCGGGATTTAGACTTGCTGCGCCCTTGGCCCAATCAAAGTATCCACAAAGCCAGATTTCCGTATCCACCTTCTGCTGTATTGCTATTGCCATATCTTCGGGCCAATCGCCTCTGCCCTTTTCAATCCATCCGTGTACGACCACAACCAAAAAGAGGGGTTGTGATTTCGAGGGAGATGACCGGCCAGCGCCAACAAATCGCAATTTATCAGTGTGAGAATTTCTGCAGGAGTTTACACAGCAAACCGTTGCCGCAAGAATCATTGTAATTGCAGTCAATATTAAAATTCTTTTGGACATAATGCAGAAGCACTTAATAAACCTGCTTGTCTTTGGCGTACCTGTTCAACAAAGGCTTCGAGGCGAGTGGTCAGAGTTGAGTCCTCCTGGCCGTCAAAGCTCAAATTCAAAACAGGCATCTCACCACAGTCGCCACTTATGCGCATCGTTTGGGTACTGACGATTGTCGATGGCATACAACTAAAGGGCATAACATTTATGACTCCGCCGTGGCCATAATGATAAAACTCTATCATTTTGCCTACGCTAAGTATCGCTTCGCCTTCAAAGGAATGGTGGAGATAAGGCCGTCCAAGTTCGATTACTTTTTCTATAGGAACTTCGGCCAACCGCCCAAATCTTTTCTCCAAAGGCCGGGCGAGGTTCTTTTCAATTTTTTTCTGGAAATAGTCCTGAAGCATATTGGTCATAAAACTGCCCATCTGTCCCCAGCGACGAGCCTGGCTGGAACGAGTGAAATTTGTATAGTAAATCCACTCCGCCAATGAAGCCAAACTGCAAGCGGCCCCGAGTTCCTCAAGTCGGGCGATTAAGTTCATATTGGCAAATGGATGGCTGCGAACGTAAATTTCTCCGACTATTCCAATCGTCGGTTTTTGCACTTCAAGATCTAATGGCAGCTCTGCGAATTCTTCTGAAATATTATCCATAAGACTACATAACCGGGACAGAGAGCTACGTTTTTCAATTGCCCCGACCCATCGGTTAAGAGATTTTTCGTAGAGCTGCTGAGCCTGTCGGGTATCTTCGGCGAAAGGGCGCAGCTTTAAAATCAGCTTGGCGAGCAAATCTACTCCTACCGCTGCGGTCCATAAGTCTTTCATAAAATTCCCTGTAGCGGAACCATTTATGCTGGCGGTGAAGTCCTTGTAGAAGCTGCCATCCTGGTTGGGTGATATTACAGGTACATCTGCTGCTCCAGCGTATCTGAGAATCAGCCTGTGCATACAATTGTACATTCCGAATCTGCAGGGCCCGGAACTTCCGGGCATTAAGAAGGCGGTCTTTTGCGGGTCAAAGTCTTCGGCAGTTACAACGCTCAGCATGTCGCCGGTGGTGATGGCACATGGCAGGCATTCTTTGCCGGTAGTGAACTTTCTGCCCTGCAAAAGAGCGGAGTCATCAGCTATAGGCATAACCTCAGCCGGCTGGCCGTAAGCCCTGAAACAGGCGGCTACACCATAAGCACAATCACTCATATATGGAATATACAATTTGCGTTTGCAGCTGATAGTTTTTGTCGGTAGTTTGAGTGTCGGTCTTTGGGGCTGTCGGCGAGGGCGATAATGCTTTAGGCTCTCAAAAAACGCCTCAAGCCGGGTTATGACGCCGGCATCTGCGGAATGTTCGTCAATTTCGAGTTGCAGGCACGGTTTTTGGGCCATTATGTCCTTGAAAAATGTCAGAAGGAATGAATCGGGCCCACAGCCGAAATTTGAAAGATATATCGCAAAAAGTCTGGGGTCTTTTTTGATTATTTCAGCGGCCCTTAAAATCTTCTGGCCGTATGTCCAGTAAACCTGGCGGTGCAGAGACTCGTCGGCAAGTTCGGCACCAGCGATGTCCAGCATATCCATAGGTATTGTCCGAACGCCAAGCTCGGCGAGCTTTTTGGGCAGGTGCAAATTCAAGCCTTCATCGCAGCCATTATAAGGGCGGGAAATCAGAACAAAGAGCTTCTGTTCGGGTTCTGTCTGTGAAAGAATTTCGGCGCCTTTTTGCTTCAAAGTATCCTCGAAAGATTCCTGAACGGAAAAGGCCTGTTTAATCGCTTTGTGAACGGCTGAAGCAGAAACCTTTAACTGCCTGCCAAGCTCTGTGAAAGTTTTTCGCAACAGCTTCTGTCCTTCACCCATACGAATCGGCGCGGTCAGGATTTTTGTACCGCCGGTATCTAAAGCGTCTTTATCTCTCCCGGGACGGCCATCAAGCTTGTTGGCAAAAGCAGTTTTGGCCTGGTAAGGCAGTGACTGCACATAAGGACATAACTGATTGTGCCTGTTGATAGAAAAGCTTGCCGTCATCGAGACGATGCTCGGCAGAAAGATGTAATCGACCTGTCTATCTATCAACTCTGCGATGTGGCCGTAGGCGACTTTTACCGGAAAACAGGTCTGAGCGGTAACGGTTTCGACTCCCATACGTATTATTCTTTTGTCCGTCCTACCGGAAAGAACCACATTAAAACCCAGCAATTTAAAGAATTGAGAAAACAACGG
>Ga0272442_10006160_pt1 | contig 15888 bp, 15 predicted proteins | sample SSMForm2O_FD_200262 | JGI IMG/M metagenome (GOLD analysis project Ga0272442, IMG submission 200262) | Marine sediment archaeal communities from Little Sippewissett salt marsh, Falmouth, MA, United States - SSM-Form-2O | ecosystem: Environmental > Aquatic > Marine > Wetlands > Sediment ...
TTCACATGAGTCAGGGCTTATCCCAATGACTTTTGCATTTAAGGTTTTAAAATCATCTTCTTTATAACTAAATCCTTTTGCTTCAAGTGTACAACCTGGCGTGTTGTCTTTAGGATAAAAATATAACACTACCCAGCTTCCTTTATATTCTTTTAAGCAGGTTGCTTGATTGTCCTGATCAGCTAAACAAAAATCTGGTGCTTGTGTATTTTCACCTAGCATTATTATAGTAACCCCCATATTAAATGTTTAGATTAAAATAGTAAGTAGGTCTGGTATTTATTATTTTCGTCTGATACCATCCATTAATAGATTTTTTATGTTACTAGTTTTTACAAAAGAGCACTATTTACGTTTCAATAGATATCTTAGAGCCATATGCTTTCTTTATCGTATCAGCAAGTATCTGAGATGAGATTATTACCATAGGCACTCCTATTCCAGGATGGGTGTAATGGCCTGTGAAAAACAGGTTTTTAATTTTTTTACTTTGATGACTCGGTCTGAATACTGCTGTTTGTTTAAGCGTATGGGCAAGACCTAACGCTGTTCCCTTATATGCATTATATCGTTCTGTGAAATCGTTATGTGCAAAAATCCTCTTTGTAATTATCGAATCAATTATTTTTTCTCCAGTCAGTTTTTCTAAATGCCTTAGAATCTTTGTAAAATATTTTTGTCGTGTTTCATCAGTATCTTTTAAACCAGGGGCTACAGGTACTAGGATAAATACGTTTTCACATCCTTTAGGTGCGACACTTGGATCTGTTTTTGAAGTACATGATACATAATATGATGGCTCATCAGGCCATTGAGGATCTTGAAAAATCTGTTGAAAATGGTTTTCCCACTTTGGTTGGAAATACAGGTTATGATGGATTAAACTATCTAATTTTTTATCTAAACCAAGAAAGAGAAGATACGCAGACGGAGCAATTTTTCGTTTATCCCAATATTTTTCTGAAAAACTTTTATATGCAGGCTCAATTAAATTCATATCCGCGTATGCATAATCAGCATTCATAATAACAATATCTGCATCATACGTAGTATTTTTAGCTTCAACACCTACTGCTTTTTTATTTTCTACTTTAATCTTTTCTACAGGCTCATTGAATATAAATTCTACATTGTTTTCTTGGGCGATTTTTACCATTGCATCAACAAGTTTACCCATGCCGCCTTGTGGATACCAAACCCCTAAATTAAAATCAACATGAGACATTAGAGAATACAACGCAGGGCTATCATAAGGGGATCCTCCTAAAAAAACAATAGTATATTCAAGTATTTTTCTTATTTGATCACTTTTAAAAAATCGTTGAGCATAATCATCCAGTTTATCAAACATATGTAGTTTTGTTCCTTCTACAACAAGTTTTGGTTTTAAAAAATCGGTGAAATGACGATAATCCTTATAGATGAAATCTTTCATTGCAATATTATATTGATATTTTGATTTCTCCAGATAGTCTTTCATTTTTTGAGCGCCATCAGGTTCCATTTGTTCAAAGAGTTTAAGATTTTTTTCTAAATCTGCTGCAACATCTACAACATTATCTTTACTGAAAAACACGCGATATGATGGATCTAATCGCACTAAGTCCATGTAATCACTCGGTTTTTTATTGAATTGTCCAAAATAATTTTCAAATACATCAGGCATCAAATACCATGATGGACCCATATCAAATACAAAACCTTGATCTTTATAGACTGATGCACGACCTCCTGCTTGTTCGTTTTTTTCAACGACAGTTACATCAAAACCTTGTTTTCCAAGTATGCCTGCAGCAGCTAAACCTCCAAAACCTGAGCCAACAATTATCACTGATTTCTTATTCATACTAATTCACCCTTAATTTGCTTTAGTATTAATTTTATTTCTGCTCCATTTATTTTTAAAATAAAGGTATACAAGTAAATAAAATGAAAGCATTGCATAATTATAAAAAAAATCTTCAAGAGGTATAGTAGTAACTCGTATCCCCCATATAGCGTTAGGATTATAATATACCACGATTAGAGATGTTAATAGATAGTTAAATACTATAAAAGGGATGAATGATAACAGCATATACAGCCAATAATTTCTTGATGAAAACATGAATTTACCGCGCCAGGCTGCAATAAAAAACAATAATGCACAGGAAAACATTGCAAGGATTGTGTAATCTTGATTTCTAAAAGCAAGCCCTATTAAAATGAATAAACCGCCTATAAAAAAATAAGCAAATTTATTGTATGGAACTTTTTTATCTTTTACAAAATATGTTAGATTTTCATAGATAAAAATACAAGCAAAAGGCACAGTTATAAAAAATAATATCTCTTCAAGCGGCAACCCAACTATAGATAAATCAGTTACATACTCGTGGTTAAACCACCAATCTCCTCTATAGGTTACAAGGGCATCCCATAAAATATAAATTGTTCCAACAATAAAAATTGAAGTAAATAAAGGTTTAAAGTTTTTATAATATTTTATTTTCCAGGTAAATGAAAACAGTAGTGGAAATGAGATGATTAGCGCGTCAATAATCAAATAGTTTAGCATATGTTTCATAGACAATAATGCCCAAATAAGGTAAATATTTTTTTGTTATCTTAGATGTCTAAAAACCCACCATTGAATAAGATATTTTAATATTCCTGGGGCAATTAATCCAGGAAATACATATTTGTAAATTATTAAACCTCGCCAGTCACCTAAGCTAATTACCATTGGTGATCTCCCAGATTTATATTTTATAAGTGGTTTTTGTTTTAATAGTCGTTTTATGTTTTTTGCAATAATTTTTGCATGTAGTTCAGCTTTCCTTGCGTTTTTTTCTTCTTTTACATTTGAGATGTCTCCGCCAACAAAAATATTTGGATAACCTTCAAGTTGCAGATAATCGTCAACCTTCAACGCTTTTCGATCGGTAAAGCAACTATCTGAGAATTTTTTCATAAAAGCAGGATTTGTTTTTATTCCCGTACACCAAATGCAAAGATCAGCTTTTATTTCTCGATTTTTTGTTGTTATATATGTTTGTTCTTTGTGAGAAGCGATTTTTTCTCCAAAGATTAGCTTGACATTGTTTTTTTTAAAAAAATCGATGGAATAGTCTGATGCATCTGATGGTAGTCGTTCTAAAATATGGTTTCTAGGATGAATGAAAGTCAGTTTTTTTTGAGGTGCTTTGGTAATAATTTCCCCTGTAATTTCTGTCCCTATAACTCCTCCACCTACAATTAATATATGATATGCATTTTGTATTTTTTCAGCTATTTCGCATGCTTGTTTGCCATTTTTCAACACATAAACATTTTTTTTATTATCTAAAAATATTGGGTATTCAATTCCAGTTGCAATTACTAAAACGTCGTATTTTATTGTTCCTTTGTTTGTTTTTACATGTTGGGGGGTTATTTCACGTATAGTATCTACAATTATGTCTGTTTTATGTAGAAATGCAGTGTATTCTTTTCGTAATTTTTCAATGAGTGAAGGTTTGAATAGCACTTTGTGAAGACTTGGTTGATATTCATAATATGATTTCGAGTCGATTAGTGTTGTTTCTATATTCTTTGTTTTCTCTAGGTATTTTGCAATAAACACTCCGCAGAATCCGCCACCGACTATTACTACTTTCATTTCATTTAATTACATGTAAAACTAACATATAAATTATTGCCAACCAAATAATTTAATTTATATTATATTACTTTTATTAACAAAATAATTTTTGGGAAATTAGATTAGATGAATTAATAAATCACTTGTTGCTTTAGATAAACTTGGAAAGGAAGTTTGATTTATTTGAAACATAAATTAATAAAAAATTGGTGGCAGGCAACAAGGTATCATTTTATACCGCCAAGCATATTTCCTGTATGCATTGGGGCATTAGTTAGTTGGGCACGGTATAATCAATTATCTATATGGTTTTTTTTCTTGGTTTTATTTGCTGTTGTTGTAAACCATATAGCTCTTAATATGACTGATGATTATTTTGATTTCAAACATGCAGTTGATAATTTAAAGCCTGGTGAGAAGAATCCCTATACTGGTGGAAGCGGCGTATTAACTAGCAGTCTGATAAAGCCACAGCAAATGTTTCGTTGTTTTATACTTCTTTATTCCATTACAGTAATTATTGGATTGTATCTTGTTTTTACCATTGATTTCATCATTATTATCTTTGGACTTATAGGGGTTTTTTCTTCTATTTTCTATACAGCACCCCCTATTCGTTTTTCTCATTACGGCCTAGGTGAAATTGGTATGCTTATAAATTTTGGAAGTGTTTTGGGTTTAGGTTCTTTTTTCGTCCAAGCTAAGATGATCTCTTGGGAGGCTTTCTTTGCTACATTGCCTTGTGGCATCATGCTTTTTTCTATGATTATTGTCAATGAAATTCCTGATATAAAAGAGGACACGCAATCAGGTAAATTAACTCTTATCGCAAGATATGGTCCACAGTTTGGTATTAAACTATTTATTGTTAGTTGGATTGCTACTTATTCTGTAATTATTCTTGGAATGTTCTTAACCATTTTGCCAATTTATTTAGTATTTACTTTACTTTCTCTTCCGTTTGTCCTTCGTTCGATTAGGGGTCTAAAAAAACATTATGATGATCCTAAGTTATTGGCACCAGCCAATCTTGATATGATTCGTTCTCATAGTTTTGTTTGTTTGTTAATTTTAGCAGGCTATAGCATTTTAGGTTTTTTAAATAACTCAAACATGTTTGTTTTATTGGGTTTTTTTGTGATTGTATGTGTCTTTTATATTCCTGCAGTAGTTACCACTTTTAGGTTGAAATAATCGTGTTTTTATTGATATTTTTTGGAAAAGTGACAAAACCAAAAGATATATATAAATATTATAATTTAAAATATTTTAATTTAAAGCTTTGTGAAGAACCATGAAAACAAATATTGAAGTCATGTTTGTCGTAGTTTTACTACTATTAAATGTCGTTGCTGGCGGCTTTTTTTTATATCTAATTTTTACGATTCAAGCTCCAGATATTCATGCTGAAATTGAACTTGTTGATGTATTTTCAGATGAACTACATCTTAAAGCAGATTTATCTGTATCAAATCCAAATCCTTTTGATTTAAACGTTCGAAATATCAAAATCACAAGTTTAAATGATGATGATGAATTTACACGTTTTTCTTTCTCTGGTGGTTCAGTTGGTGCAAGTTCAGATGCTAGTTTTGGAACGAAAAAAAATATTAGTTTTTCTGGAAATCTTCCTCGTGTTTTAAAAAATACTGTTTCAGCTGATGTTGGAGTAAAGTTTCTAGGTTTAATTGAAAAAGTGATATCTGTGACAGCTGTCGTTGATATATCTCTTGAGGAGTTTTTGAATAAAAGTCTGATACCTGATGTTACATTGCGTGCTGGTATTGATGATGTCACTGAAGAAGGATTACTATTTTATGCATCTGTTAAAGTAGAAAACCCAAGTAACCTGGAAGTTTTAATTGATGACATAGAGGGATTTGTTGTTACAGAGGAAGATGCTGTAGTTGGACACATTCAGATTGATGGGGGATTGATTAGCCCTCAAGAAACCTCGCTGTTTGATGCTACAGGCTTATTGCATTTTGATGCATTAGATGCACATCAGTTGTTTATTGATATTGACGGTAGGATAACAGCAGAGATAGCAGGTCTTTCACAGACGACATCACTTACCCTTTCTTCAATTTTAGATGTTCCCGATCTTGCAGAAATCCTTCATTTGGATAATGAAACCTTAGATTTTACGCTTGCAGCAGAGTTTAAAGTGCGATTACGTGGCCTTCGTACACAGGTACGATTCAGAGTGTATAATCCTACAAATATTCCTCTTGAAGCAAAAAATCTTGTTTGTAGTGTTTATGGTTTAACAGATAATGCTTCCAAACTTATCGTAGAACAAGCAATGAATCCATGTACTATTTCATCAAAAAAAGATGTCTGTATTCACACTGATTTTATCATGCCTTATTTAAAAGTCTTGACTGCAGGCTCTGGGAGATTTTTTCCTCAATGGTTTGGCATTACCATTGTAGGTGATTTTTCAATACAGGGAACTGATCAAGTTATACCTATTTCAATAAATGGCTATGTCGATCCACACATTTTTACATAAGTCATTAAAGTGGTAGTTCAGTCAAAGCTTTTATTCTGGTATGAAACAGAAATACCATACATCCATTTCTACATAACCAACATTACCTGTTGTATCTTCCGCAGATATATTTACGACGAAATCTCCTAAATCAGGGCCAATCCATTGTCTTTCATGTAAGTTATTTTCACTATTGTATATCATTTCCCCTTGTTCATCTTCATATACATACATGTAAACTTGTATGTCTTCAGCCGCATCTACATCATCTTCTACTTCTACTTGTACCGGGCGGACCCGAAATCCTCCGAATCCCATGGTATCTGAGACAATATCTAACTTCGTTTGAAATAACTTTATTCCAGAAAAATGGAAATATCCTTCTGTTGGATTCATTATTTCAATGGTTGGAGGGGTGTCATCACATGTCGTTTCGGCTTGTAATGCAGGGATAGTGCTGAATAGTACAAAGATTACAAAAATGCCTGTTATGGATTTTTTATCCTTCAATATTTCACCTAAAATAACATTACGCACATATTATATAAATTTATCATTAGTACTTTTTTGGTTGTCTTTGCACCTATTTTTTCTGTTTTTTTTTAATTTCTATAAATCATATTAACGATGTTCAACGTCATATGCCCATATATATGCCATATAGACTAAGGAAAAAATACATCACATTCTATAATATTAATACATAAAACTTAAATATTAGAAGTGGATTTAACTCAGAATAAGGAGGAAACATTATGAGTAAATGGCTGATATTATTATTAGTTTGTGCTGTTGCAATACCTGCATCAACTGCAGCTGTACAACAAGAGGCTGATGACAACACAACACAACATTCATGCGGACTTGCACCAAAAATGAATGTTATAGCAGATCAAACAACTTCTAATATAATAAACACTAACGGTCCTACTGCTTTTGGCGAACCCTTCTATGCATATGTAGCATATGATCCAGCAGCAGAACTACCTGAAGGACCATGCTTTTTTTCGCCATCAAACCCTGCAGAAATCACATCAATTGCACCAACAAGCTCAAATAATTTCATTTCTGGGGCCACATGGGCTAATGGACAATGGTATGGATGTGAATATGGATCGCCTGGAGATACAGACATTTACACGATTGACCCAAATACAGGAGATATGACTGTCGTAGGAAGCTATGATCCAGGATCCACAGGAATCATCTTAAATGGACTAGCTTATGATAAAACATCAGGGACAATGTATGCATGTAGCAGCTATGATTTATACACAATAGATATGGATACTGGTGCTTCCACACAAATCGGAACTTTTCCAGGTAGTCCACTTATGATTGCAATAGACTTTGATCATGAAGGAAATCTCTATGGAATAGACATAGTAAATGATAGCCTATATGAAATAGATACAGCAACAGCTGTAACAACACTTGTCGGTCTATTGGGGTACAACCTCAACTATGCCCAGGACATGGCTTATGATTCTGATACAAACACTATGTATGCCTCAGCATACGACTGGGTTACTGGAGGAGGTCTGTATACAATAAATCTTGGCACGGGTGCAATGACTTTTATTGACAACTTCAAAAACGCAGCTGAAGTTACAGGTTTTGCAATACCGACAGGCGCCAGCGTTCAAATAAGCAGCTTAACGGGAGGTCTAGGTCTTTCATTACTAGTTAAAAACCTTGGATCTGAAGCAGCAGAAAACGTAGTTATTACTGCAACATTTACTAACTCAACAGTCTTTTTACCACTAGGCGGAACAGCTACAAGAACAATTGCATCACTGCCATCCGGTGAAGAACAAATCGTAAGAATACTATTCTTTGGTTTTGCAGGGCTTCTACGTTTTTCAAACTTGGTTGTAACAGTTGAAGCAGATAACTCAGTAATGCGCGAAGAAATTGTAGAAGGAAAACTAGCACTCATCTTTGTAATAATTTAAAGACTGAGTGTAAATCTCTTTTTTTTCTTTTTTCAATTACTTATTTTAATAACCATAATTATTACTTTTTAGGAAATTGAGGGAGGAAAAAAGATATGGCATTAAAAAACAGTCAGGCAATGATTATAGCCATTATAGCAGGTATATTACTTTTGATTGCAGGAGTAAGCGGTCTTGCAACCTGGCAGACAATAAAAGAATTTGTAACATCAAATATTACAGACAACGCAGTTGTACAAATAGTGTTTGCAGCACTAATTTTTCTTGCATCACTTGGAGGAATAACAGTTATCACAGGTGGAATTTTAATTGGAAAAGAAAAAATTCGAACAGGTAAATTTTTGATTTCACTTGGAGCAGGACTAGGATTAATTGGACTAATAATTTCAGTAATTGTAGCATATATGCAAAGCAATCTAACAATAGGCAGCTTCTTTTCAATTGGCGCAATTGGTTTAATACTTTCAATTGTAGCCAGACTTATGGTAAAAAGATAAACAAAACGTATTTGGAGTAAATTAACAATATGCTGAATAATTTATTCTTAGCTGTTGGAATACTCTCAGTTATTGCAGAGTGCTCATTACTTATAGCTTGGGTATCTGCAGGGTTTAGATACAAACAAACAACCTCTAGATATACTCCAAAAACCTGCGTAATTGTTCCATGCAAAGGAGTTCAAAAACATTTTTCAGAAAACGTAAAAGCACTATGCAGTCAAGACTTCAAAAACTACAAAGTAATCTTTGTCGTAGACTCAAAAAAAGATTTCGCATACAGTAAATTAAACAAGTTATTTTCAAAGAACACTCAAGTTTCAATTGTTGTTTCAAAATTTATTAAAGGATGCAGCGGTAAAATCTCTGCTTTAATTAATGGAATCAAACAAGCAGGTGAAGTAGAAGTCTATGTTTTTGCCGATTCAGATATTAAACCACATAAAAATTGGCTTTCAATATTAGTGTCAAATCTAGATGCAAAAGGTGTTGGCGCTACCACGGGATATCGCTGGTTTTTTCCGTATAATTTTAAATCACTTTTTGTCTCTTGCTGGAATATGGCCCAAAGCGTATCTTTGTTTTATAGTAACTATAATTTTGCCTGGGGCGGCTCTACTGCAATAAAAAAAAGTTTATTTGAAAAACTTGAAATTCAAAAGCAGTGGAAGAAAGGTTTTTCTGATGATCTTATACTTACAAAAACAGTTAAATCTGCAGGATATACTATATTGTTTTTGCCCGGATGTATCTCTGAAAGTCCGGTTGATGAAAATATAATTGGGTTAATTAAATGGGGCACTAAACAACTTACTTGGGTGCGATGGTATTATCCTTCGGTTTGGTTCATATCTGTTATGGGTGCTGTAGGTCTTAAAATTGTTACTGTTTTTGGTTTTATAATTTTAATATTTGGATATACAATTCCCGGGCTTCTCATGGTTTCAACGTTTTTCTTTGAGTTTATCTCTGGTGTGCTGGCACATCGTATTTTTAGAAACCACACGCAATATTCAAAAAATAGATTTGGTTCTTCTCTAGCGTATGGTTTAATTTCACCTATCGTTTTTTTTGTTTTAGCGTATAATAACTTTTTTTCAATTTTTAAAACGCAGATTAAATGGGGTGGACGGGTTTATAAAAAACCTAAGAAAACTTAATGAATAAACAATGTATGACAGAGGCCAGAGGCCTCTTTAGATTTGATGATTATGGTTACAGTAGGAGTTGCACTATTTACACTAAATGAAGAAAAAAATATTCGACACTGCCTTGAAAACTTACTGGAAGCTGTAAAACCGTATGATAACGCTACGGTTTATGTTCTTGATGGCAATTCTACAGATAAAACATGTGAGATAAGCGAGTCATACGGTGTGAAATGTATTATTGAGCCTAAACGTACTTTTGGTGCTGCTCGTCAGAAAGCAATTGAAGCAATTGAAGAAGATGTTATTGCTTTTTTTGATGCAGATGCCATTCCTGAGGAGAATTGGTTTAAAAATCTTACAGAGCCTTTTGAAAATGAAAATGTTATGGCAACGTCTGGTTGTGTTACATGTGATTCTTTTGCTTCTCGTCTTATTTTAAGGATTGCTTTTAAATGGATTGCACCTGTTTTGTTTAAGTTTCAGATTCCTTTGGTGTCTGGCCAGGTTATGGCTATAAGGAGAAAGGAATCATTAAAAATTGGTTTTAACACGGATTTTCGATCTGGTGAGGATACCTATATTTTTTTGAAACTTAGAGATTATGGAAAAATTGTTCATACAAATGCTTGTGTTAAAGTTTCTGAGCGTCGTATTGAGGGCTGGGGTTTTTTTAATTTTATTATTTTTCATATTAGAAACTATATCAGTCTTCTTCGTTATGAAAAACCTTTAGAAGACGAGTATGAACCTATTCGAGATTGAGTATTAATTTTTTATATGCAAGCTTTATTTCTATCTTTTATGGCTAAAGAAAGATTTGTGATAATTGGAGCAGTTTTGGCGCTTGTTATATTCGTTTTAGGTTTCATTGGTCCTTGGTATGTTATATCTGGAAATTTTATGGGTTTTAGCGCTTCAGCTAATATCGGTCTTATGGAAACGACTATTAGTGCAGGTGCCGGAGAAGCAAGTTTTGCCGCACAAATAGAAAGTCCCGAATCTGAAACAACCATGTTATTTGCAATTGTAACAATTATTTTAGCTATTATTGCATTTATTGGAGTTGTTGGTTCTGCTTTTCAGTTTGGAAAAAAAGATCTAATGCAGAGAATTGGGGAGATTTTTGGTTTTATTACTTTTTTAGTTGCGATAATTACTATAACCTATTATGTGGTAAATCTTCCAGATATGTCAAATTTAGAATCACTTGGACTTAGTACAGGTTATGGTTTGGGTTTTTACCTGTTTTTAGTGGGAGCAATCGCAGTATTTGGTACTAATATTTGGTCAAGATTGGTTAAATCATAAAAACGCTAATGTCTAACATATCTGTTTTGAAGTTTATTGCTCCCATAAGTGTTTCGGAATAGTGTAAATATTATTATCTCAAGGTGGACTTGCATTCCACAACTCATTCATATTAAAGTAATGAACTTCGTTATAACATGCTATTTGATCAGCAGTTGCAAAAGATATAACCAGTTCATTTGTCTCAGGACAGGCTACCCACTGAAAATGAGAATTAAAAATATCTAAGTTGTTTCGTCCAAAACGAAATACGAAATCTGTTTTTCCTGAATATTCGTCTCTAAGTAGCGACATTGATTCGTTTAAATCTAGTGCACCATATCGTCGTTCAATTTCATCACTTAACGCTCGATAATGTGTCCAGGGGATGAATGAATATGATCGTCCTAATATTGCATTGAGAAATCCAATAATGCCACGGGGACTGTATCGTAGTCTACCGTCTTCTACAGCTGCACAATCTGGATAAATATACATAGGGCTTCTTCTAACCACATCTTCAATCTGCCAATATGGAAAAGTATCTTCCACAGGGTCATCCCATGTTCCTACATATGAGATATTGGCTGTTTGATCAAAAGCATAGCCGATAGGGACTTTGGCATCTGACATCACGAAATTAGTGCCACAAGTTTTATTGGAGGCGAGTATTTCAATTGCTTCTTCAGCGGTAGCAGCCTCGTCCATGACACGCCTCATACGAAAAGCGGGGCTAATGCCTTTTCGTGTAATATCTTTTGTTACGCAGGTGTTTTCTCCCACGATTATCCCGTGTTCGTTTATCCCATTATACGCACTGACATCTCCAGGGTATTCTGGTATAATGGATGCATACCCTGTTTCAGGGGTGCGAACGATGAGTAAACTGAGTTCTTGGAAATAGGTCCCTGTTTCAGGATCTGTTAAATTAAACGGCCAATCATAGCTTCGTATATGGTACAATTTTCCATCGGTTGTTGCATCTCCCCACAGAGATATTCCGCAACATGCATCTTCAAAGAAATTATTGAATATCTCAGGGATCGTGTTTAAGATAGCAACTTGTTCAAAGGACATGTTCGCTCCGTCAGCTACTCCTTGCATTTCTTGTTTATAAAATTCTGGTAGGTAGCTTTCCATGATGTTCCATACATCGAGGATATCTTCAAATGAATACTCATTGTCTTCACAGAAGCTTAGTTGTGTTCGGAAGCTTATCCAAATATCCTCTTTTAGTAATGTACCATGTTGAAATCCCATGTCATAGTATGAGCCATTGAGGTGTAGGATTTTCACACCTTTATTTTCTTCATACCATCCTCCTTTTAAATCTGAAAATTTTGTATTATCATGTCGTTCAACATGTAGAATATTGGCTGAAAGGGGTATTGCTGGCATGAGAAATATAATACAAACAAAAATTCCTATTATTTTAGTTTTCATGTTATTTTTTCCTCCCTTTAATGAAAATATACTATATGTGATATAATAATTAAGTTTAAATAATTTTACAATAGATTTTTTTTCCATGTTTTATTAAATTCATTCAAAACATTATCAAAGCGGCAGCAATTCTTTTCATTGAGTTAAAAATTTCTTTTTTTTGTGGTACTGTATACAAAGTAATAGAGTTAATATCCCTATAATTTTTTCAGTAATGAAAACATATTCGGATAACATTCCAATATTCTTTGTAACAATGGATTCATTTCTACTTGTTGATTTATGGGTGTTGCAAGTGAGACATCAATGATACAATAATCATCAGGATCTTCTGAGTTGACTATTTTAATCTCTCCAGCAAATTCTTCCTTTTTTTCTTCGGGTGCAACAATTTCAACTTCTACTGTAATTGGGCTCCATGATTCTAAATCAGATCCTTCATTTGGCTCAAATGACCATTCACCCCAATCTGGGGTTAATTCTATTTCCCAATCAAGAAATGTTCCTTCTGTTCCACTGTTTTGCACTATGAAACTATCCACAATTGTTGAACCCGGTTTTACCTCTGTTAAATGAATATCTCCTTCGCAATAAAGATCAGGGTTTTCGCTAACATCTCCCTCAAGGCTTATGTCATCAAAATATGTTTCATTTGATTCCTTCCAGTCATTACATAAATCAATACATGCTAGGTTCTTCTGACCACCAGTGCCTGTCCAGGTTTCAGATCCTAATAAGGTGTTGTTATAATAAACATCATAGGAATCTAAGTCAAAATCAATTTCAACACGTAGTTCTATCCATTCATCTCTAATTAAAGATAATTTACCTTCTCCATTATTATCATATATTTCATTAATTGAACTGTCTGCAACTATTACAACTGAACAATCTTGTGGGATTTGATGATTGCCATTATGTTCATACTTATTTAGCAAGACAAAAGCTGAACACCCATCGAAATCTAGTGGTAAGAACCACCAAGCAAAAACAGTCCACTTCCCTGAGTTTACTCCATAGAATAGATGAACAATATCTGACCATGTAAAATGGTTTAGATAACTTAGTTCAACGGAGTTTGGATTACTTCGAGACTCTGAATCACTAACATATGGTGATAATAGAGTGTCGAGATCCCATGCTTCCCATCTGCCTTGTCCATGTAATGGCTCTCCAGCGGCATATGAGTTAAAATCATCAGACCAGACAATAGTATTTTTTAGGCTTAGTGTATTATTGTTGTTTTGGTTATTCAGTGTCCCTATTGCCGGGATTGCAGTTGCAATTAATAGCATACAAACAAATATTCCAACTATTTTCATTTTCCGTTTCCTCCGCCCAATAAAATAATATGTTGGTGAATATAATAATATAACTTAAGTTTTTTGCTTGGTATTTTCTCGGTGAAACATGCTCCCGTCGGGATTTGAACCCGAGTCTAAGCCTCGAGAGGGCTTGATGATTGGCCACTACACTACGGGAGCAAATAACTTTTATCCACCAGATGCTACTTGAATAATATTTAGTTTTTGTTCATCGTTAAGTATTTCATCAACAGGAATTGGAATATTGTCTAGCAAAACAATGACGGCATCAGGTTTCAAATTAATTTTTTGTATTATATCAAGTACTTTTGAACCTTTAGGCACCTCAACTTGTTTTTTATTTTTTGCTGGTTCTATAGATACAGTTATTTTCACAGGAATCGATAGGGATATAAAAAAGCCTTTGATTAAACTTTTGAAACCAAGACATCCTATTGCTGGGGTAGCCAAGCCCGGCCCACGGCGGTGGTCTCGAAAACCACTGGTGTTTACACCTCAGGAGTTCAAATCTCCTCCCCAGCGCTATTTTATTTATGATATTGAATATAAAAAAAGTTCATTGAATAGTGAACACATAATTGTACGGTTAAACAGACAATAAACAAAGATTATTGTCGACTACAATAGAAACTTTTATAAATACAACATAAAATACATATAATATGCTTGATGAATCAATCAGAAAATGGAATCCATGGTGGGCAGAATCCAACTCAATCGAAAAACTTTCAGGATTAAAAAGATACTTAACAGCAGACGTAAAAAAAACACTTGAACTAAGACAGATAAAGGACATAATAGGCGTTAGAAGATCAGGCAAAACAACAATACTTTACCAAATTATTAAAATTCTTGAAGAAAACGAAGAAAAACCAAAAAATATTGTATTTTTAAACTTTGATGATACAGAAATAAATTCAGCTTCATTTGAAGAAATAATAAAAACTATTGAAAAAATGAACCCTGAAACAAGGTATATATTCCTAGATGAAATTCAGCAAAAAACTGGATGGGAACGATGGATTAGAACGTTATATGATACTAACAAATATAAACAAATATTTATATCTGGATCATCAGCATCTTTACTCACCAAAGAAATCGGCCGAGTATTAACTGGTAGACATATTACATTTACCGTTTTTCCTTTTTCATTTAAAGAATATTTAGTATTTATCGGATGGAACGATTTTACAATAGATTATTTAGAATATAATAAAAATAAAATTTTACATCATTTAACATTATATCTACAAGGAGGCGGTTTTCCAGAAGTAATTGATAAAAACGAGTTTGAAAGAAAAATTATTCTAACAAATATTTATAATGATATTCTTGCAAGAGATATCTGTGCAAGAAACAATGTTTCTTTTGATATCGCAAGAAAAATAAGTTACCATCTACTAAGCAATAATAGTAAGGAATTTTCATTTAGAAGTATTGCTAATGCAGTTGATGTGAGTGTCGAAACAGTTGAAAAACATTTGGAATACCTTAAAGAATCATTTATTTTACTAACACTAACTGTTTTTTCATATAAAACAAAAATTCAATTTAAACAAAATAAAAAAAGCTATTGTATCGATACGGGGCTTAGAAATGCAGTATCTTTTAAAACCTCTGAAGATTTTGGTAGACTTGCAGAAAACATAGTATTTTTAGAACTAATTAGAAGGGGTAAAGAAGTATTTTTCTGGAAAAACAAAAGACAGCATGAGGTCGATTTTGTTGTAAAAGATGGATTAAAACCAATTAAATTAATTCAGGTTTGCTGGAACATTAAAAATGAAAAAACAAAAAAACGTGAAATAGAAGGACTTTTATCAGCAATGGAAGTATTTAATTTAAAAGAAGGAATAATACTTACAGAAGATTATGAAGAAATTGAAAAATATAATCAGAAAGAAATAAAGTATATCCCTTTATGGAAATGGCTAATTTTAAAATAAATTTTTATCTTTTTGATTTATATTTGATAAACTAGAGTCTCGTGGTCAAAACAAAAATCTCTTTCAATACCTAACTTTAATCTTAATAGGAGTTACTATTAACGTGACGTCATTTACGAGCTCAAAACTCGACGAGGACATAAAAAAAAAACAAAGCTGTATTTC
>Ga0272442_10006161_pt1 | contig 15885 bp, 10 predicted proteins | sample SSMForm2O_FD_200262 | JGI IMG/M metagenome (GOLD analysis project Ga0272442, IMG submission 200262) | Marine sediment archaeal communities from Little Sippewissett salt marsh, Falmouth, MA, United States - SSM-Form-2O | ecosystem: Environmental > Aquatic > Marine > Wetlands > Sediment ...
CCTGGCGCGACGAAGTGTACTACGAATACTACTGGGAGCGAAACTTCCCGCAAACGCCCACAGTCCACGGCGTGCGCGGCAAGCGCTACAAATACATTCACTACCACGGCGTCTGGGACATCGACGAGCTGTACGACCTGCAGAACGACCCGGACGAGAAGCACAACCTGATCGCCGAGCCGCAACACGAGAAGCTGGTCGACGAGATGAACAAGAAGATGTTCGACTGGCTGGAGCGCACGGATGGCATGCTGATTCCTTTGCGGCGTGACACGAAGTGGCGAGCGGTTGACCGCGGGCCTGTCAAGCATTGACGAGAGGAGCTTCTGACGCATGAACAGGAAGATGCAGTCTGTTGTGATCCTAATGGTTGCCCTGACGAGCATTCCGGCGACGATGGCCGGGATCGAACCCATTGGACAAGTGGGGCCGGTTCCCGATACGATCCGCGCCGAGTTCGAGCTATCGGAATTCTACCAGAAGTACATCGACTTGCGTGGCTTTCCTATCGTCGGGTCCGCGAAGGTCTCGGACGCGGCCCTGCGTGAGGCCGCCTGGATTCTGGGTCACATGCTCGGCCGGCGCACGGACATCCTACAGGCCATGGCCGCCAGGAACGTGCACCTGGTCGTGATGGCCTGGAACGAGTTCACAACTGATGTGCCCGAGCACAGTCGTATGAAGCCGAAAGTCTTCTGGGATCGCCGGGCACGCGGCCTGGGGGGCTCCCCGGTCAGTTGTGCCGAGGAGAACCTGCTCTGCTATCCTGGCGATCCTTACGTCAAAGAGAACATCCTCATCCACGAATTTGCCCACGCACTGCACGGTTATGGCCTGTGCACCATCGATCCCACGTTTGATGAGCGACTGAAGGACGCCTACGAGAAGGCCAAGGCCCAGGGGCTCTGGCCGAACACCTACGCCATCAACAATCGGGCCGAATACTGGGCCGAGGCTGTGCAATGCTGGTTTGACGACAATCGAGAGAACGATGCGCTCCATTGCCATGTCAACACGCGGGCGGAACTGAAGCAGTACGATCCGGCCCTCGCCGCGCTTTGTGCCGAAGTGCTCGGGGACGGTCCCTGGCGTTACCACAAACCCATGGCACGCGACGAGGCAGGCCGGGCGCATCTGACCGGCTGGGACCCCAATACGTTGCCTCACTTTCGCTGGCGACAGGCCCCGCTGACCGACAAGCCCCGTGTCCTCATCCAGACGGCCATGGGCGACGTTGAGGTCGAACTCGATGCCAAGAGCGCGCCGATCACCACGGTGAACTTCCTCCGCTACGTCCTTGAAGGCTTCTACAGCGACGGCATCTTCTTCCGCACGGTCACGGCCTCGAACCAGCCGGACGACCCTGTCAAGATCACCGTGATCCAGGCGCAAGCTGATCCGACGCGTGAGAAAGAGGCGTTTGACCCGATAGTCATCGAGCGAACGCGGGATACGGGACTTCTGCATCTCGATGGCACGATCTCCATGGCTCGCCAGGGACCCGACACGGCCACCCATCATTTCTTCATCTGCGTCGGCGATCAGCCCGAGCTGGATTTCGGCGGCCGGCGCAATCCCGATGGCCAGGGCTTTGCCGCTTTCGGGCGCGTGATCAGGGGCATGGACGTGGTCCGTGAGATCCACGAATCGCCCGCGGATGGGCAGGAGCTTACGCCGCCCGTTCGCATTCAGCGTGCGGTACGCCGACACTAAGTCAGCAAACACGCAATGCACATGGCTAAGGCTGGAGGTCACATGGAACGAAGCGGTATGTCACGACGAGCGTTTGTCAAGTCGCTCGGCGTCGCGGCGCTGACGGCGGCGCTGCCTCTGAACCTGCGCGCCGCCGGCCGCAAGCACCCGAACATCGTACTCATCTATGCCGACGACCTTGGCTATGGTGATGTGAGCTGCTACGGGGCGACGAAGGTCAGGACTCCGAACATCGACAGGCTGGCCTCTCAGGGAGTGCGGTTCACAAACGCCCATTCCTCCTCGGCAACCTGTACGCCTTCACGGTATGCCATGCTGACGGGTCAATACGCCTGGCGTCGCAAAGGCACCGGCATCGCACGGGGCGATGCGCGCATGATCATCGAATCGGGCCGAACAACCCTGTCGTCCGTTCTTCAGAAGGCCGGTTACACCACCGCCGTCGTCGGCAAGTGGCACCTGGGTCTGGGTGCCCCAGGGCAGGAACTGAACTGGAATAAGGACATCAAGCCGGGACCGCTCGATATCGGCTTCGATTATTGCTTCCTCATCCCTGCCACCGGCGACCGTGTGCCCTGCGTTTACGTGGAGAACCGTCGCGTGGTAGGGCTTGATCCTGACGATCCCATACAGGTCAGCTTTGGCAAGCCCATCGGGAGCGAGCCGACCGGCAAAGACCACCCTGAACTGCTCAAGATGCACCCCAGCCACGGCCACAACCAGACCATCGTCAACGGCATCAGCCGGATCGGCTACATGGCCGGCGGAAAGGCCGCCCGCTGGGTCGACGAGGATATGGCCGATGTCATCACGGAGAAGGCCACTCGTTTCATCGAGCAGCACAAGGACGAGCCGTTCTTCCTGTATCTCTCGACGCATGATATTCACGTGCCTCGTGTGCCGCACCCGCGATTCGTTGGCAAGAGCGGCCTGGGCCCGCGCGGCGACGCGATTGTGCAGCTTGACCGGTGCACCGGACAGATCCTTGACGCACTGGATCGGCTGAAGCTCGCCGCCGACACCCTGGTAGTCTTCACCAGCGACAACGGGCCCGTCGTCGACGATGGCTACCAGGACCAGGCCGTGGAGAAACTCAGCGGACATACGCCGTCCGGCCCGCTGCGCGGTGGCAAGTACAGCGCCTTTGACGCCGGCACGCGCGTGCCGTTCATCGTTCGCTGGCCCGGGAAGGTCAAGCCGGGCCAGTCAGAGGCTTTGCTCTGCCAGATCGATCTGACCGCATCCTTCGCCTCGTTCATGGGGCAGAAGCTCGCCCATGACGATGCGCCCGATAGCTTCAACGTGCTTGAAGCGATGCTGGGCCGGACGTCAGTGGGTCGCGATCACCTCGTGGAACATGCCGGCACGCTGTCGCTGATCAAGGAGGCTTGGAAGTACATCGAGCCGAGCAAGGGGGCGCGTATCAACCGCAATGTCAACATCGAACTGGGCAACGATCCCGAGCCGCAGCTTTACAATCTCAAGGACGATCTCGCTGAGCGCCACAATCTCGCCAAACAGCATCCCGAACGCGTAGCCGAACTGGCGGCCCTGCTGAAGAAGATCAAAGCCCACGGGCGCAGCCGCCCGTAGCGGAACAGGCACGCTAGGGCTCTATGCCTGCTGGTCCGAAGGTGGGAAGCGGCGCGCCAACGCTTGGCCGAGGTCGGCAAGCCAGTCGTCGTGTAGCGCGGCATACGGTCGGAACTTCTCCAATCCACCTTGCTCTTCGCTGTAGAGCAGGGCTCGATGGAATCCCAGTTGATTGGCCGTCGGCGCATCGATCAGGTTGCTCGAATCGGTCGCACTCATCTGGAACAGCACGCGGTGGTCGAACTCGCGCACCGTCTGCCGATCCAGCGTCCGCTCCAACGTACCTAGCGTGTCGGCCCAGGTGATGACGTGAACGCCGACGGCGGGACCCTCGCGCAGGATGCTGGCAAACTGCACATCCGGTCGCGGCCCGGCTTCCTCATCGACCGAGAAGCCAAACGCATCCTCGCTGCGACGCAGCATGCGGTAACGCTGCAACCCGTAGATCAGCAAAAACACCGACGGTGCATCGTGATGGTCGGCTTCCACGCGCCGGTCCACCTCACGCGAGATCTCGGCAATCACCTCGGAGGCCTTCTGCCAGGAAACCATCCGGTCCTCGTGCGGCAGCGGGGCGGTCGTACGCGCAAATGCCCCGGCAATCGGCGAATCCGGTGGGCAGCCATCAAGGATCACGAATTGCGCCGATGCGGGAGGCAACTGCGCAGCCATGCTCGCGATCGCGGTTGTCATCAGATTCATGGCAACTTCATCACGTTGGCCAACCATCAGGATATTAGCACCGCTCTGGCGCCGGACGGTCACAGCGGTCGGCGCCTTGATAATCACCGGGGCGCCTAGCCAAATACGTGGAGCTGAACGCTCCACGGTCTCTGTGTCGCCTTTGATGCAGGCGGCCAGTTGGCGATTGTCTCTGATGTCGGCAGGGGCGCTCCCTTCGAAAACAATCATCGGCTCGGCCCGCGGCGGTAGTCCGCTGCGGCGGGCCGCCACCTGGCCCAAATATTCGTCTCGGGTTACGTCCGGTAGCCAGGCCGTCTGAAACGGGCTGTTGCCCGCGACCTGCCCTCCCACGTCGTTGTATATCGCTTCCCCCGGTCGCGATAGCAGCCGGGCGGCGATGTTCTCTTCGTCAAGGATGAGCTGGGAATCGGCCTCCGAGCATTGCAGTGCGATGCGCACCGCCATCTGTCCCATCGTACTGTGGGCCAGGCCAAAGGCACCGCCCAGCGTCTGCGAACCGAGCACGACATGAATGCCGAAGGCACGGCCCTGACGCACCAGTTGTTCCAGCAAGACGCTGGCGTCCTGAGCGAGCTTGTCATCCTCGGAAAAGAAGATCTGGAACTCATCGACAATCAGCACCGTGCGGGGCATGGCCTTCCCGGTGGACTCGCGATAGGCGGCGATGTCCTGCACACCCGCCTGGCGAAAGAGATTGCCGCGATGTGTCATCTCCGCATCCAGCCGCTGCAGAATGCTCAGCCCGAACTCGCGATCGCTCTCGATCGCCACAGCGCGGGCATGCGGCAGATCGTGCGTCGCGTAGGTCTTGAACTCGACGCCCTGCTTGAAATCGATGAGGTACAGCTCCACCTGGTCTGGCGCATACCAGAGGGCCAGATTGGTGACCATCACATGAAGCAGCGTGGACTTCCCTGAGCCGGTCTTGCCCGCAATCAGCATATGCTGAGCCACGCCGCGCCCCAGGCGCAGATGCTGCAGACGCGTGGCTCCCGTACGCCCCAGTGGAACGCTGAGTTCATTCCGGCTGTCGCCTGACCAGTACTCGCCTTCGGGCGGCGCAATCGCGGCGAAGGGCACCTCGACGCGGGTTGACTCAGCGGTTGCCTTGCCGACGCGGTGCATGATCTGAGTCAGCGTGCTCTCGGCTGGGGGCGCATCCAGAGCCAGCGGGAATCGCGCCAGCACCTGGTCCTGCCAAACGTATCGACCGTCTTCGTATAGCAGATGCACGCTATTGGCGCTGATGTCGTTGATGTCAATGCCGGCCGGCACCTCCTGCCGTGTGTCATAGGCGACAAGTGTATGTACGCCACATCGTGGGCCGCTCTGGACGATGCTGCTCAAACGCCGAGCGGATTCCTCACTGAAATTGGCGGGGAAATCGGCGATCACCAGGAACCGATACGGTTCCGCCAGTTCGCCGGCCTGCTCGTTGTATTCCTCGATCGTATCGAACTCGTTGCGGAGGTACTTCTGGATCACGTTTTCCATGTGTTGCGTCAGGTCTTCCAGTTGCTGCTGGATCTGGCCCGTCTCTGTCCAGATGCGTCCACCCACCAGCGAGTCCTGGTAATCGCCCGCATGCATGAAACCGGCGAAGCTCTCGCCCAGCCCCACCGGATCCAGGATGGTAAAGCGCACTCGGCCCGGAGGAAGCGACGTGAAGAGCCTGACCATCACCGCACGCAGCGTTTGAATCGCCTGTTGTCGCCCGGCCCGATCGGACTGCAGGAAGATGGAGCAGCGGTCGGGCAACTCCAGCAGGGCCGGCAGGGCGACCGACGGCTCGGCGGTGACCGGTGCCTCGGCACGAGCGGCGACCGAATCCGCCAGTGGCGTCAAGTCTAGTGGCACCGCCCCGAAACGCACGAACGAACGCGATGTGTCGAGACTGGTTTCAGATTCAGAAAGCATGTACTCCCAGTCTGGACTCGCCTTGTCACCGAGATCGCTCGCCTTCTCCAGCAAGGTCCGAATGCAAACCAGTCCCTTGTCCCAACGCTCCTCCACCTGCTGCCGCGCGGTCCGGTACGCGCCCTCGCAAGCTGCCATGTCCCGGTCGTACAGCGCCTGAACCTTGGCGAGTTCCTCCTCCGATTGCTGGTCCAGTTGCGACTGCTCTTGTTCGTACTTCTGCTTGGCCTCTCGAAGAGCTGCATCCCGTTTGCCCTTGAGATGGTCCAGGGCCTGACGACGGTGCAGCTCGATCTCTTGCAGAGACATACCGCGCTGCTTCATCGTATTGGCCTTGGCGCTCTCCAGCGAATCTCGGGCTCGTCTCAACTCGCTTTCCTTCTGCTCGGCCGAGGCCCGGTACTCCTGCTCAATTCTCTCAAGAGCGAGTCTCGTTCGGTTCTCCAGCGCCGCACGCGCACCGGCCAAAGCCTCTTGGAACTCACGGTGGTGATAGCCGACCTGGCGTTTGGCCTTCCGCCACAGAAGCCGTCCACCCAACCCGACCAGAACCAGACTCACGCCGATGGCAACAGGAAAAGCGATCATGCCAGACGGCAAACCCGGGGTCTTCAACTGGTACAAGATTCCAAGCAGGACCGCGACAATGACCACCAGAGCCGCCGCGAATAGTAGCGGGCGCACGCCAATGAATAGCTGCGCGATTCGCAGGCGAGCGAGGGCCTCCAGGCGTTGTTCGGCCAAAGCCTGGTACGACTCATAACCGTCGTCTGCGGGCTGGCCCCCAGCGTCCTCTGCCGCGGCGTCGACGGCTTGGACCGCGCCGGGTTGTCGATAGAGCGTCAGGAGTCTCTCAGCCTGCTCATTGAGACTGTCGAGGTAACGTCGCGCGTCATTGCAGGTAGCCTTGGCTTCCAGTTGCTTCTGCTTGTGCTTAGTGACGGCTCCCTCGGCCACGAATTCCGCGACCATGATCTGCTCTTGCCGCTCTTTCTCAGCCTTCTGCTCCAGCTCCACAGCGCCCTGATTGACCTTCTTGCGCTTATGCTGAGTCTCAACTTTGATTGTGCTGAGCTGTCCCTCGAATTCGGCCTGAATATCTTCGACGCGGGCTTCTCGCTCCTCGCGCAACGTCTCGCTTTGGATCCGTTGGCGATCTTCGATTCGACGTTTGTCACTGTCAAACCGTTCCTGCGCCTTCTGGCGAAGCGCTTCGTATTCCGACTCGATCTGCGACTCCAGCGGGTCGACCGCATCGGACGACAGGTGGAGCATCTCCGCTAGCGCCTGCCGCTGAAGACTTGTGAAACTGGCGTCCGGCACCGGCTCGGGGCCCTGAAGATACGCTTCCAGATCTTTGTTCATGAGCCGTACCTCGTGTCGTTCTTACAGTCATTGCGCGCGCTCTCCAGAGCGTTGCCCATGCGTTCCATCGCCAGTATCGCCGCCCGGATATGAACTTCCAGGGCAGACATGTACTTCTGGTCGAATTGCCGAGCTTTCTCGTCCCGCCACATCTCCCTGGTCCGATGCCACTCGGTCGTCAGTTTCTTGGCGGCCAGAATCAGCTTCGCTCGGCTGTCAATAACGCTCATTGAACCAATCTCCTTCGGTTCCCATTCAGGGCATACTACACGGCCCGGTCGCCGTTGTCACGACACGGGTTCCGCCAGACAAGGCTGTCATGTGCGTCAAACACGGCTTCCGTCTCGTTGGCCATGTCGATCAGCACCAGGTATCCCACTGGCCAGCTCAGGATGTCTTTCAAGCCAGGACATGCGGTCAGCAGATCCCTCACATGGATCGCTGTGTATTCGCACCCTTGCCCTGTATCATCGGCGCCGACATACCAGCCCGAATCACCATCCCCGCCGGGCCCCCGCTCCAGATAGACAACGCCTGGATCGCCTTGAGGCAGAGCGACCAGTACCTTCTCATCCGGCTGTGATTCCATCGATACGGCACCTTCACGTATCTCCGCCTGGCCAAGCGATTCACTGAGCTTGAGCTTCGCGATCCACGCGACCGGCTCGGAGCTGAAGGGTGTGCTCTCCCGCACATCGGCAGCAGGTGTCCTCTGGCGCAGGGCTTTGGCGGTCGCTTCCAGTGCTGACGGGTCCCCAGTGGTTCGCAGCACCGTCGGCTCTGCCTCTGCCGGCCGCAAGACGTTATCATCGTCTTCAAGACCAACCGACGCGGCCGCCTCGGGTGGCGCCAGCGCGACATACGCCTCGAGCGATTCCACCATCTTCTCCAATCGGGCCCGAGCGTTGGGGATGTCCGCGTCGATCGCCCCGGTCAGCCCGGCACAGGCCGCACGGTAGTCTGAAAGCTCCTTGTCGATGCGCTGAATCCACGACTGCGTGCGAGCCAGCCGCCGTCGCGCCTCCTGCAACCGCCTTTCCGCCTTGGCCAGGGCCTTCTTCTCGTCAATGGCGGACGTGCGCCCGCCCGTCAACGCCAGGTCGAAGACCCCCTTGCGCTTCAGCGCCAGCTTCGCCTGGACCTGCTGTTCCATGCGCAAACGGACTTCGTTCTTCCAATGCCGCCGCCGATCCTCATTCAGCCAGACCAGGGTCCGCTGGATTTCCGAGCTGACCTCGTCCAACGCCACGGAGGCCGTCTCGGAAAACGCCGCCAGCGCGCTGCGAAGCTGCTTGAGCGTGACCACGGAATTGACTCGGGCGTGCTGGCTCATCGCCGACTCCTAGTGCTGCTGGAGATAGTCCTCGATGTGGCGGGCCTTCTTGGCCAGAAACGTCGTATGTTGCGTCGATGCTTCCAGGAAGCGCCCCAAGGCCTTCATGGTTTGCTCGAACTCTTGCGTAAAACGCCGCTGCTCCTGGTCCATCCAACTCTTCTCCAGCCCCCGCAACCGAGCCTGTAGGCTGGTCATGAGGGCCTCCAGGTCAGAGTTGAATCGACTCAAGTCTCGCGCAAAACGCCGCAATTCCGCCGGGTCGACATTCGCTTTTGCCATGCTTACCTCCGTGGCTCAGGCCCGAGCGGTCCGTAGGAATCCGCCGAACGCAGATTCCGTAAGCCCTCTCGTACATTGTTCTTATGTCACTATAGTATAACCTATTTGGGCCGGTTTTACCATAAGCGCGCACGGCCGGACATGGTACAGATACGCACGTCGGGGCGTGGCGTTTCAGTCGAGCCACTCACCGACAAGTAGGACCGCGCCGGCGTACCACGCGGTGTCGTCGAAACGCGCCGGATCGTCCATTCTCTCGCTGCGTCGGCTCAGGATGGCGACTTTATCGGGCTGGTCAGGGTGGATAGTCAGCGTGATCTCATGCACGTCGTCGCTCAGCGCCTTGCCAACGACGAGATAGGCTAGACGGTGGTAGGTACAGTACGCATCAAAGCGCGGTTTCACATAAGCGGGGCGGCCGTCCACCTGGATAGTGATTTGCCCGCAGTCCGGCCCCAGGAGATCGTAGATACGAACCACCGACCCGCGCACCCGGAATGTCACCGTTTCGCCTGGACGATTGGCCTTCCACAGCTCAGGCAGTCTCCCGGAGAACCGTTTGGCGATTCCGTCGACGCTCGGATCGAGCTTCTCCCAGCCGGCACTGAGCTTGGCCCGGCTCAAAGGGATCATCCTGGCCGCTTCCCAGTTGTCGGCGACGAAGGGCGGACCCAGCCGGTGGGGCCCGACCTTGCCTTGCGCGCGAATTTGGGCCATCGAGCGCCTGATCGCTTCCAGGTAAAGCTGATGGCCGCTGTCGGTGTAGGGGTGTACGGCATCAGGCGAGAAAAGGATCTTATCCCCCAACGCCGCCTTCTCCTCATCCGTCTTTGGCTTGCGCCCTTTGAAGATCAGCCGTCCCTCCTTTTCGAGCCGGGCGACCTCGATCCCCATATGGATTGACGGAACGGCGTAATGCTCAGCGATTCTCTCCATTGCTGTAGCCGCCCGAGGATAGTGCCCCTCCTGGAGTGTTTGCAGCATGTTGCCTGTCAGCGTGTACACGAAACAGATGTCTGTGGTCGGGTCGTGTTTCCACGTTTGACGAACGATGCCTTCCATGCATCGATAGATTTGATCGGGCGGCGCGCCGCCATCGTTAACAGCGAACTCGACAAAGAGCAGATCCGGCTCGTGATCGAGTACATCGTGCTTCAGGCGAAAGACCCCCAGGGCCGAGCCCGTTCCCCCGATGGCTGCGTTGATCTCACTGACTCTGGCCTGAGGAAACTCTGCGCCGAACCAGGCGAGTGTCTTTGGCCGCCAGCCGGGCTGAGCGGTAATGCTGCCCCCGAGATAGGCAATGCGGACAGCCTCGCCCGCGTCCAGCTTGGACAGAACATTCGGCAGACCACCACGCGGGTGGCACTCGACCGCCGGCGCCAACGCCAACTGCCCCCAGGCCGCATGAGACGCCAGCGAAGCACTCATCGCGACGACTATCCAGAAAGATCGCACGGGTAATATTGTTCTTTGCATGCCAGTCAACTCCCACAGTCTGCGTGTAACAATCGCTAGGGCGGCGCTTTGGTCAATGGTATCATGATAGCGGCGATAACGGCCCAACGTCAACCAACGAAAGGCAGACACGGGAATACCTGGTAGGAAAGCCATGACAGCAAACAAACAATACCATCGAACGGGAAATCGCACGCTGAGTGTTCTACTGGTGGTCCTCTTCATGGCAATCAGCTCTGCCTGGGGCGAGAACTGGCCCGGGTGGCGCGGGCCCCGAGGCGACGGCACCAGCCTGGAGACGAACGTAGCGGCGCGATGGAGTGGCACCGAGAATGTGATGTGGAAGACACCGGTTCCAGGCAAGGGCCATGCCTCGCCGATTGTTTGGCAGAACCGAGTGTTCACGGCAACGGCTGTGAATGAGACGTCCGCGCGTGTCCTGCTGTGTTTCGACGCCACCTCCGGCGACGTGCTCTGGCAACGCACAGTCCTCAAGGCGCCGCTGGAACGCCTCCACGCGCTCAACAGCCACGCCTCGTCCACGCCCGCCACCGACGGCGAGAAGGTGTACGTGAGCTTCCTCGACCATGACAAGATGTTCGTCGCCGCCTACGACTTCGAGGGCAAGATGATCTGGGAGGTCCGCCCCGGCCCGTTCGCCAGCCGGCACGGCTATTGTTCGAGCCCCATCCTGTGGAAGGATAAGGTCATTCTCAACGGGGACCACGACGGCCCGGGTTTCCTCGTCGCCCTTGATCGCCAAACAGGCCGGACGCTATGGAGGACGCCTCGCCCCAACAACACCCGCAGCTACTGCGCACCGCTCATCAAGACGATCGGCGACCGCAATCAGATGGTCCTGTCAGGAAGCTTGTGCGTAGCCAGCTACGATCCCGACACGGGAAAGCAGCACTGGATCATCGACGGACCAACCGAACAATTCGTCGCCTCCCTCGTCTACAACGACGAATTCCTCTTCATGACGTGTGGCTACCCCGACCACTACATGCAGGCCATCCGCCCCGATGGCCACGGCAACGTCACGAAAACGCATGTCGTGTGGCAAAAGGACAAGGACTGCTCCTACGTGCCCAGCCCCATCGCCGTCGGACCCTACTTCTTGCTCACGTCAGACAACGGTATCGCCACCTGCCTGGACGCCAAGACGGGACAGAGCCTCTGGAGTGAGCGGCTGGGGCGTCATTTCAGCGCCTCACCAGTCACGGCCAACGGACTCGTCTACTTCCTCGCCGACCGGGGCATCACCACGATCATCAAGCCAGGCCCGACCTTCGAAGTCATTGCCCGCAACGAACTCGGTGAGAAGACCTTCGCTTCCCCGGCCATCAGCAACGGCAAGCTCTACCTGCGTTCCGAACAGCACCTGTTCTGCATCGGCCAGACCAAGTAACCAGGGCCGTGCCGTCTATGAATCGTACGGTTCTTCTTCCGCTTCGCCGTCTGCTTAGACAGTCTTCGGATCGGGATGCAGCCAGGGCTGCCGATAGGGCCGTCGCAGCAGGCGATTAGCCTCTTCATCATCGACGACCTGCCCCTTCTTCGCATCCCAAACCAGCGTTCGCCCGAGTTGGCAGGAGATGTTCGCGAGGATACAGGCGGACGCCGTGATGTAGCCTTCCTCGATATCCGACACGGGTCGTCCCCGCGTCTCGATCATTTCCAGGAAGTTCTGCCAGTGCCGGCGCATCGGCGCGGCCACGTGACGCTCCAGGTCTTTCTCGGTCTCGTCCTCGGGATACTTGTCGTATTCGTACAGGGCCTTGCCGCTCAGACGCTCGCCTCCGCGCCCGCGCGGGATGAACTCATACTTGTGCACGTCCATCTTCAGCGTTCCCTTGTCCCCGTAGATGACGCCGGCCCACGGATACTCCGGATCGGGTGCCGTGCCCCACGTGCGATGGGTCCACACCACCGGCAGCGTCCCGAAGTCGAACGTCGCCACCTGCGTGTCACTGATGGTGGCCCGGCTCTCCTTGTCCACGAGGATGCCGCCGTGCGAGCTGACCCGCTCCGGTGCCCCCAGATCGAGGATCCACCGGATCATATCGAGCATGTGTACGCACATATCCCCGATGATGCCGTTGCTGTACTCCATGAACGCGCGCCAGCGACGCGGGTGGATCATCGAGCAGTAGGGCCGCTGCGGTGCCGGTCCCGTCCACATATCGAAATCGAAATGATCCGGCGGCGTGATATCCGGCGGGTTCCCCCGCGCCCGCATGGGATAGTAACAGCAGATCTCCGAGTAGGCGATCTTGCCCAGCAGACCCGCCTTGATGATGCGCTCGCGCGCCTCGATCAGGTGTGGTGTGCTGCGCCGCTGCATGTTGACCTGAACCACACGCTTGTATTCCCGGGCCGCCGCCAGCATGGCCTGGCCTTCCACCACGTCCACGCTGATGGGCTTCTCGACGTACACATCCGCGCCGGCTTTCACCGCCGCGATCATCGCCAGCGCATGCCAGTGATCCGGCGTCGCCACGTGCACGATGTCCAGCTCCTCACGCTTGAGCATTTCCCGATAATCGCTATACGTGCGAGGCACCTTCTTCGACGCCTGCCTGCCCGCGACGATCTCGCCCGCCTCGGCCAGCATCTTGCTGTCCACATCGCACAGCGCCACCACTTCCGCAGGCGCAATCTGAAGCAGCCGCAGCAGGGCGCTCTTGCCGTACCACCCCGTACCGATCAGACCGACGCGCTTCGCCTTCGCTGCGCCGAACATCGGTGCCGCACCCCCAAAGGCAGACAAGGCCAACCCCGCAGTGCCGGCCTGCAGGAATTCTCGACGATTCATGGCATCTCTCCTAAACACAAACTCCTCATCGCGCGCGACTTGCCGTCGCCTTGCTCGAGCCTGCGACGGGCCGCCTGGGCATTGCCGCACACCGTGCCACCAGGATACCGGCGCTGCCGTGACAATGCAAGATGCCAGTCACACCACGCACCTACGTCATATGATCCTCACGGTCTGTCTCAGGCATTGTGCGACAGTCTTCTCTGTAGTATAAAGGTACCGGCGAGCACCGATCCCGGCTGTCTGCGCTCGCCTCGGATTTCGTGGATTGCAATGTCCGTGCCTGCGAACTGGGGACCAGAATCATGACGCTGACAAGAAGGCAATTCCTTCGAATGGCTCTCGCCGGCTCGGCCACGGCGACACTCTTGCCTTCGCCTCTGCTTTCCGCGCGACAGAGAACCAGACCCAACATCGTCCTCATCATGGCCGATGACATGGGATTCTCCGACGCTGGCTGCTATGGAGGCGAAATCCGAACGCCGAATCTGGATCGACTCGCCGCCAACGGCCTGCGCTTCACGCAGTTCTACAACTGCGCCCGTTGTTGCCCGACCCGCGCCGGCCTGATGACAGGGCAATACCCCCACGCCGTGGGCCTGGCCCGCAATGGACGTAGCCTCACGCGCAACGGCATGACCATCGCTGAAGCGCTCGGGAATTCAGGCTACAACACCGCCATGGTCGGCAAATGGCACCTGTCGCGCACCCCGCGACTGGCCGACGGGAAGCTCCATCAGAAGTGGCTCGACCACCAGCACGATCCCGAACGTCCCTTCGGACCCCTGGATACGTATCCGGTCCGCCGCGGCTTCGACAAGCACTATGGCGTCATCTGGGGCGTCATCGATTTCTTCGATCCCTTCTCCCTCGTCGATGGCACGCAAGCTGTCGAAGAAGTGCCCCAAGACTACTACTTCACCGATGCCATCACGGACAAGGCCGTCGACTACGTTGAAGAATTCGCCGAATCGGCTAAGCCTTTCTTCCTCTACTTCGCGCACTGCGCGCCGCACTGGCCCCTGCACGCCCGACCGGAAGACATTGCCCGCTACAAAGATACGTACACCAACGGCTGGGACCAACTGCGCCGCGACCGCTTCCAACGTCAGCTCGATATGGAACTGTTCGACAAGAGCAACACCCCCTTGCCACCGGTTCAAACCCGCGGCGCCACCTGGGACAGACTGTCCGAGGAGGAAAAGGCATACCAGGCAGGCAAAATGGCCGTCCACGCCGCCATGGTCGACCGAGTCGACCAGAGCATCGGCAGACTCCTCGATACTCTCAAAAAGACCGGCCAGATGGACAACACGCTCATCCTGTTCCTTGCCGACAACGGCGCCTCACCCGAAATCCCCCAGCGTCCCGGCTACGACCGCACGGGCCAGACCCGCGACGGCCGCACCGTCAAGTACCACAACATCCCGCTCGATGAGTTGGGCTCGGAGCTCAGCTACACAGGTATCGGCACCCCATGGGCCAGCGCCTCGAACACGCCGTTTCGCTATTGGAAGCAGGAGTCCTTCGAAGGCGGCTGCCACACCCCCCTGATCGCCCACTGGCCCGACGGACTCAAGGCCGGGCCCGGGTCGATCTGCCACGCAGTCGGCCACGTCATGGACGTGATGCCCACCTGCCTGGAACTGGCAGGCGCGTCATATCCCGACGCCTTTGCCGGTCACCAGCTCACCCCCATCGAAGGCAAGAGCCTTGTCCCCATACTCCAGGGCCAGTCGCAAGCCGGACACGAAAAGCTCTTCTTCGAACACGTCAGGGGCCGCGCCGTCCGCATGGGCGACTGGAAACTCGTCGCCTTCAGCGGAAGATCCAACAAGTGGGAGTTGTACAACCTCGCGCAAGACCAGACTGAAACAAATGATCTGGCCGGCCAATACCCCGACCGCGTCGAGGCCATGAAGGCCGAATGGCACGCCTGGGCCCAGCGCGTCGGCGCAGAGAACCTGTAACCAAACCAAAGGAGCGGCAGCATGGTGAACCGCAGACGATTCCTCAAGCACGCCGGTGCCGGTCTGGCCGCACTGGCGATCTCAGGACCGAAAGCGCCGGCCCGTGGCAGCCGACGGGACCGCCCGAACATCATGATCGTCATCGGCGACGACATGACCTGGCGGGACTGCGAGCCGTACGGCAGCCCCGATGTCAAGACGCCCAACATAGCCAGGCTCGCCGCTCAGGGCATGACGTTCGACGCGATGTTCACCGCCACCGCCATGTGTGCCCCGACCCGCCAGCAACTCTACACAGGCATGTTCCCCGTGCGCAGTGGTGCCTATCCCAACCACAGCCGCGTCTACGGTGGCGTGCGCAGCATCGTTCATCACCTGCGCAACCTGGGCTACCGCGTCGGTTTGACGGGCAAGAAGCACTTCAACCCACCCGGAGCGTTTCCCTTCGAGTTCCTCAAAGGCCGAGGCCACGACAGTGGCAAGGGCAAGGACCTCCTCTTCGACGAGGCGGACGCCTTCGTCCGGCGCCATAAGGACCAGCCGTATTGTCTCATCGTCGCCTCGAATCAGCCCCACGGCCCGTGGAACCGCGGCGACGCCTCAGCTTATCACCCCGAGAAGCTCACCATCCCGCCTCACCTTCTCGACTGCCCCGAGACACGGCAGCAACTGGCCAAGTACTACGCCGAGATCACCTACCTAGATGGCCAACTTGGCAAGTGCCTGGACAT
>Ga0272442_10006163_pt1 | contig 15883 bp, 11 predicted proteins | sample SSMForm2O_FD_200262 | JGI IMG/M metagenome (GOLD analysis project Ga0272442, IMG submission 200262) | Marine sediment archaeal communities from Little Sippewissett salt marsh, Falmouth, MA, United States - SSM-Form-2O | ecosystem: Environmental > Aquatic > Marine > Wetlands > Sediment ...
CCAAGAAGAGGATCATATTCCGGGTCTCATGTCACTGAAAGTGTAGTAAATCAAATTTTGACTAGCATAGATGGGTTGGAAAGTATGGAAGGAGTGGTGGTAATTGGGGCAACAAATAGACCTGATATTCTTGACCCTGGTTTACTTAGACCGGGTAGATTTGATAGGTTGCTTCTGATACCAGCACCAGACAAGGAATCTCGAATTGAAATCTTTAAGATTCATACTAAAGGAATGCCACTTACAAAAGATGTTTCATTAGAAGAGTTAGCCGGCAAATGCGAAGGATTTTCAGGAGCGGATATAAATGGAGTGTGCAGAGAGGCAGCAATGCTTTCCTTGAGAGATGACATAAAGGCAAAGAAGATTAACAAAAAGCATTTTGAAAAAGCAATGAGTGATTTTAGGGCAAGTATCACCGACGACATAATAAAATATTACAAAAAGGTGACGGAGGAGCTTAGTGGTGGCATGGCCAAAAAGGATAAAAGAGATAAAGATATTCAATATATGTAAATAAATATAAGGATGGAGGGAAAATAATGAAGATAACTGAGAGTGAACTGAGAGGCAAAACCGTTATGAGCGAGGAGGGGTTATATCTGGGTATTTTTAGGAATTCTACAGTAGAAGAAAAGACCGGGCAATTAATTAATGTCCTAATAGAACCATCAGACGATGTAGATCCAAGGTTATATCACTTAGATAAACAAGGCCATCTAGTGTTCCCATTCGACTCAATAAAATCAGTTAAGGATGTAGTAATAATAGGCGGTCAATAGATTTAATTATTCTTTATAATCATATTCTTATTTTTCCATTACTATATCTAGAAATTTTAATTTTTAATTATGATATAATTTTTACTAGAGAGACCCCTTTATTTCGTTTGGAAACCTTAAAAGTATGCAAGTATTGACTGACTAATAACTCAATAAGAAGCAGTATTTATGACTAGTTATAGATTTTGCAATATTAGAATATTCCGATTTTTAAAAATATATTTATAGAAAAATTTTTAAATTAATTTGAGTGTGTGATCCAACTTTCCACATGAAATGAAGGGGCTTCTCTCATAACATTACCAACAGATATAAACAAGGATTAAAATAATACATAAAATTAAATATACTATACCTAATTACGAAAGTAAAGGGGTGAGTATTTTTAAAAACAAGAATACGATAAGCAGTGATATATTTGGTCGATTACTAAAGTCCGATGCCATATTTATCAATAGAGAAGCAATGCGCCCAACTTACATACCTGAAACACTTTTACATAGGGGTAAAGAGATAAATGATTTAGCCTCAGTACTGGTTGTTGCATTAAAAGGAGAAACACCATCAAACGTGTTCATATATGGTAAAACTGGTACTGGAAAAACGGCTGTGACTAAATTTGTTGGAAAAGAGCTTTTAAAAAAGGGGAAGGAAACTGACAAAAACATTAACTTTGTTCATATCAATTGCGAAATTGTTGACACTCAATATCGTCTCCTACAAAATATTACTAACCATTTTATTAATGAATGGTCTGAACGCATACCATTTACTGGTTGGCCTACTGATGAAGTGTATGCTAAGTTAAAACAGTTGATGGACAAGGATGGTGGGGTTACTGTTATAATTCTTGATGAGGTGGATAAACTCAAAGGTGATGAAGCGTTATATAATTTATCAAGGCTTAATAATCATCTCGAAGAAGCAAAAGTTTCAATGGTCGGGATATCCAATGATTTGAAATTTACTGAGTTTTTGGATCCTAGGGTAAAATCTAGTCTTGGAGAGGAGAATATGATTTTTCCACCATATGATGCTGGTGAGCTACAGGATATTTTAAAGCAACGTGTTGATATTGCACTGAAACCGGATTCAGTCGATGATGATGTAATTCCTTTATGCTCAGCGCTTGCTGCCCAGGAGCATGGTGATGCTAGGAGAGCTCTGGATCTTCTAAGGATATCTGCAGAGCTTGCTGAACGAAGCGATTCACCAAAAATTACAAAGAGATTTGTTAGACTTGCCCAGAATAAAATTGAAATAGATCGCATAATTGAAGTTGTACGTACTTTACCGACGCAATCCAAACAGATATTACTTGCCATTCTTATGCAGGAGAGACACGATAATAAAACTGGTGGCACAGGAGCTATAACCACTGGTGAGGTATATGAAATTTACAAGGACTTGTGTAAAAAAACAAGAATTGATGCATTGACTCAGAGAAGAGTTGCTGACTTGATTTCTGAATTAGATATGCTTGGTATAATCACTGCTCGTGTTATTTCTAAGGGTAGATATGGACGAACCAGGGAGATTAAAATGTCCTCTTCTTCAAATGACATAATGAATATTTTGAAAGAGGATGAAATTTTTAAAGAACTTACGAATTATAAGATTCGTGGACAAACTCGCCTCATATAGTTTTTAGCCATATAACCATAAAAATCTATTTTTTGAAAATCTTTTTTACTTGGTTGTGTGGGGGAACCGGGCTTTTTATATTATTTCAATTTGCATGATATGTATTTGGTCCCCCTCATGCCCCAAATACTACAATTGACTACATTGAGGAATCGAGTCGGTAATGGAAGGCCCATTATATTTAAATCCAAATTCCCCCAACAATTCTTGTAATGAACTTTGGATAGATAAAGTTTTACTATTTTTTGAATAATATAATCAACGAATGTCTGTATCGAATAACTAAGGAGAACAGATTAATTATCACTCTAGCTTTGTTTAATATTATACTAGTCATAAACTCATTGGATGTGATGAATCGGATAGCAATAATTTATTCAAAACCAGTAAATATCTTTCGCCTCGTCAGGTGTGTACAAAAAGTAACAACATCCCAGAAATTATGGGTTGGTGAAGCAGATAGATTGCTAGTGAGTGTTTGCCGACCCACGAAAGCGTTGTAAACGATTTATATTTCGATAGATCTGGCAGATAAAACCTTCTTTTGTTGTCTTTGTAAAGTATATTCCCCACTACAATTCCTGCTAATATCACTCCGAACCAAGGAATCAATGGGAAATAATCGATAGTATATTTCCAGATGTTTGCTTGGTGCAGCCCGATAGCGAGATGAAATGCTGTTGGATTTTCAATAGGATACGCCCCTATTATAATTCCAGCGAGGATTACTAATGACGCAAATAAGAGGTTGTAATTTTTCAGTCTTATAAAAGGTATGCTAAATATGATGGATAGACCAATAAAATGCAAAACCCCAAAGATTATTGGACGATCTGGCATGAATATTATGGTTACTAGTGTTATGGCCATACCCAATCCAAATATCTTTAAACCTCTTACGGCAAGATGTCTGTCATATTTCTTTTGTTCTTGTGGAGTTTTACTTAAATTTTTGTTTTTACCTACAACTAGGCATATGCCAACAAGTAGGAAAAATACAAGGGGTACAATCTCTTGGAACTGGTATATCTGATGGTCTAGAGGAATAATTCCGAAATAATCTAAATCCCACAGTAGGTGAAGAAATATCATTAGAGCTATTGCGATCCCTCTTAGTATGTCTAATTCTATAAATCTAATTGAGAGTTGGTTGTCTATTTTCATTTTGTTTAAGTCGGTAGTCATTTTCACAGTTACCTTTGTATTCCAATGATGTACATCTATTTATCCTGATAAACTTTTTCATTAAATGAATTAGAATGCGGTATCTCCAAGTTCTTACATTTTGGAAAACATATGGCAATGGTAAATCAACGGAATTGTTTGAAAAATAAAAACAACTTTAAACAAACCTTAAAAATACTGTTTTTTTGAATCATTCTGATGGTATTTTTACATCCTATGTCGTTTTCTAAATATTAGCCAAAAAGAAACAACGTCTGCATAAAATTCATATATCTAATTGTAAATACAAATTTTGAGATGGATGGGGCTAAAATGATAAATACCATAGAACAATTTGGCCGAAATGCAGGAAGAATATGGGAAATGCTTGATACCTGTGGTCCTCTTTCGGAATCTCAGTTAATTGAATTCACAAGTCTTAGACCATATGAATTTTATGTCGCAGTTGGATGGTTGGCACGAGAAAACAAGATAGTTAAGGACGATAAGGGGTATAGGCTTGACGAAACTAATTTGACTTTTGAAATCGGAGGAAATGCCGGTAAAATATGGAATGCCCTTTGTACACAAAGAGAAGCGGACATTCCAGATATCTCAAGGTTGACAAAGATGAAAATGAGAGATACTTACTGTGCATTAGGCTGGTTGGCTAGGGAGAACAAGATACAAATAAAAACAGCAGAAGAAAACAACATCAAATGAATTTTTTATTCAGCCAACATAACTAGGCATTTCTTTTTCGGTGTCCTTTTTACTGTTGGGTTTTGCGTCAAGTACGTCAATTGCAAGTATTGCATGTAGTGGTACGATTCTTAGTTTACCCGTCATATCGCCGTGTTCTTTATCTAGTTTCATTATTAATCCAATTTCATCTACGCCCATGGTCATAAACCCTTTGAATGTTCCCTTGGTTTCAAGTGCGTTTTCTCTTCCACCAATTGAGATAATGGTATATTTTGACCCGTCTGTTAGTTCCATCTCCGTTTTTTTATTCATTCAATATCTCTCCTTTGTTTTTCAATAAGAATCTGTAAATGCTCTACGGTCTTACCGTAATTCTCAATTGCTACTTTAAGGTGCGCCTCAACGAAGTTCCAAGCTTTTTGAAGATTTCCATATCTTATACGATATGCTTTCCGGTTCTGTTTAGTTATCTCATCAAACACCTGTATCTCTTCAAGGATGTCAAAACCCTTGAGTTTGTTAAGATGCCTGTATACTGTGGGTCTTGATGTCTTGAGATCAACTGCGATTTCATCAACAAACCATGCCTTTGTAGGATGTTTAAGGAAAAAATCGGCAAAAATCTTGTAAGGGATAGAAGGATCTGCCCCTTTCGAAAGATAACCTATCTGTTCAAAAAACGTTTTCGCAACAATATCTGGATCATCTTCACCAACCAATGGTGTGTTACTTTTGACCTGCAGTTCGAATACCATATGTTATCTACCCTCGTAAACTTAATGCGTTATTCAATTTATAAGGTTTGTTTAACTATGAAATTTGGTAATATTAAATTTATATAGGAAACATGTTGAAATCATATAATTGGCAGATATTTGTCTAGTTCCCATTGTGTAACCTGTGTACGATATTCGTTCCATTGTTGGCGTTTCACATACAGGAAGTTCTCGAAAATATGTTCCCCAAGTGTATCTCTAATCAAAGGACTCTCCTCCATAAAAGAAAGTGCATGTCCTAGGCTTTCAGGAAGTTGCCCGATATCATGTTTTTTCCTTTCCAATTCTGATAAAGCATAAATATTTTTTTCAATAGGTAATGGAGGTTCTAGATTATCTTCCATTCCTTTTAACCCTGCTGCAAGCATAACGGCAAACTGCAGATAAGGGTTACCGGATAGATCTGGACTTCTCAGTTCGCATCTAGTGCCATTACCTCGTTCGGTAGGTATGCGAATTAATGCGCTTCGATTTCTGTTGGCCCATGAGATATATGTTGGTGCTTCATAACCTGGAACGAGTCTCTTGTATGAGTTTACGGTGGAGTTAAGGACACAAGTAATTTCTTTTATGTATTTCAACAGGCCCGCGATAAAAGACCTTGCGATACTGCTCAGATGGTTCTCATCATTTGGTTCATAAAATGCATTATTGCCGTCATTGGTTAAAAGCGACATATGGGTGTGCATTCCAGATCCATTTAACCCATATATCGGTTTGGGCATAAATGATGCGTGAAGATTATGTTTTGAAGCAATTACTTTTGTAATGTATTTTAATGTGATTACTCGGTCAGCAGTAGTAACCGCATCTGCATATTGGAAATTTATTTCGTGCTGACCAGATGATACTTCGTGATGTGAAGTATATGTTTGTACCCCTAGTTCTTTCAAAGCAATAGAAATATCTGCACGAACACCTTCTGCTAAATCTCGGTGTGATAAATCGAAATAACCCGCAGAATCATTAGGAACTGACGTTGTATTTACCCCATCTTTTTTAAACAAAAAGAATTCGCATTCGGGACCAGTATTGAAAATATAACCAAGATCCTTGACTTTATTTACAATCTTTTCTAAAACGTATTTTGCATCACCAATGAACCGCTGTCCGTTAGGCTCATAAATGTCACAATTAATTTTCGCTGTTTTTCTTTTTTCAATACTTTCTGGAAGTATAACAAAACTTTTAGGATCTGGTTTTGCAATTTTGTCTGATTCCTCAATGGTTGCGTATCCTGCAATAGATGAACCATCAAATGGCATACCCTCCTCCAATGCTTCCTCCAATCTGCTTAAAGGGATTACTATATTTTTTGGAAAGCCAAGGATATCTATAAACTGCAATCGGACAAAAATGACATTCTCTTTTTCGGCAATTGATACTACATTATTCTCATCGACGGTTATTACATCATTTTTAGTTTTAATTTCAGATTCCATTTCTACACCTCCGTCACCCTAAAATCAACAAAACTATTTATGAAATATGCTCTCTACTTAAAAATTAATCGCAAGACGAATAATAGCAAAAATCAGCAGATATTTATTTATCATTTTTAAAATTTGAAATCCCTGCCCTCTTTATTTCATTATACAAAACCTATAGTCAATTAACAAATTATTTATTAATATTAATTCATAACCGTTAACTAATGGCAATCAAAATTTTAGTAACCGGTGGAACATTCGATAAGGAATATAAAGAATTAACTGGCGAGTTATTTTTTCGAAATACGCACGTACCTAATATGCTAGAGTTAGGAAGGGCAAGGATTGATGTAAAAATAAGGACATTGATGCTGATCGACAGCTTAGAAATGACTGACTATCACAGAAAGATTATATTAGAAAAGTGCCAAAGATCCAAAGATGATAAGATAATAATTACACATGGTACAGATACGATGGCAGAAACTGCGAAATTTTTAGGCCAGAATATCGAAAATAAAACAATAGTCTTAACAGGTGCTATGATTCCCTATGCATTTGGTAGTTCAGATGGTCTTTTTAATTTGGGTAGTGCTTTGGCCTTTGTTCAATCTCTGCCACATGGAGTATATATTGCTATGAATGGCGAATACTTTCATTGGCATAACGTTAAAAAAAACAAAGAAACAGGTGTGTTTGAAGAAAGTTTAAAGAATTAATATTTTGAAAGTGGGAGGATAAATATATAAAGAATACCCTGAGTATTATCTAAAGACCTACAATATTAAGATTTTTTAATGCGCAGTTTAAGCATCAGCACGAATTATTGCGTAAAGCCAACTTTAAGAGCAAAAGGGACTTTAGGCTGAAAGAAACTTAATGTTACTTAAGAAGCCACATTTTTGAGAATGCAACCTAACTGTATGGCCGGAAACTCTCAAAGAAATATGCAGGAAGAAAAACGTTCACTTCCTGGAATAGTTAGGAAAATCAATTATTGTATAACCTTGTGGACCAGACACAACTGGTCTTTTTTAATTTTTTGGCTTTAAAATTAATGCTCGACCTCTCCTGCCATCAAGTTTGATTGTTAATGGTGAAGACAATCTTATATGTTTTACGAACTGTAGTTCAGTTCGCGGTTCCTGGTTGTTTAACCAGTCCCAGTCAATGTAACTTTCCTGCGGGTTAAGTGTAGTATTTATGTAACCTATTCCTTTAGAGATGATGTTTTGGAAGAAATGTGTTCCTTGTGTAGGTTTTACATTAAAATTTTTAAGTGCTGTTTCTACCATGACTTTGACATTTGATATTCCGCTCCAATTTACAGGTATGCCAAGCCATCTGTCCTGCGTTCCCCATCTTCCTGGGCCAATTAATACATATGGTTCAGAGGTAAGGTTCTTGTTTATATCGCCTATTTGTTCAGCGATTTCAATTGTTTTTGACGAATCAAAACTTTTTGGCGGAACATATATAATGTTATGAACCGAATCGATGATTTCATGTCCTAGTGCTTTGTTTGAATGAATCAGAACATTTCTCATATTTATGTCATTATCATTCCAATCTATTTCTGAGTGTTCTCTAGATATTACCATGGGACGTATCTGAAGAATTACGAATTTGGGGGGTTTTTTGTTTTCCTTGTCAAAATTTACCGCGAATTCGACTTCAACGGGACATCCCATTCCTTTTTCACCAGTTTTAAGGATGTCAATAATTATTGATGATAATGGAAAAACATCATATTTCAATATTCCAGCAAACGTTATCAAATGAGGGCCCTTTTCAGTAAAACTATCTCTTATCAACCCATCATTTTCATCATATGTACTAGCAATATATTCGAGTGTACCATCATTTTTTATGTCAGCAACATTTATTTTTTCTAGTGAAGCATCCTCCTTTTCCGATAGGTTGATTGTTTGTTTTTTCGTGTTTAAAACATAAAGCTCTCGTTGAGTATTTTCAATAACTGATTTGGGTGTTGAGAAATCGGGGATAATTTCAGGATAACGGGGGGAAAAACTTAAAACTTTTTCACCACCTACAATGGAATATCCAAGACCTACGGCAATACTTACCATCCCATCCTCTCTTTTTTGATGGGAAACAGGGTAATAATTATATGATTGTGCGACTCCTGAAAAGGTGGGATAAAAATATCCATTGTATTCATTACCAACCAACTCCTGGATTATAACTGCCATTTTTTCCTCTTCAATTTTGGCCGAGGTTGACTCAATGTAAGTTTTTGCTTGATTGAAAAACACCGAAGCGTAAACAAGTTTTATTGCTTGACATAAATGTTTTAATCGTACTTTGTCGTCCTTGTGGTTGTTAGGAAGCATATAGGTAGAGTACATCCCTGCGAAGGGGTGGTTTTGCGAGTCTTCCAACAGACTTGAAGACCTGACTGCCAGAGGAGATTTAAAGTGTTTTAATAGTTTAGCTAGCTTGATTTTTAAATCTTTAGGAAGATATCCAGATAAGAAGGCTTTAGCTATCTCGCTATCAGGTATATCTTTGTTGTTATTCATGAAATTTTGGAAATTGTTATCTACGATGAATCTATCAAATTCTTCAGTTCCAATTCCGACAGTGCTTGGTACTGTAATATTAACATTTTTATACTTCTCTCCAAAGTTATGTCTGGCTAAAAGCGATCGTATAAATGCAATTCCACGACCTTTTCCTCCCAAAGAGTCTCCACCGATTCTGGTAAATGACGCCCCAAATTCGAATTTTTGCTGTGGAAAATCTGTCATGACCCCAAACTGCTTTTCTTTTCGACTTTCATTAAACACATTTATCAAGTATTTTCTCATTTCAGTCAGGTTTGTGAAATCAGATACTTTCTGGGGACGAAGTTTCATTGCTAGTTTGAATTCAGATCGTGCCATTAACCATTTGGAGAAATCATTTCTATTAGCATGGAACTTTATGCTTTCTAGAGGTATTTTTTGTAGAGCTTTTTCAAACTCTTTCAAATTGGAAGCACGAGCAATTTCGACGGTTGAGGACTGTAATGCAGTATCTGCTTTGTCTTGGTTGCTTACATGTTTTGGAGATAGGAACACAAAATCTCCAAAGCCAAGGTGTTTTAAAAGGAAATGATTAAAATCTTGTAGGATTGTTGGTGAGTTTTTATGGATAAAATATGCACCAATTTCCTCCGCTTTTTTTCTATTTCTAATATCTGTTGACTGTAATAATGTTGGTATATATCTGTTATCTTCCTTAATCAGCCGGATAAATTCGTGACCTGCATTTGGATCAGGTTTTCCATTTCTATTAAATTTGACGTCAGAAATGATTCCAAGCACGTAGTTTTTGTATTCTTCATATAGTTTCATTCCGTCCTCGAAGTTATCAACAAGTAAAATTTTAGGGCGGGCTCTTCTTCTCAGCAGTCTTTGCATCTCGTTAAGATCCTCAGAAATCGATCTCTGTGTTTGGCTTACAAGTTCACTGTATATTAAGGGTAGGAACTTTGAGTAATTTCGAATAGAATCTTCAACCATTATGATTACTTGTACGTTACTATTGGCTGTATCATATTTGACATTAATTTTATCTTCAACATATTTGGTAATTGCTATAATAAGACTTGTATCTCCATACCAGAAAAATGCTTTGTCAACACCCTCTTCGCCTACATGCTGCTGACAAATATGTAAGTCAGCTGTGTCGGTGGCAAGAATAATCACAGGCAAATTCGGGCATTCCTTTTTTATTTTTCTACCAAACTTAAAAGGATCCATGCCTATGTTTTTTGACATGGTAATAACAAGATCATACTTTCTTGATTTTGCTTTTGAAAGCGCCTCCCTCCCAGATGCAACTTGAGTAACTCTAGGGGGAGAGCTAAGAAGGAGATGTCTGTATTCTCCTATGACCATTTCAGATATAAGACCCTCTTCTTCAATAATAAATGCATCATATAAACTTGAGACAAGGAGAATTTCCCTTACTTTGAAAGGCATAAGATTATGAAAAATCTGAATGGGAAGTTCACGATTTTCTTCTGTATTTTTCTGCAAGTCTGAAATATCAAAGCAAGATTCTTCTTTTTTCATATTTTCACCTGGTGCATGGCAAGCTTCAGATAAGAATTTTATTATTGCAGCAAAGGGACTTAAAAATAGTTAATGAACTCTTCGGATAACCGTAGATATGAGTTTCTCTTTTAGTCTATGTTGGTTTAATGTTATGAGATATGTTATGGTTATACTTTCTAAACCATTTTTAAAGATATGCTAACTTAAAATCAATGCAAGCCCTCGACGCTTTGAATTGGTGGGAAAGGCAACTTCTAACGGATTCTTTATCACTTGGGCATGAATAAAGCTTTAATAGGAGTTATTGATACGGAAATTACCAAAATTTGGGAGGCTCATTATGGAAAAAAATGTCGAAGCATTCATGGAAAAAATTATTGAAAAGAACCCAGGCGAAAAGGAATTTCATCAAGCGGTACAGGAAGTGGCGGAGAGTTTAATGCCATTTATAGAGAAAAATCTTAGATACAAAAAAGCGAAGATCCTTGAAAGAATCGCAGAACCAGAAAGAGTTATAATGTTCCGCGTACCTTGGTTGGATGATACTGGAGAAATACAAATCAATAGAGGCTATCGTATCCAAATGAATAGTGCGATAGGTCCATACAAAGGTGGACTTCGTTTTCATCCAAGTGTTAGTTTAAGTATTTTAAAATTTTTGGCATTCGAACAGGTATTTAAGAACAGTTTGACCACCCTTCCTATGGGTGGTGGAAAAGGCGGGTCCAATTTCAATCCTAAAGGTAAATCTGACAATGAGGTAATGAAATTTTGCCAGAGCTTCATGAGCGAATTGCAAAGGCACATTGGTCCAGATACAGATGTTCCCGCAGGAGATATTGGAGTTGGAGGTCGTGAAATCGGATATTTATTCGGCCAATACAGAAGGCTACGAAACGAGTTTACAGGTATTCTAACCGGCAAGGCACGTAACTGGGGCGGGAGTCTAATAAGACCAGAGGCTACAGGTTATGGCTGTGTATATTTTGCTCAGGAGATGTTGAAAACTAAAAAAGAATCTTTCAAGGATAAGATTTGCACTGTGTCTGGCTCGGGAAATGTAGCTCAGTACACTGTTGAAAAAATAAATGAATTAGGTGGAAAAGTTGTTACCCTTTCTGATTCGTCCGGTATGATTTATGATCCTAATGGAATCGATGAGAAAAAGTTAGCATATGTTATGGAACTTAAAAATATCAAACGTGGACGTATAAAGGAATATGCAGAAAAATATGGTTGTGAATATTCTGCAGGTAAACGCCCATGGGCTGTAAAATGTGATATGGCTTTTCCTTCTGCAACACAAAATGAAATAAGTAAAGAAGAAGCACAGACTCTTGTGGATAATGGTTGTATTTGCGTGTCTGAAGGTGCAAATATGCCTACTGCACCAGGGGGAATAGAAGTCTTCTTGAATGCTAAGATTTTGTATGGCCCAGGAAAGGCTGCAAATGCAGGTGGAGTAGCAACAAGTGGCTTAGAAATGTCTCAGAACAGTATGAGAATGTCTTGGAGTAGAGAAGAAGTTGATCAGAAGTTACATAATATTATGCGAAGCATACATGAATCCTGCGTTAAATACGGAAAAGAAGGCAATTATATCAACTATGTGAATGGAGCAAACATAGCTGGATTTGTAAAAGTTGCAGATTCAATGCTTGATCAGGGACTTATATAGAGGAGCCATAATTCTCTGATTTATCGTCCGTGATACATAATAGATTGGTGCAACTATCATCTGGTCGAGCAAGAAAGCACCTGATGCTTGTTTAACAAAAGTGTCATATGACTCATCCCACAAATATGTCTTGAAGGTATATTCCAATTTAACAATATTAAATGAGGTAGATACACATGGCAAAGGAAGGATTTAATGCATTCAAAATGGCGCAGAAACAGTTTGATAGAATTGCCAGTAAGCTTGAGCTAAACGAGGCAACAAGGGAGTTGTTAAGAAATCCCTTGAGAGAGTATCATCTCTCTATTCCAATAAAAATGGATGACGGGAGTGTAAGAGTATACAGAGGCTTCAGGATACAGCATAATGATGCAAGAGGTCCCTGTAAAGGTGGAATAAGGTTCCATCCACAAGAAACAATTGACACTGTTCGTGCACTTTCGATGTGGATGACTTGGAAATGTGCTGTAGCTGACATTCCATTAGGAGGGAGCAAAGGCGGAATAATATGCGATCCTCATGATCTTTCTGAGAAAGAACAGGAAAATCTGTGTAGGGGTTGGGTTAGGCAGATAGTAAAGGATATTGGACCTGTGCGGGACGTTCCCGCTCCTGATGTTATGACAAACAGTCAGCATATGTTGTGGATGATGGATGAGTATGAAACAATTACTGGTGGTCAATACCCTGGAGTTATAACTGGAAAGCCTATTGAATTAGGTGGTTCACTTGGTCGTACTGAGGCAACTGGCTATGGTTTAGTATACATACTTAGGGAGGCTCTTAAGGAAATGGATACGGAAATTAGCAAAGCAACTGCCTCTATAGAGGGCTTTGGAAATGTTGCCAGATATGCTGCTGAGTTATTCATAGAGTATGGGGGAACGGTTGTATCGGTTTCATGCTGGGATCAGGCTGATGGCTGTGCATACAGCTATTACAAAGAAAAGGGAATTGATTTAGATGAACTCCTCAAGATTACAGATCGCTTTGGTACCATTGATAAAAGAAAAGCTGAGAAGTTAGGTTATAACATTCGTCCTGGCAAGGATTGGCTTAAACACGAAGTCGACATATTAATACCGGCTGCCTTAGAAAATTCTATTACGGAGGAAAATGTTAATGAGATTAATTCCAGCGTCAAATTAGTTATATGTGGGGCCAATGGGCCTATCACGCCAGAAGCTGATGACATACTTGAAAAAAAAGGTATTATAGTAATACCTGATTTCTTGGCCAATGCAGGTGGTGTTGTCTGTAGTTATTTTGAACAGGTTCAGAATAACCAGAATTACTATTGGCTCAAGGAGGAAGTGCTAGGAAAACTCGACAACAAAATGACCGATGCATTTTATAAAGTCTGGGAACTTTCAAAGCGTAGAAAGATGCGAGTAGGCGATGCCGCGTACATGATAGCAATCTCACGAGTTGCTGAAGCATGTCAGTTGCGAGGGTGGGTATAGATCTAAAATAAGAATATGTATATCGAAGATAAAGAAAAAAAGATAATATCAAAGATAGAAGAGATAACAGGCATCAGATTAAAAATTGATAGTGAATTAATTGTTGATAAAGCAACAAAAAACATAAGAAAAACTGCAGAAAATAGTCCAGGATCCAATTATTTTGTTTTTAAAGATGAGAATGGAAATGAACTATCTAGAGTACAAAATCTAAAAGATTTCGAAGAGGTTTTGTTATCTCTAAATGGAAATGTTATTTTAAAGCAGGCAAAAAATAGAGATTTTTCAAGATGGTTAGATGCCATAGGTGAAATTGAACTTGCTGACAAAGTTAAATCAATCGAAAATGACCTTGAGGATGCTGAAAAATTAAGGAAAATAATAATTGATTTCCTAGAGGAACATAGATATTCCATCAACCTAGATTCTGTGAAAAATTTCCAGCGTTATGATCGTGAACCACATACAAAAATAAATCGAATAGGTGAAGGTGCACTTGGTGGAAAGGCAAGGGGATTGACTTTTTTGGCCGAACTCATATCGAAATATATTTCTGATGATATGTTCCCTGGCTTAAGGATTACGGTTCCTAGAAGTATTGTATTATCAACAGACGTTTTCGATTCCTTTATTGATAGTAATAGACTGTTGGATCCGAATTTATTTCATCTGTCAGATGAAAGAATAGCTTCTAAATTTATTGATGCTAGTTTGCCTGCAACCATTATTGGCGACCTCCGCTCATTTGTCAAAAATACTAGAAAACCACTTGTTGCCAGATCATCCGGGCTCCTCGAAGATTCACTTTTGCAGCCTTTTGCTGGTATATACGCTTCAATATTGCTCCCAAATGAGTCATGGGAGACAGATCTTAGATTTCAAGAAATCTGCAATGCTATAAAATACGTATATTCTTCAACTTATTTTGAAAAGGCAAGAACTTACATAAAATCCACACCTAAAAATATTGGTGATGAAAAAATGGCCGTATTGCTCCAGGAAATCATTGGAAATAAACACGGGGATTATTTTTACCCAACCATTTCTGGGGTAGCAAAGTCATATAATTATTATCCTTCAGGTTCTTGTAAACCTGAAGAAGGGATTGTGTATCTGGCACTTGGTCTTGGTAAATCCATAGTAGATGGAGGAAGTAGTTATTGCTTCTGCCCTGGGCGGCCAAATGTTCCTATGTTTGGCACCCCTAAGGATTTTATGAAATATTCACAGACTAGTTTCTATTCTTTAAATCTAAAATCTGTTTATAGAATTGTTAAAAAAAATGAGGAAACAGCATTAGATAAATTAGACGTAGATGTCGCCAAGAATCATGGTGTTTTAGATAAGATTGCCTCTACATATTCCATTAGAGACGATCGTCTTTATCCAGGGACATCTGATGAGGGTCACCTTGTCATAGATTTCAGCCCTATTATCGATTATAATGCGATTCCACTGGCGAAAGCATTGAATCTTCTTCTCAATATTTGCGAAATTGCGCTTGGTTACCCTGTGGAAATAGAATTTGCTGTTAATATTTGCGAAGATGAATCCAAAGAATCGGAACTAATCATATTACAGATTAGGAGCATGTTGCCGCCAGGAAAGCATGATACCGTTGATATTGGGAAGTATGACTCAGATAAAGATATTTGTTATAGTGAAAATTCATTGGGCAACGGCATAATTGACAATATAAAAGATATAGTATATGTTACATCTGAATCTTTTGATATGTCTAATTCCACTCGAGTGGTTAGTCAAATAAGAAAATTAAATAGTAAGCTGATGGAGGGAGGTACACCATATGTTCTAGTTGGACCCGGACGTTGGGGTTCAGCAGACCCTTGGTTGGGAATACCTGTAGTATGGAGCGATATTGCTGGGGCTAAAGTAATTTTGGAGACCCCTGTTAAACGTAGACCCATAGAACCCTCTCAAGGATCCCATTTTTTCCATGATATGATATCTTCTCAGGTCGGTTATATAATTACTCGTGAAGGGAAGGGAAATATAGATTGGGGTTGGCTTGGTTCTCTTGTTGTAGTAGAGGAGATGGAAGATGTCAGACATGTAAGGGCACCTTTTCAACTTGAGGTAAGACTAGATGGGAAACGAGGAAAAGCCGTCATAAGGAAAAAATCAGTAGAGAATAATAAAAGCAACAAATTAAATAG
>Ga0272442_10006164_pt1 | contig 15882 bp, 10 predicted proteins | sample SSMForm2O_FD_200262 | JGI IMG/M metagenome (GOLD analysis project Ga0272442, IMG submission 200262) | Marine sediment archaeal communities from Little Sippewissett salt marsh, Falmouth, MA, United States - SSM-Form-2O | ecosystem: Environmental > Aquatic > Marine > Wetlands > Sediment ...
CGACGAGGTTTTCAGTGGCCTCGGCGGCGACGAGGGGACCGGCGGAGAGAAGGAGCACGGCGAGAAGAGCGAGACGGTGCATGGCGGGGCTCCCCTAAGGGTGGCATGGCCATCCCGGCGCGCCGGGACGTGGCCATGGACGTCGCGTCACGCATGGTCACCCGACAGCGGGTGACCATGCCACCCGCCGCCGTCGTTGGCGGGCCCGGCGGCTAACTGTGAGCGGCGCGTGGCGCGGCGGGTACGGAGACCCGCCGCGCTCCCTTGGCGAACGGCGCTTCACTATCGTATGGCGCGCCGCCGCCTTACGGCTTCGCGTTGGGGGTCGCGTCGGCCTTCAGGTCGCCCAGGGCGTACTGGACACCGTCCAGCCAGTGCTGGAGTACCATCGGGTTCCAGTAGAGTTCGTGCATGTGGCCCCAGGCGTTGTAGAAGACGCGGCCCTTGTGGTAGGTCTTGATGTAGGTCATGGCAAAGTCGTTGTCGGTCCGCTGGATGCGTTTGCGGACCTTCTCCACGTCGGTCTGCTCGGTGTCGATGGAGACGAGGACGCGGCAGAGGTCGCGGGAGTACGGCTCGTTCAACTGGTAGACCTCGTCGACGATGGGAAACTGCTTCGCATCGAACGCGGCGCAGAGCGGGTGGTCGGGCTCCTCGACCTTCATGATGACGGTCGATCCCGCGCCCCACGGGTGGTTCCAGAACCGGGAGCCGAGGATCTGGCCGAACTCCGGCCACTCGCGGAACATGTTGCATGCGGCATGGTTGGCCGCGATGCCGTGGCCGGCGGCCAGCCACTTCTGGAAACTCGCCTTGAGGTGGGCGTCGCGCTTCTCGATCTTCTTCTTTTCATCGGCCGGCAACTTGGCGAAGTTCGCGGGCCGAAAGATGTCGCGGTTGGCGTTGTTGAAGAAGACGGCGTCGAATTGCTTGAGGCGGTCGGGCTCGAACATGGCCGGGTCGTCGCTGACGGTGGCCTTGAAGGCGCCGGTGGCCTCGCCCATGAGCGGGATCGCTGCCTTGCCGTACGGGATCGCCGTGTGGAAGTACCCGTGCGAGACGGAGTAGACGAGCACCTTGCGGGGCTTGGCGGGTTTGGCCCGGGCCTCGAGTTTCTCGCAGGCGGCCTTGATCTTGGCGATTTCCTCGTCCGACGGTCCCTTGGCCGCGCCGGTCGGGGTGGGCAGGGCGGCGAGGGTCGCGACGGCAACCGCCGCGGACAGCGTGAGGGCAATGAGGTTAGAGCGCGTCATGGGCATAAGCCTCCTTCATGGACCTTCATTTCTTGCCGCGATGCGGACGGGCACAACCGCTTGGCATTGCACCACGATGGACGGGCGAGTGCAAGGGCGATTCGGGCGGGACCGTCCATCACCCGCCTACCGGTGCCACGCGGGCGCCTCGTCGCTGACCGACTCGGCGAAGGTGGGCTTGCGGCGAAAATCGGCCGGGTCGTAGGCCGGGTTTCCCGTGTCGGCGGCGCCCCAGTGCGCGTGCTGCCGGCCGTAGTAACTGCCGTAGAACTGGTAATTGGTGTCCACCCAGCGCTCGACGATCATCCGCTGCCGGTCGGTGAGCATCGTCGTGTGGTCGTCCTTGGCGTTCTTGGGGTGGTCAGGATGTCTACGAGGACGCTCTGGTAGCAGCCCAGGCTCTTGGGGGGCAGGTACGCGCCGTTGTAGTTGCCGCGGTCGCCTTGCCGGAACGACGTGAACTCCGGGATGATCGGGCCGGCCAGTTCCTTGCGGGCGAGTTGCTCGTAGGAGACGCTGTAGAGGGTCGTCAGGTCGCCGGTGAGTACGAGGCCGCCGGCGGGGTCCTTCGTGCCGTGACACGAGACGCAGTGGGCGTCCCAGATGGGCTGGATGTCCGTCGGGTAGTGGATGACCTGCCCGGCCAGGCCGGTGCCGCCGTTCTCGGCCAGGTCGCACGGTTGGGGCTGAGGGATGCTGGGCGGCCGCTGCAAGGCCAGGGGGGCGGTCGTGGACGCGGGGGGCATACCCCGTCCCGAGTCGCCGTGGCAGCCGGTACAGGACCGGACCTCGCCGGGCCTGTAGTTGACGTAGGTTCGCTCGCGCTGGAGTTCCCGGAAGTCGGCGTCCAGGGCCTGGAAGAAGATGCTTCGATTGGCGGGCACCTCGAAGTAGGCGGACCCGTCCTTCTCGACGGGCACGACGCCCCATTGGACGCGCGGCCAGAGGGCGGCCTTCCATTGGGAACTGCTGATGGCGGGACTCCACCGTCGGCCGGTGGACCAGTACCGCGGCAGGGCCTCGTTAATGCGAATCCACTTGACCTCGCCCGGCTGGACGCCGGTCATGCCCAACGTGACGTCGGCCACCACGCACAGGGCCTTCTCCTCGGCGGCGTAGGCGGGCTCGGGGGTGGAAGGAATCACCGGCGGTGTCCGGCGGGCGACCAGCGGCGTCGGATGCCAGCACGACAGGTTCGCGTCCTGGTGGACCGGCCAGTGGCGGCCCTGGGTGTCGATCAGGTACAACGCGTACGCGCCCGGGACGTCCTTGTAGTGGTCGGCGGGCCGGACCTTGTACGAGACCAGGAACCGGGTGTCGCTGACGGGCCAGGGATGCGTGTACAGGTGGCCGCTGCGGCCGCTCCGGTCGTGGACGCACCGGCCCTCGGCGGTGCGGAAGTACCAGCCGGGCTCGGTGCGGTGCTCGATGAAGACGTGCGGGGTCAGGTTCGTGACGGCGTAGCGGTCGTCCCACTGGACGTAGTCCTTGGCGTCGGGGCCGGGTCCGCGCTCGCGGTTGCTGTGCAGGCCGTCGACCAGCATGATCGCCCCCAGGCATCCGCCCTGGGGGAAGTGGCAGGTGCCCACGCAGACGAACCGGCCGTCGTCGGTCGGCAGCGGCTGGGGGTACATATAGACGGTGGTCGTGTCGTCGGCCAGGCCGTAGATCTCCTGCGAGCGGCTTCCGTCGGGATGCATCGTCCACACCGTCTTGGCGACGCGGGCGCCCTTGTCGATGTACTCCCAGCGGTGGTACATGACGCGCCCGTTGTTGAGGACCAGGGGGCAGAACTCGCTGACGGGGCTGTTGGACAACGGCTCGACGTTCGATCCGTCGACGTCCATGCGGTGCAACGTCGGGGCCACCAGGTGCGCCGACCCGCCGCACAGGACGGTGTGCTCGCTGCGGGTGGAGGAGAAGAGGATCTTGCCGTCGGGCAGATAGCAGGGATGGATGTCGTCGGTGTGCCATCCCTTGCGCCAGCGGGCCGCCTTCTCGGCCTCGTCCGCCGGGGGGTGCGACACCTGCCGGAGACCCTGGCCGTCCACGCCGACCTCCCAGATGCGAAAGCCCGCGCCCGGGTTCTCGCGGAAGTCGAACAGGATCTTGCGGGCGTCGAACGAGAGGCTGATCTTGCCGATGAAGCCTTTTCCGCCCGGCATCCGGGCCGCCGTCACGACGGGGCGCTCCTCTTTCGTACGAAGATTGTAGATGTAGATGCCGTTCTCCGGCACGAACCGGTCGCCGGCCGTGCCGTTGTTGATGTCGGTGTAGTAGTGGTTCGACGAGTAGGGTTTGCGCTTGACGAAGAGGATTTCGTCGAAGTCCATCGCGTCCGGCGCGAGCGGCGCCTCGGGCGGCGACCACGCGGGCGCGGGTGCGGCGCCGGGAGCGGCCGCCCGCCCCGTGGACCACTGGCTGACGCTCGACTGGTCGGCCGGCCGGCCGCGGGCGAGGTTCCGTTTCGGGTCTGCCGCGGCGAAGACCTGGACCTCGTCCAGGTGGAGCCACGTCCGCTCGGGCACGCGGAGACGGACGAAGCGGCCCTCGGCCCCGTCCAGCGGGACCGTCAGCGGCTTGCCGCCCGTCTTACCGTGGAAGACCGTCCCGTCGTGACGGTAGACCGTCTTCCACGCCCGGCCGTCGGAGGAGAGGAGCACTTCCAGCCGGGCCGCGCGGGAGGCATCGGGCGTGCAGCGGTTCCAGACCACCACGCGGTCCAGGGCGTGCGGTTTGCCGAGGTCCACCTGCCACCAGGGCCCGTCCTCCTGGTCGGTGTGGAAACCGAGGCCGCCGGTGATGCGTCCGTCGACGGCACCCCCGGCGTCGGAGGTGGTGGTCACGCCCCCGCCGGCCGAGGCCGGGGCCGCCAGCGCCGCAGCCATCGCGATGAGCAGTACGGTTCCGTGTTGCATGGATGCACTTTTCCTGTGTTTCCGGCAGCGCGAGAGAGGTTCGACCATCGGCCATTGCACCACGACCGGCGAACGAGTGCAAGGGGGATTCGGCTCCGCAAGCGGAGCCTCAGAACGACAGCCCGGCGCCCCTCGGCGGCCGGTCCGTCAGACCCAGCCCATGTCGTCGCGGGGCGCGAGGCGGCGCATGAAGAGGCTCTTGCTGGCGGCCTCGTCGTTCGTGATGGTCATCTTCTCGGCGTCCCATTCCAGCGTCCGGCCGGGATGCAGGAGGGCGACGTCGCCCAGGACGATGATCTCCGACAGCGGCCCGGCGTACGCGAACGGGCTCATGGCCGTATCCTCGCCCTTGCACGCGAGGGTCCAGTTCTGGAAGTGGCTGCGGCCCTTGCAGCGGAACGCCTTCTTCGGCGGGCGCGGCGTCTCCTTCATGACCGACTCCGGGATGATCCGGCTGCCCTGGCTGTGGCTGCCCGCCTGGATGGACGCGTGCTCGCCCACCAGGACGGACCCGCTCGTGATGGGTTTCCGCTCCTTCTCCAGGTGCTTCGGCCAGGGGAACTCGATGCCGGGGCCGAGATAGTATTTCATCGTGACGGGCGGCGCCTCGCCGCGCGCGGCAAACTCATACGTGATGACGCCGGCCCGCGGCAGGGAACCGGGGTAGGCGGGCGTGGGCACCTCGGCCCGGACGCTGAGCGGGACGCGCAGGTCCAGGCCGTAATAGCCCGGGTCCAGGATGTGTGCGGCCATGTCGCCGACCGCCCCGCTGAAGTGGCTGTACCGGATCCACTCGCGGTTCATGTAACTCGTGCTGAACGGGATCATCGCCGCACGGTTCAGGTAGAGGTTCCAGTCGAGCGTCTCGGGCGGGTCGGTGGGCTTGGCCAGGGGCTTGTCGGTCCAGTAGTTCTTCCGGGAGTAGGCGACGACCTCGCGGATCGGGCCGACCGACCCCGCGAGGCACCAGTCGCGGATGTTCGCGCTGCTGCTGCTCGAATGGCCCTGGTGCCCCATCTGCGTGACCACCTTGTGCTTCTTCGACTCCTCCGTCAGCCGCCGCACCTCGTTCACCGTGTGGCACAAAGGCTTCTGGCAGTAGACGTGCTTGCCGCGGCGGATGAAGTAGGTGGCGATGGCGTAGTGGGCGTGTTCGGGGGTGGCGATATGGACCGCGTCGAAGTCCTTGCCGATGCGGTCGAACATGACGCGGTAGTCGGTCCAGAGTTTGACGCCCTTGAGGCAGTCGAATCGCGCCACGTGTTTCTTGTGCCACGCCTCATCCACGTCGCAGAGGGCGACGACGTTTTCGAGTTGGGCGATGGTGTAGGCGTCGCCGGAGCCCATCCGTCCGACGCCCACGCAGGCGACGTTCAGCCGGTTGCTGGGCGCCGGGCCGGCCCGGACGACGGTCGGTGCGGCGGCCGCGGCCGCCAAGGCGCCCTTCAGGAACGTGCGTCGTGTCAGCGAGCACATCATGGCTTCTCCTGTGGGGTGCGGCGTTCAGGGGGCCCCCTGCATCGGCGGGGGCCGGACGCCGGCCATTGCACCACGACAGACGGACCAGTGCAAGGGGGATTCGGCGGGGTGGTGTGCGGTCGGGGAAGGCGTGGCGCGTGGTGGGTCGGCGCCTGTCCCGAGCGGAGGCAAGCGATACACCGCCGTAGGAAAGGGCAGGCCCCCCGCTGGGGGACGGGGGGCTTGCCGGGGGTCGTGCGTTTGCCGGGCGGGGCGCGTGGGTCCGGAGCCCCACCGCGCCATCCGCCGGCGCAGCGTTAAGCGATTACGTGCGGCGTTTGCGCCGAACGAGGACGCCGAGGCCGGCGGCCAGGAGGGCGAGCGTCGCCGGTTCGGGGAGCATCGCCAGGCCGCCGCCCGGCCCGTCGCCTCCCCGGTCGCCTCCGTCCTCGCCGCCGTCGTACAGGCCGCCTACGTCGGGGAAGTGGCCCTCGTGGTAGTAGATGTTCAGGCCGGCCGGGTCGAGCCACGAGCCTTCCGTGATGAAGAGGCGGTCGACGTACAAGGCCTCGCGCCCCGTCCAGTCGGGCTGGTTATCGACGAGGTCGACCAGGCGCAGGAGGGCGGTCGCCACCTCGTCGCCCACGTGGAGTTCCTCCAGGGCGAAGTTCCAGACGAAGCCCTGGTTCGAGAAGCCGTAATCGATGCCGCCGACCTCCAGCGTGCTCCAGCCGTCCGTGCCGCCCTCGAAGACGAGGGCCAGGTCGTTCAGGCCGGCAAGGGCCCCGTCGTCGGTGCTCAGGATGTCGAACGTGGTCTGGGGCACCGCACCGGTGTCGTCGACCGTGCCGGTCAGGTGGATGGCGGCGCCGCGGCGGGCGCGGAGCCGGCTGCCGTGGCCGAGGGTCATCCGCTCCGTGACGCGGACGTCGGCCGGCGGGTTCATCAGGGCGAGGGTGGCGAGACCGTCCGACGTGCCCGTCGGATACCGGCTGCCGACCTCGAGGGTGCCGACGGTCAGGCCGCCGCCGAGCATCCGGTAGGCGGCCTCGCCGCCGGTGATGCGGAGATAGTCGGTGGCCTCCACGCGGCCGCCCGTTTGGGTGAACGTGGCGGGGCCGATGCCCCCGTAGAGGTTGATGGTCCCCGCCGTGAACCGACCGCCGGAGACGTCGGCCCGGCTGTCGTGCCGCAGGGGCACAGCGACCAGGCCGCTGTCCGGGAAGGAGTCCTGCCCGAGGGAGCCCGTGTCGAGGAGGACGTCGTCACCCGATGCGTTCGTGATGAGCCAGGAGAGGTATCCGCCAAGGGTGAATCGTCCGAACGACGCCTCCCCGCCCCGCTGGACGAAGGTGGGCGTTCCGTAGACGAAGGGCGTGCCGCCCACGTCGGCCCTCTTGGCCTCCAGCGTGCCGCGGCGGAGGAGGTAGAGCCCGTCGGTGACGGCCAAGTCGTCGAGGACCACGCGGCCGCTCCAGTGGGTGAAGCGGGCGCGGGGGCCCGGCCGAAGCGTGCGGTCGTACGCCTTCCTGCCGGCCCGGATCTCCTCCGCCGCGTAACCGTCGAGCGGGACGATATCCCAGGGCTCCGGCCCGTCGACGACCATCTCGCGGGCCCGGAGGGTGCCGTCGGCGATGCCGCTGCGGCGGTCGTGGACCCGGAGGCTGCCGTGGCCGAGGTCCACCTTCCCGCCGCGGACCGCCAGGCCGCCGGTCAGGTCGATGGCGGCGGGGTAAGGCGGGTAGACGCCGTCGTCCGTCAGGGCGTCGGCGGCCAGGAGGGTGCCGCCGACGACGGTGAAGTCGTCGATGCGTCCCCAACCGACGACGCCGCGGCGGCGAGGGATGTACAACGGCCGGCCCGCGTAGTGGACGATGCCGGCGGACTCGAAGTGGCCGAATTCCTTATACGGATTGAAGCCGCGCGGGAAGATCGCCAGCGACTCCCGCCCCAGGGCCATGTAGGCGCCGCCGGTGTCGGCGAGCGTGCCTTGGCCGAAGTTGAATATGCCGTGGTCGGCCTTCAGCCCCGTGGCCGCCCCGGCGAAGTCGAGGACGCCGTCGCACGTGATGCCGTCGGCGGCGTGCAGACGGCCGCCGGCCAGGGTCCAGGCGCCGCCCTCGTCGATGGCCAGGTACCGGGCCGAGACCTCGCCGCCCCACTGGCGGACCGTGCCGGTCCGGCCGACGTGGATGCGGTGGGCCGTGACCAGGCCGCCGACGAGGTCGTATCGCCCCTCGGACGGCGGGTCCGGGCAGATGTAGACGTTCGTCTGGACCGCGTTCGACGCGGCGCCGACGGAGGTAGAGAGGGTGCTCGGCGCTGCCCCCTGCCGCAGGTCCACAGGATCCAGGTCGATGATGAGGATCGGGTCGTCGGGGAAGGGAAAATCGAGAATGGGCGGCCAGGGTCTGGCGCCGCCGATCTCGAGGAGGTCGTCGACGGCCAGGAGGCCGCCCTTCTGGACGGCCTCTCCGATGGCGGCGGTGCCGATGGAGGCGTTGCCGGCGTGGAACTCGCCGCCGGTCAACGTGAACCGGTTGGGCGGTAGATACAGGTCGGCGGAGGGGACGGACCAGCCGCACGGCCATGCGCCGACGGTCAGGCGGTCGGTCCGGGCCGCGCCGCCCGTCTGGGCGAACGCGCCGACCTCGTATTCATATCCCAACTGAATGCGTCCGGCCGAGAGCGAGCCGCCGGAGAGGGTGTAGAGGGCCGGCACGTTGGATGCGGTCCCGATGTAGAGCCTGCCGCGGATGTCGGTGTGCAGGGCGACCTGCGAGACCGCGCCGCCCCCCTCGCCGCCGACGTTCAGGAAGTTGGCCGTGGCGCCCCGCCAGGGGTCGGCGTCGGCGTCTGCGGCGAGGGCGTCGCCGGGACGGATGCCGATGACGGCCGTCCCGCCGTTCTGGACGTACGCCCAATCCGTGTCGCCGGGGACGCCGGCGGTCCAGTTCTCGGGCAGGAACCAGTTGCCGGGCTCGGTCGGATCGGCCCGCCAGTGCGTCTCGTCCGCAACCGCGGCGGCGGCGAGCAGACAGGTCAGTCCCAGGGCGAACAGACGCTGCATGGTCCACCTCCTCACGTGTTGGCGGCGGGGGCAAGGGGCGCCCGGGACGTTCATTGGCCCGGCCGCCCTCGCCGATTGTGCGACGGCGCACCTTCCTCCTCCACCTGGCCGGAGGTGGCGCGGCCGGCGCGCACTCCCGGCGCAGAGCGATTCCGATGGGACTCCGATAAAACGCCGGGCGTGGCGTGATCATCCGGCCCAGGATGGTTCGCCCGGTCTCCCGCTTTTCGCAGCCATATGTTTTGCGTTTCCAGATGTCCTGTCAAGGCAGGGGGCACAATTTTCCGGCACGGGGGGCTTCGGCGAAAAGTGTGGCCCCGGATCGGTCCTTTCCCGTATTCTGACCGATGCGCCGGCGGCTGTCGGCGGTTTAAACTCCGATGCGGAAGACCGGCCCGGCTCGCCCGACGGTGGGCGGCCGGCCGGTGGTCCACCGAATTCAGAGGAGGTGCATCATGCGTGCACGCGTTGCGATGTTGGTCGGCGCCGGACTCGTCCTGGCCTGGGCCGGGACGGCCGCCGCCATCACCCCCGAGGAAAAGGAGGCCGGTTTCGTCTCCATCTTCGACGGCAAGACCCTCGAAGGATGGGACGGCGACCAGCGCCTCTGGTCCGTCCAGGACGGCGTCATCCGAGGCCAGACGACCAAGGAGAACCCGGCCCGCGGCAACACGTTCTGCGTGTGGCGGGGCGGCAAATTGCGGGACTTCATCCTCAAGATCCAGTTCCGCATCGAGAACGGAAACTCCGGCATCCAGTACCGTTCCAAGGAACACGACAAGTGGCGCATCAACGGCTACCAGGCCGAGGTCGAGAACAATCCCGGCAAAGTCGGCTTCCTTTACCACGAGGGTGGCCGCGGATGGCTCGTCAACGTCGGCGACTTCATGGTCATCGAGCCCACCGGCGACGGCAAGTGCGAGAAGAAGGTCGTCTCCAAGGTCTCCGACGTGAATGCCCTCAAGGAGGCCGAGTACTACAAGGGCAAGGACTGGAACGAGTACATCATCATCGCCCAGGGCAACTACCTGCGGCACTACCTGAACGGCTACCCGACGATGTCGCTCATCGACAACGACAAGCCGACCGACCCGAACGATCCGAACGACCGGAAGGGCTCGATCCGCGAGGGGCTCCTGGCGCTCCAGATTCACGCCGGGCCGCCCATGGTCGTCGAGTTCAAGGACATCCGCATCAAGCACCTGAAGTCGGATTACGGCAACGCGGTGCGGCTGTCCAATGGCGAGAACCTTGACGGCTGGACCGTCCCCTTCGAGAAGATGGTCGAGGCCAAGACCTTCACCGTCAAGGACGGCCTCCTGGACGACACGGGCCGGCCCGCCGGCTACATCCGCACCACCGACGACTTCACCAACTACACGATCCACCTGCAACTGAAGCACGTCCAGAAGGGCAACTCCGGCGTCCTCCTGCGGATGACCGGACAGGACAAGGTCTGGCCGAAGTCCATCGAGGCCCAGGGCCAGTCCGGGTCCATGGGCGACATCTGGAACATCGACCAGTTCCCCATGAAGACCGCCGAGGACCGGACCAAGGGCCGGCATACCCGCAAGGCGCACGAGTCGAACGAGCGGCCGACGGGTGAGTGGAACGATTACTGCATCACCCTGGACGGCGGCCATCTGGTCATCAAGGTCAACAACCTCATCCAGAACGTCGCCACCGATTGCCAGGAGGTTCCCGGCAAGATCTGCCTCCAGGCCGAGGGCTCGCACAAGCAGTTCCGCAACATCGTGCTCGTGCCGATCGGAAAGTAACCGAAATCGGAATTCGGACCCGCCTTCGCCGAGGCTACGGCGGGCAAGTTTCGGAATTCGGATTGGCGCGACGAGCGTAACCGGCAAGAGCGCGGCGGGCCTGGAGTACCCGCCGCGCAGGCTGGTATTGGCGGCGTGTCCGCGTGGGGCGCGTCTCATGTGCCCTCCGTTGAGTTGAAAGGAGACGTCCATGAATCGCGCAGGATCGATGCAGAGAAGCAAGATGACGCGGCGGCGGTTCAATGCCGCCGTGGCCGCGGCCACCGCCGTCTCCATCGTTCCCCGGCACGTCCTGGGGGCGGGTGAGAAGCCCCCGAGCGAAACACTCAACATCGCCGGCGTCGGTGTCGGCGGTATGGGCGGTGGCAACATCAGGGGGTGCAGCGGGGAGAACATCGTTGCCCTCTGCGACGTCGATGCGAAGAAGGCGGGAGGCATCTTCAAGAAGTACAAGAAGGCCAAGACGTACAAGGATTTCCGCGTCATGTTCGAGAAGCAGAAGGACATCGACGCCGTTGTCGTCGCCACGCCCGACCATACCCACGCCGTGGTTACGATGGCCGCCATCCAGGCTGGAAAACACGTCTATTGCCAGAAGCCGCTGACCCATACCGTTCACGAGGCCCACGTGGTGGCGGAGGCGGCCCGGAAGCACAAGGTCCAGACGCAGATGGGCAATCAGGGCCACTCTTCCGAATCCATCCGCCTCCTCAAGGAGTGGGTCGGGGCCGGAATCCTCGGAGACGTCAAGGAGGTCCACGCCTGGAGCGACCGTCCCATCGGGAAACCGTGGTATGCGAACTTCGCCGTCAGAGAATTGCCGAAGAACAACCCGCCGTGCCCGGACCACCTGGACTGGGACCTGTGGATCGGCCCCGCGCCGGACCGCCCGTACAACCCCGCATACCACCCGTTCACGTGGCGGGCCTGGCTGGATTTCGGGACGGGCGCCCTCGGCGACATGGGCTGCCACATCCTGGACCCGGCCTTCTGGGCCCTGGACCTCGGGCACCCCGAGAGCATCCGGGCCGAGGTGGAACACGTCAAGCCGGAACTGGCCGACGAGGTCTTCCCGATCTCCTCGAAATTGGTTTACACGTTCCCCGCACGCGGGAAGATGCCCCCGCTGACGCTGAAGTGGTTCGACGGGCATTTCAAGGTCCCGATCCCCAAGGAACTGGAGAAGGGCCGAAAACTCGACGCCAGCGGTGCGATCCTCTATGGCGACAAGGCGGTGGCCAAGCACGGCTCTCACGGTGCCGGCGGGCTGCGGATCATTCCCGAGTCGAAAATGAAGGAACTGAGATCCTCCCTACCCCCGAAGACGATCCCCCGAGTCAAGGGCAGGCACGAGAAGGACTGGATACGCGCCTGCAAGGACGGCCACCCGGCCAGTTCAAACTTCGACTACGGCGGTCGGCTGACCGAGATGGTTCTGCTCGGCGTCCTGGCGATGCGCTTCAGTGGCGAGACGCTGCAATGGGACGGCACCAAACGAAAGTTTACCAACAACGCCAAGGCCAACGAATTGCTGCACATCGACTACCGAGACGGGTGGGCACTGGGATAGGATGGATTCAGTCCCCGGTCTCGGCCCGGCCCGCGTTTGTATTCGGGATGTGGAACGCTCCGATCGCGGGTCGCGATCGGTCTCGCTTTGGCCGGCTCCAACGCCTGGCCTCGGCGAGGTCGGCCGCTGAGCGGCCGGAGCGCGTGATGACGACGCTGAAGGCCTATGCCACCCGGCGCCTCAATTCGGCCGGGTTTGACAAACCGTTCTGCAAACGCTGGACACGGCACGGGAACACGCGGTATCCGTGGCACGACAAGGCTGTTGCCTTGGCGGTGGCCTATGTCGTGGACGAACAGGGTGAGCCGATGCACGTTTACGATGGTCGGCGCGAAGCGTCCCGGAGCTTTACATGACACGCCTGCTGTGCCTCGCAATCCTGACGTTCTGCCTCAGCATGGCCGCACCACATGCCGCATGCGGGGCCGCCCCCGTCGCCTGCCCGGCCCTCGAAGGCCCGCCGCCACGCACCCTCGAGCCGGGGTACGCCATCCCCACGATCGACCTCGCCGGCGAAACGCAGCGCCAAGTGGTCGTCGACCGTGAGAAGGGCCAGTACCTCGGCCATCCCACCACCGTCCTCCTCGAAGACCACCGCACCATGCTGGCCGTCTACCCGAAGGCTCACGGCGCCGGGGCCGTCGTCCTGAAACGCTCCGACGACGCCGGCCTCACCTGGTCCGACCGCCTGCCCACGCCGGCGAACTGGGCCACCAGCCAGGAGGTGCCCACGCTGTACCGCACCGTGGCCCCGGACGGCCACCGGTGGCTCATCATGTTCAGCGGGCTGTACCCGATCAAGATGGCCCGCAGCCCGGACGACGGCCGGACGTGGACGCCGCTCGAGCCCATCGGCGACTTCGGCGGCGTGGTGGCGATGGCGTCCTGCATGCGCCTCGCGGACGGCTCGTACATGGCCCTCTTCCACGACGACGGGCGGTTCATCCAGGGCGGACCGGGCCGGCATCGGCAGTCGCCCGCCGGCAAGCGGACCGGCACGTGGACCGTCTACAAGACCCTCTCGGCCGACGGCGGCCTGACGTGGGGCGCGCCCATCCCCATCGCCAAGTGGACGAACGGGCCGCACATCTGCGAGCCGGGCGCCATCCGCTCGCCGGACGGCAAGGAGATTGCCGTCCTCCTCCGCGAGAACAGCCGAAAGTTCAACGCCATGGTCATGTTCTCCCGCGACGAGGGCCGCACCTGGACCCCGCCCCGCCAGGTGCCCGCGGCCTTGACCGGCGACCGCCACGTCGGCCGCTACGCCCCGGACGGCCGGCTCGTCATCTCCTTCCGCGACACGACCCGCCAAAGTCCCACCAAGGGCGACTGGGTCATGTGGGTTGGCACGTACGAGGACATCAAGAGAGGCCGCGAGGGCCAGTACCGCGTCCGCCTCATGGATAACCACCGCGGCGGCGACTGTGCCTATCCGGCCGTCGAGCGGCTGCCGGACGGCACCTTCATCGCCACCACCTACGGCCACTGGACGGAGGGCGAGGCCCCGTACATCGCGAGCGTCCGCTTCAAGGTGGAGGAGATTGACGCCCGCGCGAAGTGACCCCCTCACGCCAGGACGCAAGGCACAAAAACGGCGTGTCTCACGCAAAGGCGCAAAGTTTACCCGCCGGAGGCGGGCCGCTAAGACGGCAACAGCAGAAGTCAGCGAAAAAGCAAAAACAGCGAACCGCCAAACCGCTGTTTTTATCGCTTGTTGTTATTCCAATTTTTTGCTTTTTCCGTCTTTGCGCCTTTGCGTGAGGCACCGTCGTGGCTGTTGCCGTTTTGTGCCTTCGCGTGAGGTGGCCGTTATGCCCCCTCGATGGTCGCCTTCTCGCGCAAGCCGTCGAGGTACGCCTCGACGGCCTCGTCGCGCAACTGCTGCTGGGCCCGCTCGTGGGTGAGGTCCTCCACCTCCTCAAACGGCACGACGCCCTCCGGCTTGCGGTCGAGCATCTTGACGATGTGCCAGCCGAACCGCGTGGCGAAGATGTCGCTCACCTCGCCCGGCTTCATCTTCCAGATGGTGTTCTCGAACTCCTCGACCATCTGTCCCCGGGCGAACCAGCCCAAGTCGCCGCCCGGGTCCTGGCAGTCGGAGGTGCCGTCGGCGACCTTGGCGAAGTCCTCGCCGGCCTCCAGGCGCGTCTGGGCCTCGCGGATCTTTGCCTCGGCCACCTCGGGCGGCGTGTTGGCGTCCACGTGCATCACGATGTGGGCCGCGTGGACCCGTTCCGGGGCGCGGAACGCGTCGCGGTTCTCGTCGTAGAACGCCCGGACCTGCGCGTCGGTCGGCTCGGGCGCCTCGGCGGCCGCCCGTTCGAGGAGCCGCTGGATCTTCAGGTTCAGTTCCACCTCGTCGCGGATTTCGTCCGTGTCGGCGTCGTCGCCCAGTTGCCGGCGGGCACGGTCGAGGGCGTCGGCGAGTTGCTCCTCCGGCAGGGGCTCGTCGTCCGCGCGGGCGGCCTGTTCCAGCAGGGTCCGCTCGACGGCGTTCTCCCGGGCCCACTTCTGGAGCCGGGCCTCGCGCTCGTCCTTGTCCTCGTCGGCGAAGGTCCGCTCGAACTCCGGCCGCATACGCTCGGCCTCGGCCTGGACGGCTTCGTCTTCGATGGTCTGACCGTTGATGGTAATGGGCATAATCGCTCCTGGCTCGCGTGTTACGTGTGGCGGGACATTGTAGCGGTTGGCGGGCCTGGCTGCAACCAAGCCTTCCGCGAGGTGCTTGACATCGGTGGAGTCACGGGGTACAGCAACGTGGACGACGCGTCCCGCCGCAGGCGAGACCGCCGCACCGTCACCGCTCGACAGCACCCGTTCCAGGCCAGGAGGTTCCGATGCTTCGCCCTCTCGCGTGCGTGCTCGTAGCCGGCGTCCTCTGTGGGACCGCGGCGGCCGGGGCTGCCCATCGCGGTGTGGCGGTGGATTACGATGGGGATGACCCCCGCATCGCCTTCGGGGCCGGGGAGGTCCGCACGGCCTTGCGCGGGGCCGGGCACACGGTGGACGGGAAGGACGCCGCCGTCCGCATCGTGTTCGACACGTTTGAGAAGGGCCTCGGGCCGCAGGCGTTCCGCATTCAGCGGGAGGGGCCGGACGCCATCCGCGTCGTGGGCGGCGACGCGTGCGGGGCGATGTACGGCGGCCTGGAACTCGCCGAGCAGATCGCCCTCGGCGGCGGCCTGGATGCCGTCCGCGAGATGGCCCGTAAGCCGTACCTCTTTCGGCGCGGCCTGAAGTTCAACATCCCCTTCGACGCCCGGGCCCCAAGTTACGACGACACCGGCACCGCCGCCCAGAAGAACGTGGCCGTCATGTGGCAGTGGGACTTCTGGCGCGAGTTCCTCGATACGCTGGCCCGCAACCGCTACAACGTGCTGACGCTCTGGACCACCCACCCGTACCCCGGCCTGGTGCGGCTGCCGGACTACCCGGGCGTTAACTACGACGACGTGCGGGTCCTCACGGTGCCCGTGACGACGAAGACCGACCGGCACTTCGCCCGGCCGGACCCGTTCGACCCCGCCAACACGCGCGTCGTCAAGACGATGACGCTCGATGAGAAGATCGCCTTCTGGACGAAGGTGTTCGACCACGCCGAGGCCCGTGGCATCGAGATTCACCTGTTCCACTGGAACATCTACACGTTCGGGGCGGCCGGCAAGCACGGCATCAGCGACATGCCCGACAACCCCAAGACCATCGCCTACATGCGGTACTGTATCGGCGAGTTCCTCAAGACCTACCCGCAGGTCGACGGCATCGGCGTGACGGCGGGCGAGCACGTCAATCGCCGCCGCCTGAAGGGCACGAGCATCGAGACGTGGCTGTGGCA
>Ga0272442_10006165_pt1 | contig 15882 bp, 9 predicted proteins | sample SSMForm2O_FD_200262 | JGI IMG/M metagenome (GOLD analysis project Ga0272442, IMG submission 200262) | Marine sediment archaeal communities from Little Sippewissett salt marsh, Falmouth, MA, United States - SSM-Form-2O | ecosystem: Environmental > Aquatic > Marine > Wetlands > Sediment ...
TTTTACCGCTCTCTTTACAAGCCCGGCAAACGCGCCGTTTATAAAAGAATCGAGCTTTCGTTCTGTTCGGGCCTGAATCTTATCTACAAACCTGAATATTCTTGATTTCCACAAAGTACTTCTTCCAGAAAGGTGGGCGGGTAAAATTAACAATGCTTCGACAAGACTAACCATCAGAACGCTTATTACGACTATTGGAATTACACGCAGTATCTTGCCCATAACTCCAAGAATGTATAACAGGGGCAGGAAGGCAAAGACGGTGGTTAATATCGCTATGGTGACAGGAGCCGCCATTTCTCTTACGCCTTTTATTGCCGCCTCAAGTCTGGTTAATCCCTGCCGTCTGTATGCAAAAATATTTTCTCCAACAACGATGGCGTCGTCAACCACCAGACCCAGCGACATTATAAAAGCGAATAGAGATATCATATTCAGCGAAACATCGAATCTCGGCAGCAGCCAGAACGCTCCCAAAAACGATATTGGTATCCCCATAGTGGTCCAGAAAGCCAGGCGGATATTAAGAAACAGCGTCAGGCATATAAAGACCAGCATCAAACCAAGATAGGCGTTTCTCGTAAGAAGGTTGATTCTCGACTGCAATACATCGGAGGTATCCTCCCAAATCGCCATTGAGACACCTTTCGGGAGGCTCTGCTCTTTTTGCTCGACATATTCCTTTACTGTTTTAGCTACGTCCAGAGCTCCCTGTTCGCCCACACGAAACACTTTAACCAGGGCTGCTCTTTGTCCGTCGAATTTTGCATAGAGGTCGCTGTCTTCAAAATCGTCCCTTACCGTTGCGATATCACTTAGTCTGACTTTGGTGCCGTTATTGTTTGTGACAACTATGATTTTTTCAAATTCCGGGCCGTAATACATTTGTCCTTCGGTTCTAACAAGAATTTCTCCTCCGGAGGTCTTTACCGAGCCGGCTGGGATATCAAGTGAGGAATTTCGCACCACGGCTGCTACCCTGTCGAAACTCAGGCCGTAGCGACGCAGGTTTTCCTCTGAAACCTCTATGGAAATTTCATAGGGACGCACACCGGCAACGTCAACCTGGCTGATATTTTCCATCGCGGTAAGGTCATCGCGGACACGGTCTGCCAGTTTCTTGAGAGTTTTCTCTGATACATCACCATAAAGCACAATTGTTATTACTTCGTAACGAGAGGTGATTTCGGTGATTATGGGTTTTTCGGTTTCTTTTGGAAATGTTATGATTCTGTCCACTTCGGCTTTTATATCATCGAGAACCTCCTTGGTATCGGCATATTCTGCAACCTCAACGAATACCGTCCCGGCTCCTTCAGCGGCTGAGGCGGTTAATCGCTTTATCCCATCCACGGCCGCTATGGCTTCTTCCACGCGCAAAACAACGCCTTCTTCAACATCGGTAGGAGATGCCCCGAGGTAAGGCACCGAGACCGTAATCATGTCCAGCGCAAACTCAGGGAAAAATTCCACCTTCATTGTGAAGATAGTCAGCAGACCCGCTGAAATAATCAAAAACATAAGCAGATTTGCCGCAACATGGTTTGAAGCAAACCATTTCAGAAGGCCTTTTGTTTCTTTTGAGTCATCCATTTATTCAGTCTCCTGCCCGGCAGGACGTCTTTCATTCTCAATGGATGGATTATTTTGTGCTGGAATCTTAGTCTGCACCCGAACTTTCATACCTTCGGTAACCATATCCAAAGAACTCAAAACAATTGTAGATTCGTCATCAACACCCGAAACTGCATATGCAAAATCCTTATCGGCACGGGCAATCTCCAAAGACTGGATATGCAAACGACTGTCATTGACGAGCCATACCTCATTACTGCTATGTATGGCGTTACGAGGGACAGCCGCTGCGTTTTTAAGCTCTTTGCCCTTGATAAATACCTCTACGAACATTCCCGGTAAAAGAGCGTTTCGTCCGCCGGAAGTGTCAAATGGTTCAGGAACTTCAATGACAACTGAAATAAGCCTGGATTTTTTGTCGACCTGCCCAGTAGTTCGTTTCACGTAGCCTGTCCAACTTTGTTCTGCTCCGGCAAAGTTGGCTTTTACTTCGGCTTCAACCGGTTTGGATGGCGAATTCTGACCATCAGGAACATCGAACCATGCTAATTCTTCATCCTCAAGGGGCAATTCTATTTCGACCGACTCTATACCATAAGCGGTGCCCAGTGATTGTCCGGTGACAACATACTGGCCCAGGTCGATTTTTTCGCTTACTATGCGAACATCTATCGGTAAGGACAGCTTAGTCCGTTCGAGGCTTAAGTTGGCGGCAGCCAGTTGTGCTTCGGCAGATTCAAGCTTGGCCTGGGCCTGACGGATTTGCGGCTGGCGAAGTACCAATGGCGATGTGGGTTCGGTATTCGGGTTTATCTGGTCCCATTCCTGCCTTGCCACCAGGGCTTCAGCCTTTTCCAAATCGAGTTTTACAATCGCCTCTGCCACAATAGCCTGGGCCTGCTGAACGGCTAATTCGTAGTCTCTGGGGTCTATTTCCAGCAGGGGGCTGCCGGCAGGAATAAAACCACCGGCCTTAAACTGTGGATTGACCGAAACCACCTTGCCGGAAACCTGAGGCACTATTTCCACCTGCACTTTTGGGGTGATGGTACCGTAACCGCTGATAATCATTTGAATATCCCGGACATTCAAGGTTGCAACTTCCACTAACGGTGCAGGATTTTCCGTCTCGACGCGCTGCGGGGGCTTTTTTAATTTGATTAAAATAAGGAAAATCAGAATGCCAAATATAGTAATGGCTAAAGCAAATAACAATTGCCACATACCTGACCGTTCTTTTTTTGCCTTACTGTCTGCTTTTGTTTGTTTTTTTCTCATAATATGCAATTCTATTCTGTCCTTGTTCGGTTTGTTCGTCTTGTGTCCAATTGCCTCCCAGGGCCAGGAAAAGATTCACCCTTGTAGTCCATATACGACCTTTTAGAATAGTCAGCTGTTCTTCTGCGATTCTGCGTCGGCGTTCGGTTTCGAGTACGGTAAGAATACCTTCGACGCCGCGTTGGTATCTTTGTCGTGAGAGGTTTTCTGCGGCTTGAGCTTCAATAAGCTGGTTTTTGGCGTAGTTAAGCTGAATTTCCAGCATTTGTTCGCCAGCTAATGCGTCCTCGACTTCCCTCAGGGCGGTCAATACCGTGCCGCTATAGTTGGCGGCCAATTCGGCGTAGCGTGCCTCGGCACCTCTGACCTGTGCGCGGAGCTGTCCGCCCTTAAAAATGGGCTGAGCAACCCGGAAAATCGCTGAATAAATCTCCGCCTCGCGCAGAAAAATATCTTCAAAGCGGTCGCCTGTGAAGCCGTAACTGCCCGTCAGGGTCAAATCGGGGTAAAGCTGGGCGATGGTCACTGCTACCCGCTCATTTGCCGCTCTGAGGGCTAATTCTGCTGCCATGACGTCGGGTCTGCGGTCCAGCAGTGAGGCTGGCAGGCCGACAGGTACCGACTCTAAATCGGGCAGGTCGGCTAAAGTCTGGGGTAAATCGGGCGATGTTCCGGGCCTAAAGGCCAGAAGCACGTCAAGTGCATTATGAGCGGTAATAAGCGACAATTCAATGGCTGGCTCAAGTGTTTTGGCGGCTGCCAGATTTTCCCTTGCCAGCCTTACATCGACAGGGCTGACAAGGCCCTGTTTATAGCGGCGTTCAACGATTTCCAGCGTTTTTCGCCGGCTTTCGGTGTTTGCACGGGCAATATCCAACCGCCGTTGAATTGTTGCAATATCAACCCTGGTGTTTATTACAAGTGCGATTATTGAGTTAATCAGGGTCTGTTCGTTGGCCTGGGCGGCGAGCATATCGGCCCAGGCGGCTTTCTCGGAGTGTTTTAGCTTGCCGAATAAGTCCAGAATATACACAACGGACAAGTCCTGAGTGTAGGTGGTGCTTAGATTTTTAAATCTTCCGCCGCCGCCGATACCGCCGAAATTGAAAGACCTTTGATTTCTGTCTCGGCTGAAGTTATATGTAACATCCGGGAGTTGTCTGCCTTTGGTTTCAGCGAGTCTTTCAGTTGCCTGAATAACTCTTGCGGCAGCGGCTTTTAGGTTGTAATTGTTTGTCAGGGCTTGAGTTACCAGTTTGGTGGTTACCGGGTCACCAAAGTGGCGCCACCAATTTTCATTTTTTGTGAGGTCATTTGGGTCCTGGGTGTGTTTTCCGAGGTGAAAATAGCCTTCTGTAGTGTCGGCTGGTGTGGGTGGTCTTGAATATTTCGGGCCTATGGTGCAGCTGGCCAGCAGGAATGATAATAATGTGTAAGTTATTGTATTTATTAGTGTTCTGTTCATTTTGCAGTTTCCTTTTCACAGGCTTTTATAGCTGCTACTGAGAAATCGACGATGTGTTCAATGAAGCCGTCAAGTTCAAATGTGGGTAAGTTAAGATTGTCATCGAGGTCAAACAGTTCTTTAAGATGAATGACGTGGACGAGTTGTGCGATGAAAGAATGAATGCATAACTGGATTTTTGAGTCATTAAGAGGGGTACAGAGCTTTTTCAGGGCTTTGTTTAGGGCGGTCATGGTGGGTATAAACATTTCTGTTGCGAACATATTTCTGGGGAGGCGCTTTTCGAATATCTCCCGTATCATCATTTTTACGATTTGGCTGTCCCGGGTTTGGCTGGCAACCGGCTCGAGAAAGGCAACTGCAAACTCACGTAAGAGGTTTTCCAGACTGGCTTTACAGTCTTTTTCGGACATAACCTTTTCGACGGCTGAAAGACGGATTTTTCGGAGAGAACGTAGGCGTCGAAGGAAGACTTCGTTGTAAAGATTCTGCTTTCCGGCAAAATGATAGTTTACGGCAGCAACGTTGCAGTTTGCGGCGGCAGTTATTTCTCGGACTGAAGTGCCTTCATAGCCGTGAGCAGCGAAAAGTGCCTCTGCAGCGTCAAGAAGGCGGTTTTTGACGTTATTGTGCGAGTCCTGGGCTTCAATATCGGGTTTATAATCAAGCATATTATACTCCTTAAACAGTTGTTTCAAACTAAAGTATAAAACATACGTTTGAATTGTTCAAATAAATTTTTAGTTTTTTGAGTTTTTTTCGGAGGTGCAGGGTGGAATAGACATAAGTAATTATGTAATATAGGTTTAGGAAGCAAAGAGGCTTTTTGTATTTTTGTGTGTGGAGGTTTTAGGAAAACCTTGTTTTTGGGGTGAAAATAAGGGTGGGTTTGGGTGGGGGATTTCGGGCAGCCTTAATATTGAGCTAAAATCAAGGGTGGGGGTTTTAAAAAAGCCAAAAAAATGAAAAAAAAGTTACAAAATGACAAAGAAAAGAGGGAAAAAAGAAAGAAATGAAGAAAAATTGAAAAAAATGATGCAAAAAGACGTGCAATTTGCGGTTTGTTTTCAAAATCGGGCATTTTCCCGGTTAGTGGGGCGTTTCGCGCAGGCCGGAGTTGGTTGAAGTTGGGTGAAATGTTAAAATGGGTAAATTCGGTAAAATAGGCAATTTGTCGGAGTCTGGCTGCGCTCGAGGTGGAAATATACAAAAATCCGCGGTCAAAATGGCTAAAAAGATGTGTTTATTTTACTCGGGCGGGAAGATTAAAAAACAACAAAAGGGAGAAAAATGTCGGGAAAAGACTTGACAAATTCGCGGATGGTAATATACTTAAATCCACACTTAGTTGTCGAACAGAGAGAAACAATCCAGGAGTAAATGATAACTTCAAAAAGACCTTTTAACCCAACGTTAGTAGATTTACCAGTACGAAAGAGTCAATAAGACAGATATGTCTTGTTGAAAAATACTAACCACCTTTTTTGGAGGTGAGGAAAATGAACGGCAGAAAAAACCTGAGTATCCGGCTGATAATTTTCGTGCTAATACCGGCCCTGTCAGTGGCGGTTCCGGCGGGGGCAGCTACCCACTATGGCGATCCACACAATTATATGAAAATTCATTTGAGATCTGACATCCTTGACCAGGCAGACACAAATGATCATTACCAAGCGATATTTAAAACTTCCAAAATTCTGAAAAATCCAAATGAAGTGGAAAGCAATGAAATCAAATATGTACCAGGGCGGCTTATTATTAGATATAAAGACCAGAAGATGGCCCAAAATATTGAAAAATTGAATAAAAAATTCAAGGTCACATCCACTAGGAAGTTTCTTAAATCTTCGTTCAACATAAAAAAATCTGAAGTTCTCAAAGAAAAAAAACATTCGAAAAAATATTTGCGGTATGCTTTAGACAACATCTTTATCCTGGAAGTTAGTCCTGATGCGGATATTCATCAAATGGCCCTTGAATACTCCAAATGCCCTGCTATAGAATATGCTGAACCGGATTATGTTCCAGAATTATGTGCCTTGCCGAATGACACTTATGTTGATCCGAATCAGAATGGGACTTGGTCAACAGGTGCCTGGGGACAAGAATACGAAGATTTATGGGGATTAAAGAAGATCAATGCGGAATTAGCATGGGATATTGCATACAGCCAGCCCGGCTCAGAGATAATTGTCGCTGTAATAGACACCGGATTAGACTGTAACCACGAAGATATATTTGCAAATGTTTGGACCAATTCAGCCGAACTAACGGGTGAAACTGGAATTGACGATGATGGGAACGGCTATATCGATGATATAAGAGGCTGGAACTTTTACGAAGATAGTAACAATATTGTTGATAATAGAGGGCACGGTACACACGTGGCAGGCATTATTGGAGCTGTAGGTAATAATGAAATTGGTATTTGCGGTGTATCCTGGAATCCAAGAGTGATGGGTTTACCGTTTGGTAACAGCTCTGTATATACGGCTGAAGCAATATGTTATGCTGCCGACAATGGCGCAGACATTCTTAATCTAAGCTGGCATTATTCAACGCATGTTTCAGTAATTGAAGATGCAATCAAGTATGCATATTATGGTGCAAGTCTTTCAGGCAAAAAATGTACCGTAATTGCAGCAGCGGGTAATGATTCAGATGATGCATTGAAGAACTTTCCGCAAAGTATGAAAGAAGTAATAGTTATTGGTTCTTCAGATCATGATGACCGTAGATACATAGATTCAAATTATGGCCCAAAAATCGATGTTATGGCCCCAGGTGTCAGTATATTATCATTGCTTGCTACAGGAACAACGAAAGGCACCCCAATAAATGATAAGTACACCTTATTAACCGGTACGAGTATGGCAGCACCTATGGCAGCGGGTGTATCTGCACTGATCGCTTCAATGCATCCTGATTATGATAATGAGCAGATTAGGCAGCTTTTGAGAATTCAATCTGATGATGTTGGAGATACCGGGTGGGACACAGAAACCGGATATGGAAGAGTTAACGCTTCTAAAGTCCTGGATCCAAATATTATTCCGTGCAAGTCTCTAATACTGTCACCTAATCATAATGATATAATTGATGGGTTGGTTGATATCGTTGGAATTTCAGACGGAAACTCTTTTTCAAATTATTCACTATATTATAGAAAATTGGATAATGGATCATGGATTCAAATCGGGACAGATAGTTATTCCTCTGTAAGCATGGACAGTCTGGGTTCATGGGATGTCAATTCAATAATTGATGGTCAGTATATGTTGAAGTTAGTTACTAATGACCCTAATCAGAATCAATTTGAAGACAGGTCTTTAGTTTTTATTGACAGGACATATATTACGTATCCGGAAGAAGGCGATATTCTTAGGTTGGGGGATACATTAACAATCGAAGGAACTGTAGAATGGCCGGACTTTCAAAATTGTACTATTGAGTACCAAAACGCAGGGGATCCGAATACGTGGCATACCGAAGGTATTTATCTAACGGATAATGGAAGTCATGAAATCATAAACGGCAGTTTGGCGAAATTCAGAACAGATGAAATAACTGTTCCAGAGGCTGGTTACTATAACATTCGCATCATCGTAAATGAAGATGTGGCAGATGTAATAACAATGTATTTAGATCCTACTCTTAAAGAAGGTTGGCCAAAGGTATTGCCTGAAGGATTTCAGAATAATTTTATGGTGCAGGCAGGAGTTTCAGACCTGAATCGCGACGGAAAAAGCGAGATCGTTGTCAATTGTCAACGTGCTTTTTCCCCAGACCAGTTATGGGCATTGACATGTGATGCAAACTCTCTTATGGGGTGGCCTGCTGATATAGAGGATGTGATTTATTGTGGTTGTCCATCAATTGGTGATTTAGATCACGATGGTCTCAAAGAAGTCGCCTGTACGGCATCTGTCAAGGTCGATGGTGTCTTTGGGGTTCATTTATATGTTTTTGAAAATAACGGCGATGTAAAAAATGGTTGGCCCGTGAAATTATATGGGAGTACGTTGCTGAATAATTCAGTTTTATTAAGTGACTTGAATTCAGACGGTTTTCTGGAAATAATCGCAATCAGTGAAACATATGATCAAAGAATCTATACAATAGAAGTTTTTGATTACCAGGGCTCACCATTCCCTGGGCAATGGCCTCGCCACTTTCATAACACTGGAATTCGAAATTGCTTCTACAATCGTTTAATGGCCGTAGGAAATATGGATGATGATTCGGATCTCGAAATAATTTACTCTAATTCGTTATATGAAACTAATGAGACCCTTCCATGGAAATCAGAGTTGTATGTAATTGATCCTAATGGAACAGTGCTTACTCATTGGCCTGTCACCTTGGATTATGAGTCGCCACTTTCATCACCGGCGATTGGAGATATCAATGGAGATGGATACGATGAAATTATATTGGCTACTGATCGTTGCATTTATGCAATAAATAGAAATGCTCAGATATTGTGGGAAGGGATCGGAACTTATTTTTGTGGTTCACCTGCTCTTGGGGACCTGACCGGCGATGGTTATTTGGAGGTGGTCATTAACAGGCCTGCATATAGAGATATTTATATTTGGAACTGGCAGGGAGACATGGTTAAGACCCTATCCTATAGAGATTTCTTTGATAACTTTGATTCTTCGCTTAGATCCGGATCGCCTGTCATTGGAGATATAAATGGTGACACAGCATCCGATATTGTCATTAATTGGCAAGATAAAGTTATCGCGTGTAACGTTAACGGTGAAGTGATTCCGGGTTTTCCAAAGCAAATTGAAAAAAGTAAATTAGTGACGCCTGTCATTACTGACCTGGAAAACGACGGTTTAATTGATTTAGTAGGAATATCAAATGATCATGAAGATAAAGAAAGAGTCACAATATACGTTTGGGAACTTAACAGCACCTACAATAAAGATAACCTTGAATGGCCACAATATCATAATAATTCTCAACGGACAGGTTATTATAATGACAAATTAGTAAATGGAGATTTTGACGAAGATTTCGACGTTGATACTGCTGATTTAAAGAAAATTGCCGAATACTGGTTGGATTTTGACCTTTATACTGATATTGCTCCGGTCCCCTATGGGGATGGAATCATCAATATGAAAGATTTTGGACTGCTTGCTGAACATTGGTTAGAATAATTATATGAATTTGAGATAACCCTGTAAAGTTTTTAAAACGGCAACTCTCCGAGACGACATCGGGCCCCAGACGCCGGAAACGATACCGGGGTTGCTCGAATCAGGCTTCATCAGAGAAGTTACCGCATGGGCTAAAGCCCATCCTACAAAATATATCAACGGCGTAAGCAAATTGGGGGGAAAGTATAAATGTGTTGTGTGTGAGGGTAGGTTTTTGGGGGAAAAGCAGATTTGCGCTTTTATTATCAGAAATTTTTGGTATAATGCTTCTTAACGATGTGAAAAGAGGTATTAGTATAGAAGCCAATCGAAAAGGAGTCAGTTATGTCTGAAAACATAGGGCGTCGGGAATTTTTGAAGAAATCGGGTATTTTGTCGGCTGGCGCTGCGTTGGGGCTTAGCCTTGAAGAGAAGGCCCTATTGGCAAAGGAGACTGAAAAGGGAGGCGAAAGTAAAGAAACGGGCGTTGAGGGACTGCAAATGGGTCAAATCGGGAAGCTGAAAATCAGCAGGCTGATTATAGGGGGGAACCTGATAAGCGGTTTTGCCCACAGCAGAAAGCTGATTTACGTGTCAACGCTTCTGAAGCACTATTTTACGGAGGACAAGATAATCGAGACGCTTCGTATATGCGAAGAGAACGGTATAAATACGGCAGTTCTGAGGACAGATAAAGACACTATCAGGATACTGAACAGGTACTGGAAAAAGGAGGGGGGCAAGATACAGTGGATAGCGCAAACTTATCCGAAGGTACAAGACCTGACAACGAATATCCAATCTGCCATCGATAACGGTGCGGTCGGGGCATTTATGCAGGGGGGAGTTGGGGACAAGTTCTGGGAGAACGGTCAAGTCGATTTGTTAGGGAAGGTTGTGGAGTTTATCCAAAAGAACGGGTTAATCGCAGGGGTGGGTTCTCATAAATTAGAGGTGACGAAGGACGTCGAAGCGGCTGGTATAAAGCCGGACTTTTATTTTAAGACGCTGAACAAGGTGGATTATAACTGCGATGAGCCGGAGGAAGTCATCAAGTATATGGGCAAAATGAAACGGCCGTGGATAGCCTTTAAGGTACTTGGGGCGGGTGTGACTTATCCGAAAGAAGGATTCAAGTACGCTTTCGAGGGCGGGGTAGATTTTATGACGGTGGGGATGTATGACTTTCAGATTAAAGATGATGTTGTTATTGCAAAGAACACACTTTCAGGGCATTTAAACAGGGAGCGTCCGTGGTTGGCGTGACGGGCGACACAAGAAAATTAAGGCAGCGGCTTAATAGAAAAGGACAACGGTAATGTCGAAGAAAATTGACAGGCGCGGGTTTTTGAAAAGGACGGCAATAACATCGGCGGGAGCGGCGATTGGTTTGAGCCTCGAAGAGAAGGTGCTGCTTGCACAAGAAGGCATAGGCAAGAAGAAGGCTGCGCCGAAGGCAGGCGAGGATAGTCTGGCGATGGGTCAAATCGGTAATGTTAAAATCAGCCGGATAATCTGCGGTGGGAACGTTCTTAGCGGGATTGCGCACAGCAGAGATTTGACTTATGTGTCGAAATTATTAAAGCAGTATTTTACAGATGAAAAGATAATCGAGACCTTAGAGATTTGCGAGGAGAACGGGATAAATACGGCTATACTGAGGTTCGATGAGAAGACTCTGAGGGTATTGAAGAAGCACTGGAAGCGCGGTGGGAAGATACAATGGATTGCACAGATAAAGCGGCATTTGACGGACGATACGAAAGTAGCTGTGGACACGGGGGCAGTTGGTGTTTATATACAGGGGGACATTGCGGACAGGCATATTCAGAAGGGTCGGGTGGATATTCTCGGTAAGACGCTGGATTTTATGAAGGGGAACAAGGTCATCGCGGGAATCGGGGCGCATTCGCTGAATGTTATTATAGACAGCGAAAGTGCGGGCCTGGAGCCGGATTTTTATATGAAGACTCTGCACAGCGGTAATTACTGGTCGGCGAGGCGAGCGGGTCAGGACAGGAACGTGACGGACAACCCGGATGATAATTACTGGTCGATGACACCGGAGGAGACGATAAAATTTATGGAGGAGGTCGATAAGCCGTGGCTTGCATTCAAGGTGATGGCTGCCGGTGCGATAGGGCCTCGCGAAGGATTTTCTTATGCGTTTAATAACGGGGCCGACTTTATAGTTGCTGGGATGTTCGACTTTCAGGTACAGGAGGACGCAGCCATAGCAAAAGATATATTGGCGAAAGTTAAGAGAGAGCGGCCGTGGAGAGGGTAATTCGAAGAGGAAAAAACAGTTTTGATTTTTGATGACAAAGGGTCAGTGATATAATACCGCAGTGAATGTAAGAAAAATAATCTCTAAGATTAAGGAGATATCAGTTATGTCAGAAGAATTAGACAGGCGAGGGTTTTTGAAGAAGTCTATAGCCGCCTCGGCGGGTGCGGCGATTGGTCTTAGTCTTGAAGAAAAGGTACTACTTGCACAAGAGGCGAGTAAATCAAAGAAGCCGGTAACAAAAGGCGTGGGTAAAGGGATGCCGAGGGGTAAAATCGGGAATGTTGAAATCAGCCGGTTAATATGCGGCGGTAATTTGATTAACGGTTATGCGCACAGCAGGGACCTGATGTATGTGTCGACATTACTAAAGCATTATTTTACAGATGAAAAAGTGATGGATACGTTGGAGGCGGCGGAGAAGAACGGGATAAATACGGTTATAGCAAACGTGGCAACAAGTAACGGGGATGAAAATACTATCAGGACGCTGAAAAGATACTGGAAGGAAAGAGGGGGAAAGATTCAATGGCTTGCACAGGCGGACTCGACGGAAAACGACCTGACTGGTAATCTGAAAAAGGCGATTGATAACGGTGCTGTGGGCGTTTTCATCCAGGGCGGGTGCGGAGATAAGTATGCGAAAAGCGACCGTGGCGATTTGGTTGAAAAAGCCATTTCGTTTATTAAGAGCAATGGGGTAATCGCAGGGATAGCAGGACATTCGCTAAACGTGCCGATTCTCGTTGAAACGGCGGGGATAGAAGTAGATTTTTATATGAAGACGCTGCACAGCGGTAATTACTGGTCGGCGAAGCGGTCGGACCAGCATCAGGACGTAATGGGCAACCGCGCAGATAATTACTGGTCAGCAACGCCGGCGGAAACCATCGAGTTTATGAAAGAAGTAGAAAAGCCGTGGATTGCCTATAAGGTGATGGCAGCCGGGGCAATTCACCCGAGGGAGGCCTTTAAGTACTCGTATGAGAACGGGGCGGATTTTGTGGTGGCTGGTATGTTCGATTTTCAGATTGAAGAAGATGCGGCTATTGCGAAGAATATCCTTTCGAAGAAGATAGATAGAAAGCGGCCCTGGAGGGCTTAAATGGGGGTTTGAAGGAGAAAAAAAGGTTTTTTTCGCATAAAAGTTGTGTTTGTTCTTGCAAATTCGATGTAAATTCATATAGTTTTGTGGTTTTACATAAGTTTAGGCAGAAGTTTTAGCTGATATAACAGGAGTAAATCAGGATGTCCAGAGTTTGTCAATTTACGGGTAAACGAACGACGGCTGGCAGGAGCATCGCCCGCCGTGGTAAAGCCAAATACCTCGGCGGTGTCGGCAGGAGAATCACCGGCATAACCAAAAGGAAATTCAAACCTAATATACAGAAGGTTCGTGCAGTTATCGACGGTAAGGTATGCAAGGTGAAGGTTTCTGCGAAGGCTATACGTATGGGACTTATCGAGAAGCCTTGTAAAAGGAATTACAAACCCGCTGAGGGGGCGGGCGACTGATAAGCGATATCAGAGGAGTTGTATCAACGGCGAGGCGGGTTTAAGCCTCGCTTTTTGTTTGGGTATAAAATGGCAGAGACAATCAACAGGGAAGATGTCAGAAAGGTTGGGAGGGTAAAGTGGGTCAGAATTTGAGGGAATTACTGAGAAGAATTAATTTAACTTGTTTGGTTTTTAGTTTGATGTTTTTTTTCGGCTGTTCAGTGCCGGAGGAGAAGATTATGAAGAGGCCGTCAGTTAGACGCGGAGTTCAGTGTTCGGAGGTATTTGAGAAGACAATAAGCAGGACGATAAGCTGTCAGTACCTTCTGTTTTTGCCGGCGGGATACGGTGAAAAAGAACAAGAATGGCCATTGATGTTGTTTTTGCACGGCGCCGGGGAGCGCGGAGACGATTTGGAACAAGTAAAATTGCACGGTCCGCCAAAAGTCGTAGAAAAGAAGAAGGATTTCCCCTTTATACTGGTATCGCCTCAATGTCCAGAAGATAAATGGTGGCCCAATGAAGTCGATATGCTGACGAACCTTCTGGATGATATTGTGGAGAGGTACGAGGTCGACGAGAAACGGATTTACCTGACGGGTTTGAGTATGGGCGGTTACGGTGTGTGGCGTCTGGTTACGGAGGAGCCGGAACGTTTTGCGGCAGCAGCGCCGATTTGCGGCGGGGGTATACCGGCTTTGGCAGAGAAATTCAAAGATGTTCCGGTGTGGGCCTTTCACGGTGCAAAAGACAATGTAGTACCCCTGAAAGAATCCGAGGATATGGTCAATGCTTTGAAGGCCTGCGGAGGGCATGTGAAGCTGACGGTTTACCCGGAGGCCGAACACGATTCATGGACGAAGACTTATAATAAGGAAGAGCTTTACAGGTGGTTTTTAAGCCACCGTAGAGCGAAGAAATGAAAAGAGCGGCTAAAAAGCCGAGAGTTTTTTGTTCGGGCAGGTTATGCAGCAGACCAAAGGTGGGGGAAATCCGAAAGTCATATCCCAAATCCTGGCACGGAAATTAAGTTGACTTTTTTAGCAAAATCCTTAGAATTAATAGTGTTTATAGGCCTATGGCGTTTTTTTGCAGGGATAAAGAGCATTGAGGCCGAAGAAGTCCGGTCGGCTTCATAGAAAGCAGGTAGTGCATGATTTTGGCACAAGTGGAGAGCATTTCATCGAGGAATATCAATTGATGCGCTTTGAGCAAGCAGAACCTGAGCATAGATGGGCCGAACATAAAGGGACAGCGGGTTGTTTTTACCAAAGGGGCATTTTATCGTATTTTTTTGCGGCGTTTTTTTTGACAATATGTCTGGTTAGTGTTAGTCCTGCTTTTCAGAGGGTGCGACAAAAACGGGAAATTCTCATCCTTAACTCCTACCATAAAGGCCTCAAATGGACAGATGACGAAGTGCGCGGTGCCAAAGCCGTTTTGCTCAGGGAGATAAAAGAAGTTGAAATCTATATCGAGTATCTGGATACAAAGAGAATACGTTCTGAAGAGTACCTTGAGCTTTTTCGCAAGATGCTGCAGATGAAGTACGGTAAAGTCGAACTTGATGCCATTATTGCCACCGACGACAATGCGCTTCGATTTCTTCTCGAATATGAGGAAGAGCTGATTAACAGGGTACCCGTGGTGTTCTGCGGGGTCAATGATTTCGAAGAGTCGATGCTGGAGGGCAGAAGTAACATAACGGGCCTGACGGAGGCCCTGGAATTTAAGCCGACGATTGATTTGGCCGTCAAGCTGCATCCCGAGGCCAAAAGGATTGTAGTTATAAGCGACCATACCACAACCGGAAAGGGACAGAGAAAGGACATCATGGCACTAGAGGGGCAATATGATGAGATGACGTTCGAATATCTAAACGGGGAGGACCTTTCAACGGAAGAACTGATTGAAAAACTCGGCGGCCTCGGGGGGGAGAGGATCGCATTTTTGACAGTGTGGATGTGGGACAAGACAGGTACGTATGTTCCAGCCGGCGACTTTTCCATCGCGAAGATACTTGCCAGTTCATCTGCTCCTGTTTACGGCTTTACGGATATGTGGCTTAACAGCGGGATTGTCGGAGGTAAATTACTGAGCGGCAGAACTCACGGAGAAGATTCGGCAGAATTAGTGCTGCGAATACTCGACGGTGAAAAGCCGACAGATATCCCAATCAGCATCGAGAGCAACTGCCCGTATATGTTCGATTACAAAGAACTTGATCGCTGGGGAATCGATATTGGCGATTTGCCGGAAGGCAGTTTTATCTTTAATGAGCCGGAATCGCTCTATTACCAACATAAAACAGCGGTCTGGATAGCGGTCGGAGCTATCGCAGCGCTGTCAGGAATGGTGATAATTCTGTATGGCAATATTTTACGCCGCAGGAGGGTCGAGAAGGCGCTACGAGACAGTGAACAACGGTATTCATTAGCGCATCGTATAGCCGGAATCGGTGCCTGGGAATCAGAACTGGAAACGGGCAGACTTCTCTGGAGTAAAGAGTGCGACATTCAGTTTTGTTATAAACCTGGGCAGTTCAAAGGAACGCGGGAGGCGTTTTATGACGAATGCGTTTATCTTGATGACCGTCAATACGTTTTAGATTCTGTAAATGCCTGCAT
>Ga0272442_10006167_pt1 | contig 15879 bp, 11 predicted proteins | sample SSMForm2O_FD_200262 | JGI IMG/M metagenome (GOLD analysis project Ga0272442, IMG submission 200262) | Marine sediment archaeal communities from Little Sippewissett salt marsh, Falmouth, MA, United States - SSM-Form-2O | ecosystem: Environmental > Aquatic > Marine > Wetlands > Sediment ...
TTACCGCTTAATGCTCTTTTCCGGCATGATTGATGACCCATTGCACTGAATACCGGACAAGATCAGGTGAGCTCTCTATCTTCAGTTTGTTTTTTATACGTTCCCTGAAATTTTCAACAGTCTTGACACTTATTTTTAATTTTTCAGAAATATGCCTGTTGCTCATTCCATTACCGATCAGCTGAAAAACCTCGAATTCACGGTTCGTGAGACACTCTTCAGGTGATTCAATATTCTTAAGGCCGTCAAATGGTGACTCATTAAGCAGGGTTTCCCGGACACGGTCACTCAGGTACACCTTTCCCTCAAGAACAGTCCTTATGGCCCTTACAACAGTATTAGGGGCTTCCTGCTTCATCACGTAACCACGCGCACCTGCGCGTATTGCCCGTTCAGCATATATTGATTCATCATATATTGACAGGACAAGAACAGGGAGTCCCGGGTACCTGCTTTTCAGGGCCTTTATCAGCTCCAGGCCGCTGCTCCCCTTCAGTGAAATGTCAACAGTTACAATACTGGGATTCAGGCGCGGCATTTTCTGCAGGGCCTCATCAGCATTTTTCGCTTCACCGCACACGACCAGGTCCTTTTCCCGGTTAATAATCTGCACAAGGCCCTGCCTGACAACAGGATGGTCATCTACGACCAGGATACCTGCGCCTGTATCCTGGTTTAAATTCCTGGTAAGCAGGTCCTTCAGTGATCCGGTATCAGGACCGGGTGCTGATCTGTCATCAGCGCGCCTTAGCACGCACGAGACAATTGTGCCCCCGCCATGGTTGCGGCCTGCTGTAAAGGATGCCCCGATCAGCCAGGCCCTGTAATGCATAATGCTCAGCCCCATTCCCCTTCCCTCATAGTCGTCAGGGAGACCGCTGCCGTCATCAGTAATGCTCATCCTTATTGTATCAGTTTCCATCTTTATGGCGATTAGAATATTCCTGGCATTACCATGCCTTATAGCGTTATTCACCGCCTCTTTAACAATATAATACATGTGTGTGGCTTCAAGGTCACCCTCAATATGGGTTCCCTCGTCCCAGATCAGCATGCAGTGCACGTCAAACATTTTCTCAGTGCTGATCCTGAGCTCATCCAGGGCAGAGTAGAGCCCGCCGGATGCCATGTCAACCGGGCAGAGTCCCTTTGCGAGCTCCCTGGTCTGGTTCATTGCCTGGGAAACCAGGGTAACCACCTCCCTGATGTCGTCCCCGAGCTGTGGAGATTCTTCAAGTATCTTAAGCTTCAGTATTTCGCTCTTGAACGCTATACCTGCGAGGTGCTGCCCCAGCCCGTCATGCAGGTTCTGCCCTATACGGTTTCTCTCCTTTTCATTGTCACTCATTATTATCTTTTCAAGGCGCTTGCGCTCGGTTATATCAATACCCACGAAAAAAACATATTCAAGAGATCCGTCTTTCCTGTTAAACGGCCTTCCCTGCCACTCCACGATGAGCTCTTCACCTTCTTTTGTGAGAACCGCATTCTCAATTATCGATGCGGGTTCATTATTCACATGCCTGTTAAAGGTCCTGAACACAAGCTCCCTGTCAGCTTCAGGCACGAATGTGCTTATATAGTTTATACCGTTTACCTCGCTGAAGCTGTACCCGAGAGCTGTCAGCATGGCCTTGTTCATTGCTGCCACATTGCCCCCGGAATTTATTGCCACATAATAGGCCGGGGATGCGTCATCCAGGCTTTTAATAAAATCACGCTCCTTTCTCAGGTCCTCAGTCCTTTCCTGGACAGTTATTTCAAGCAGGTCCTTCTCCTTTCTGAGCATGTCCTCCGCCCTTTTTATCCTGAGCATGACATTGATCTGGGCGATTAGTTCGGATTCATCAATCGGTTTTGTTAGAAAGGCGTCCGCCCCGATTTCAAGGCCCTGAATGCGGCTTTTTGTATCAGTCCGTATAGCGGTCAGGAGTATCAGAGGTATGTGAGCTGTTTTCTCGTTCATCTTTAATCTTCTGCATACCTCGAATCCGTCCATTTCCGGCATCTTAACGTCCAGTATAATTGTATCCGGTTCCATGGTTTCCGCCAGTGCAATACCCTCGGGGCCTGATTCCGCCGGTATTACAGTACAGTCCTCCATCATGCTTTTCACGATAGCGGCAATGGTTATAAGATTATCCTTCTTGTCGTCAATCGCAAGTATCTTAGTCATTTTCCACCCGCAACCAGTATTCAATTTTATTAATAAGCTCATCAATATTAAACGGCTTTGCAAGGTAATCATCACACCCGGCCTTCAGGATCCTTTCCCTGTCTCCCTTCATTGTCATTGCCGTTACCGCGATTATTGGTATGCCTGACGCCCTGGCATCAGACTTGATCCTGTCCACGAATGTGAAACCGCTGATTCCCGGAAGGGCCATATCCAGAAGTATCAGGTCAGGCTGCTCATTGAGTGCGAGTTCCAGTCCATAAATGCCGTGAGACGAATCAATCAGCCTGTATCTTTCCTTGAGAATTGCGCGCAGTGTAATTATATTGTCCCGGTCATCATCAACTATCAGTATCCTTTCAGCCCCGTTTCCGGATTCTCCGGGATTATTGTCCCTGTGTTCAGCGCCTGCAGCAGGGGAGCCGGGCAGGTCAGTACCGCCGTCATTCACTTTTAAGCCTGCATCAGTCATGTTGTGGTTGTCCGGTCCGCTCTTATCCTGAGACGTTATCCTCTGCCATAGTATGGGCAGGGTCACTGAAAAGAGGGAGCCCCTTCCCGGCGTACTTTTTACATTTATTGACCCGGATATGAGCTGCGCGGACTTCTGAGCGATTGCAAGCCCCAGGCCTGTACCCTCATATTTCCTGGAAAGTGTCCCGTCAATCTGCCTGAACTCTTCAAATATGTGCGGCAGGTCATCCTCATCAATACCGATTCCAGTGTCTTCCACCGTTACCACGACCCTGCCCGTGTCATAATGTCCCGATATCCTGACATGGCCCTTTTCAGTAAACTTGATCGCGTTCCCTATTATGTTCTGGAAAATCTGGTATATGCGCGATTCATCACTTTCAATAAGAGGGAAACCGCTTTCAACATCCAGGATCAACTCTATACCCTTGTCCCCGGCCAGCTGTTCCAGGTTGTCAGTGATAATGCTGATCGTTGAGAAAAGGTTTATCTTCCCGGGTTTAAGGTCGATCCTTCCCGCCTCAATTTTTGAGAGGTCCAGAATATCATTTATGAGGGCGAGAAGTTTCTTTCCGTTTCTGTCAATTATCTCAATATAACCTGCCTCTTCTTCCGATATCCTGCTGCTTGTCTGAACCAGGAGCACGCGAGAGAGAGCGAGCATCGAATTCAGGGGTGTTCTCAGCTCGTGGCTCATGTTGGAAAGGAATTCGCTCTTGAGCCTGTTAGCGTCTTCAACCTTGAGCCTCTGGCATTCGAGTTCAATGTTCTGTTTCTTTACCATGTCAGCCTGCTTTATTAGCTGTGAGGCCTGCGATTCAAGGTCCTCCTTCTGAAGCTCAAGGAGCCTGTTCTTTTCCCCCAGTTCCTCGGCAAGGCGCCGCGTCTCCTCAATTGCTGCGATATTAGAATATGCAGTATTAAGGACCGGGCGTATCTGCTCGAGCATTTTTACTGTTTCGTCACTGTAGGCGGTCATGCGGGCGATTGTGATAATGGCCACACTCATATTGTTCACTATGACCGGTATTGTAATCAGCTCCTGCGGGATAGCGTCACCGATTATTGTTCGCAGCTTGATTAGGGTCTTTTCTGACAGGTTCCCGGTTACTGTTATTTCCCTGGTTGCCAGGGCCTTTCCGAACATTCCTTCAAGCCTGCCGGCCTGGAAGTTTTCCATTGTGTCGCGGCTCATGCCGATTGAAGTAAGGTGATTGAACTCCCTGCCGTCCTTTGAGAGCACATAAAACGCGCCCATGCTTGAATCCGTAATTTCTACAAGCTTGCCAAGAACAAGCTCGCTGAACTCCTTCATGTTGATAATGGACACCATTATTTCAATCACTTCAAGGCTCTTCCTGCGTATTGACAGGTTGCTCAGAAGTGTATCAATAAGCGCATTGAACGAACGCGCAAGGTAACGGAACTCGTCATTTCTCCTTCCTGTGACGCGCGCTGATGAATCTCCCCTTATAAGCCTGTTTGAAATCCCGATTATTTCGGAGATTGCCCCTGTGCTCTGGCGGGATATATGGAGTGCAGCCCATACAGCTGCTGAACAGAAAATTATCATGAATATTATTAACTCAATGAGGAACCCGTTAATTGGCCTGTACAGTTCATCCCGGTCCTGCTTGGTTATAAGCCCCCAGCCGAGTACAGGTATTCCCGTGTATGCGGCAAGTACCTTCTCTCCCCTGTAATCAGTCATTTCCATAAGCCCTGACTTGCCCCTGGAGGAGAGTATTGCAGCGTCACTCTTAATTTTCAGTGTAAGCGGCATTCCGTCATATCCCCTGAGGCGGTTCAGGGCGATCATGTTACTGTTAACTATCACAGTTTCTCCGGTTGATCCTAGTCCGTTACTGTCAGAGAGAATCTTGTAAAGGGTCCTTTCCAGGTATACCCGTCCCACCAGAACACCGGCCGGTTTACTGTGTGAGTCATAGGATTCATAAAGACGTATGGCGAATGTCATTGTGGGGACCTTCAGGTTCCTGGAAAAATATATGTCTTTGACATACATGTCGCCGATTTTAACAGCCTCATTCACGTAAGGAGTATTTTCCCTTACCCCGCCTTTATTGTCCGTGTTAGTCGAATATACGATTTTACCGTTGTTGAAACTTACGATAAAAAACTCAAGGAACAGATCATGGTTGTTCAGGTAATTACTGAACACCTGGTTCATGACCTTAATTTCGGCTGAACGCGGCCTCTGTCCCCTGCACATGGCAGTGCCTGCATTTTTAATTTCATTTATATTCGCGATTGTCTGCATATCCGCCATCACTGTGCTGAGCCATGAATTCACGGCCTGTACCTTGATGTCCCTGAGCGCGCTTAACCTGACAAACTCCCTTTTTTTCAGGTCCGCGGTCCGCTGCAGATAACAGAATACACTTATGATTAATACTGCAGCCAGTGTCAGTGATACTATCAGAAACATGTTTCTGCTTGTTATCTTTTTAAAAACAGGAGATCGCTCCATCCTGGACTCCTGAATAAAATCCGTTTTTCTTGATTTCATACTCATTGTTCAGCGCACCGTGCTATTGCATTTTTAAGCAGATACATGATGTTATAGATATTGGTTATGCCGCCGATAAAGCGTTCCTTTATCATACCCTTGGGCAGAAGATCAATTTCAATCTGTACCGAATTCAGCGCCCGGGAAAGAGAACTGTATATATTATTGAGACTTTCAATTCCGTGTCCGGATGCGAGCGTACTGACAGAACTGTTTATTGATGATATATTGAAAAACAGCTTTCTGAAGATGTCCCTGTATTCCCTGTCAATTGTCCGGACCATTATCTCCACAATACAGATCCTCACGACCTGGTACCCGATCTGGACCTCTTCAGTATTCCTGTTGCTGAAGGAATCCGGATATCGTTTCAGATATTCATGCCCGAGTGCAATCATGTCATCTTTTTCAAAGGGAAAATTTCCCTCAAGACTTATCATGTTATTCCGGAAACTGTCAACACTGCCTGATTCAGCAAAAAGCTGCGCGGGATTTCTGTCCATGTAATGTTCTCCACCATGAGGTATAGTATACTGCATTGTACTCCGGGTAAAGTCATGGAAAATTTTATATAGATAACAGGATTGACTCAATGGTGTCATTGTAAAGCAATTTTTTTTACATCATACTGAACATCATCCCTGATTTGTAAATACGCTGCACTAAAACCTGTGTGAAAATTAACAATTATATCGGGCCTGTCCCAAAAGCCCCCTGACCCCCGGAGGGGGCACTATCTTTGAATTTAAAGAATTTTTTGGGATAGCCCCGAGACACAGGGAAGTTTCAACTGCTCCAGGTTAAGTGATAAATATCCACCTCTTTCATAAATATCTTGAAATATTTTAATCAGCTGTTACTCTTTTACTGCTTTCCTGCTCCGGATCCGGTTCCGGAGATCCCGGGCCGGGATTATCAGATTCTCGAATTTAAGAGGGACTTTTATGAACAGCGAAAAATCACCAGCCATTCAATATATTGACGGTAAATATGAACAGACCGGCCCCATACCTGTTGATGACAAAGAGATCGAGGTGCTGGGCTTTATTAACAGTAAAATCGCCTCCGGTGAAACACTTGCCGACATAATTGATTTTCTATTCAGGGAGACGCAGGAGATCATACCTTCGGACAGGATAGCTGTTTCATTTTTCGAGGAAGAAGGCAAACGTGTGACAATTCACCATGTTTCCGCGGGATATGATACTTTACACCTCGCTGAGGGATACAGCGCCGAGATACAGGGAAGTTCACTTGAAAAGGTATTTGCCTCCGGCCTGCCGCGCGTTATAAATGATATTGACCTGTACCTGAAGGACCATCCAACCAGTGAATCAACTGCACTTCTCCTCAGGGAGGGCATCAAGTCAAGCATTACCTGCCCTCTCAGGGTTGAGGAAAGGCCTGTCGGCCTCCTGTTTATCAGCTCAAAAAAACCCCGCGCCTATGATGATAAATCACTTAAACTCTACCTCATGATTTCAGAACGCCTCAGCCAGGCTGTTGAAAAGGCCTACAGGATAGAACAGCTTTCAAAGGCCATGGATTCCTACATGGAGATGCTCGGTTTTGTGAGCCACGAAATGAAAAGCCCCCTTGATTCAATAATTACCCTGGGTAAAACCCTTGCAGGGGGCTATTTCGGCCCGATTGATGAACGCAACAGACAGTACGTGGAACGCATGGTAAAAAAAGCCGAATACCTCGTGGACATAAGCAGCGACTACCTTACACTATCACGTTTCGAGACCGGATCAATAGACATAAACGCGAGGGAAATTGATTTTCTCTCCGAGGTCATACAGGAATCCCTTGAAATTGTTTACCCCCAGATAAAGGGGAAAAACAACTACCTTACCCTGAACCATCCTGATACAATACCCCCTGTAAGCTGCGACCCCACACTGATGAAAATTGTAACCGGCAATCTCCTCAGCAACGCTGTAAAATACAGCGATGAAGGGGGAGAGATCCGCGTCAACATCAATGCGGACGCAGACACTGTAACTGTGTCTGTATACAACAGCGGTCCGGGGTTTCCTCCTGACCAGAAACAGATGCTGTTCAGAAAATTTTCACGCCTGCAGACAGGCGAACTTCTTAAACGAAAGGGGACAGGTGTCGGACTCTACACCACATGGAAGATAATTAAACTGCACGGGGGAAGCATTTATGCTGATTCCTCAGAGGGAGAATGGGCGGAGTTCACCTTTGAGATACCTCTTACCCATTAAATCAAAACAGACTTTATATGGCACTTTAATGGATGCCGGTAAAAGTGCCCCCCAACCCCCCGAAGGGGGGTGGAATCACAAGAGTGGAAAATAAAAAGGGGCCGCGCATTACAGCCCCTCTGATAGTGAAATTAAATTGATAATAATTTCAGTCCGCAAGTACCTTTTTCACAGACGCTATAAGCGAATCAGGATTTACAGGTTTCTGAAAAACACCATTGAATCCCAGGTCCGCGGTATCAATCTGTGCGGCTGTAGCGTTTCCGATACTGCTCAGCAGATACAGGGGTATTTCACTGTCCACTTCCCGGATTTTGTTTGCGACCTTTGTGCCCTCATCAATGCTTTCCATCATCATGTCGCAGAGTATAAGGTCCGGTTTGTTATCGGAAAATGCCTTGAATCCATCCTCACCGCTCAGCGCGGTTGACACTTCATACCCTTCAGCAGACAGTATCATCTTGATTGATTCCAGAATATCCGGATCATCATCAATCACAAGAATCAGCTTTTTGTCAGACATTTCAACTCTCCTTTTTTACGTTATTATAAACCTGTAAAAACCGGCATACTCCAGCAAATTGTAACACACAGTGCCGTATACAGAATGCCGCGTCCAGGGGGGAACAAACTTTTGCACAGTCCCCGTTGCCGTCAAAACTCCTTTTGCAAATCTTTGACGCATCACGCTTTTTTTACAAGCAATTTTTTTATAAGGGGACTTCTAAAAACGACCAATAGGATGTCCCCATGTGAGGTCGATCGCTTATCAGACGTCCATGTCTGCAATCGACACTAGCGCATCCTGCGCGTCGCATCCCGATTCCATATAATATTTAATGAATCGGGAATAAAACCAGCAGTCATTATTTTTAAATCAAAGAAACTACTGGTTTTTTTAAGTGCCCATAAACCAGTTTTCTCCGTTTATTATGCTGTGTATGAGAATAAATAAAAAAGGAGCGCATAAGCACTCCCTTTTTATTTTTCATCAATACAATATCAGATTACATCATTCATTAAAATTTAGCACTCAGTGTCTTTGCAGGTCTGTGTGTAAACCATGAAATATGCGAGTCCAACAAAAATCGCCCCGCCCACAATGTTGCCAAGTGTAACAGGAATCAGGTTGTTGTTTACGAATCCGCCCCATGTCAGAGCGTCTGCTTTTGCGCCAAGAGCGGCGACCTTCTCAGCCAGTGCGGGATCAGCCTTGAGGATAATTCCGTACGGGATAAAGTACATGTTTGCAACACAGTGCTCAAAACCTGAAGAAACGAATGCCATGATGGGGAAGAATATACCGAGTATCTTTCCACCAACGTCTTTTGCGGCAACTGCCAGCCATACAGCCAGACATACCAGCCAGTTACATCCTATGCCCCTGAAAAATGCGGCGCTCCATGTCAGGTTTACCTTGCCAGCTGCAATATTCAGCGCTACTGCTGCGTTTGCGTCTCCACCTGTATGCCACAGACCGCTTTTGTACATGATATAAGCGAGAAGCATTGATCCAAGAAAGTTAGCGATGTAGACGAAAAACCAGTTTACCAGAAGTTCTTTGATGGTAATCTTTCCGCTGACCATTCCGACAATCATCAGGTTGTTTCCTGTGAAGAGCTCAGCGCCGCCGATAACGACTAACATGAGGCCTACGCTGAAGACCGCGCCTGCCATGAATTTTGCAATTCCGATGCCAACCTTGGCAGCGGTGCCTGTCAGGATCATGGTGCAGAGTTCAGCACCAAACCCGATATAGGCGCCTGCAAAAATTCCAAGTACGATCATCTGCAGTATGGGAAGGTTTCCTTTAGTCTTTCCCATTGTGGTAACAGCTGATGCTACCTGTGCTGGTGTATTAAACGCCATAGTTTAACCCCCGTTTGTTAAATCTGATTATTTTTTTTTATCCTGAGCAGCCGGGTCTCTCGGCCCGGCTGCACGGGATTTAACGCTGTATTTTTTTTAGTGATGTGTGCCTGTATAATACATGTTCAATGACCTGTCGCATTCAGGGCACTGGAACCTGGGATCACAGTGTTTGATAAAATCGTCCCTGAAATACTTGAGCATGGTCGTTATCGGCATGATTGGAGACTGCCCCAGCGCACATAGAGAGGCCTTCTTCATCAGTGTTGCCTTTTTGACCAGCACGTCCAGGTCCTCTTCCACAGCTGTCCTTGACGCGAACTTCCTGAGAATGTAATGCAGTTGCGTTGTCCCTACCCTGCAGGGAACGCACTGTCCGCATGATTCATGCTCGAAAAAGCTCATTATCTGAAGAAGATAATCAACAGGGCAGGTGTCCTGGTCCGCCACGAGCACAACACCCGAACCGAGTGTTACCCCGGCCTTTGTGGTCTGGTCTATGTCCAGGGGCAGGTCCATGAGGTCCTCTCCAAGGATACCGCCTGCTGATCCGCCCACATGCGCGAACTTGAAGGTACTGCCGTCCTTCATTCCCCCTCCGAAATCATTTATGATCTCCCTCAGGGTCGCGCCCATGGGAAGCTCAACGAGTCCTGTCCTGTTGAGCTTGCCTGAAAGGCAGTAGAGCTTGGTGCCCGAACAGTTCGTGGGCCCCTCCTCCTTGTACCAGTCCGCGCCCTTTTCCATTATCATGGGAACTGACGCAAAGGTTTCCACGTTGTTCACGTTAGACGGGAGGTCCATGAAACCGGCACCGCCCGGGAATGGTGGTTTGAAGCGCGGGTATCCGCGTTTTCCTTCCATTGAATTTATCAGTGACGTCTCCTCTCCGCATACGTAGGCTCCGCCGCCTTCCTTTATGAACAGGTCAAAATCAAATCCCGATCCGAATATGTTCTTCCCGAGAATCCCCTTTTCGCGGGCCTGGTCAATTGCGTTTTGGAGAAGTTCTATGGATTTTCTGAACTCGCCCCTTACGTATATATAGCCTATTGACGCGTCAATCGCGTATCCGCAAATTGCCATTCCCTCAATAACCGCGTGAGGATTTCCCTCCATGAGTATCCTGTCCTTGAAGGTGCCTGGCTCGCCCTCGTCAGCGTTGCAGATTACATATTTCTGCATGTCTCCCTTTGCAACAAAGGACCACTTCATTCCGGCCGGGAATCCTGCCCCGCCGCGTCCCCTGAGACCCGCGTCCTTGACAACAGATATTACGTCCGCAGGCTTGCATTCCTTAAGGGTCTTTTTCAGGCCGTCATAACCGCCGGCCTTGAGGTAGCTGTCAACGCTTCCGGGATCAACAGTACCGATATCCGCAATCAGCCGTTTTGTCTGCCTGTCATCATCAATAATACATGCTGCAGCGTATGTTTCAGGACCGCAGTCCGATACGAATGAAGGCTCTTTCTTCTTATAGCTATCAAATATTTTCTTGAGGCTTTCCTTTGTCAGGTTGCCGTGAATATCATAGTTTACCATCATTGCAGGCGCGACTGAGCTTACACCCAGGCATTCACACCCCTCCAGGTGAAAAAGCCCGTCACTGGTGGTTTCTCCCGGCTTGATTCCAAGGTATTCCTCAATGAAGTCAAACACGTCACGGGCGCCCATTATATGGTCCGGTCCGGACTTTGAAACCCGGATCAGGAATTTCGCCCTGGGGTGTTTTTTAAACATTGTGTAGAAATCCACGAATCCCGCCACATTGCTTTCAGGTATGTTCATGATACCCGCGAGTGCCTGGAGCGTTTCCTTGTCAACCTGGTTATTACCGGAAAGAGTTTCCAGTTCCCTCATGATGAGCATGAGGTTTTCCTGGTCATTGCCCCACTTTTCCACTACATTCTGTATGTCATTTATCTGTATCATTATCATACCCTCCTTACACCGCTACTTTTTCTATTTTACAGGCGCAGACCTTGTATTCCGGTATCTTGCACCCGGGATCAAGTGCGTCAATGGTCAGCTTATTGGCGCAGGCCTCGTAAAAATGGAAGGGTATAAACACCACGTTGGCCTTGGGCCTTTCCGTGATCTTTACTTTTAACCTGATGCTTCCCCGACGCGTTGAAACCGCGACAAGTTCACCATTTTGAAGGTCATAGTTTTTAGCATCATTTACACCGATTTCAATGTAAGCCTCAGGCGCCATTGCATCCAGTATCCGGGAATTACGGCTCATTGTGCCGGTGTGGAAATGCTCGAGCATTCTTCCGGTTGTAAGAATTACCGGGTATTCCGGGTCCACGTCTTCCGCTGGAGGCGCGTATTCAAGCCCGCTCATGAGGCCGAGGCCGCGCGCGAACTTGTCCCTGTGGAGATACTGTGTGCCGGGGTGGTCCTCAGATGGACACGGCCACTGTATGAGTTCCTTTTCAATACGGTCCCATGTTATGCCCGCGTATGAGGGTGTCACGGTCCTGATCTCCTCGAAGATCTCTTCAGCATTATCATACTTCCACGCGTGACCCATCCTGTTGGCGAGCTGAGTGATGATCCACCAGTCTTCCCTGTTATCTCCGACCGGTTCAACAACCTTATGCATGAGCTGCACGCGTCGTTCAGTGTTCGTGACTGTTCCTTCCTTTTCAAGGAAGGCGAAACCGGGAAGTACCACGTCCGCGTACTGGGCTGTTTCAGTGAGTACAATGTCCTGTACAACAAAGAAGTCAAGGGCCTCAAGAGCCTCAATAACGTGGTGCTGGTTGGGATCTGACATTACCGGGTTTTCACCCATCACGTACAGGGCCTTCACGTCACCGGCAAGAGCCGCGTTCAGTGATTCCACTATTGTCAGTCCCGGCTTAAGGGAAAGACCGTTCACTCCCCAGGACTTTTCAAACTTGTCCCTTACAGCCTCATCAGGCACCTTCTGGTATGCGGGGTATACAGCGTTCAGGGCCCCCATGTCGCATGCGCCCTGTACATTGTTCTGTCCCCTGAGCGGGTTCACGCCGCCGCCCGCTACTCCCAGGTTGCCGAGAAGCATCTGGAGGTTGGCGCAGGACTTGACATTGTTGACCCCGGTCTTGAACTGCGTGATTCCCATGCAGTAGTAAAGGGCCATTGGTGATGCCTTTGCGAGAATAATCGCGGCTTCAACGATCTTTTCAGGATCATCAAGTCCGCATATCTCTGCCGCATATTCAGGTGTGTACTTTTTAACAGTCTCCTGCAGCTCCTCAAAGCCCTCACACCTGTTTTTAACATATTCAGCATCATGCAGACCCTCTCTCAGGATCACGTGCATGAAACTGTTCAGTATTGCGATATTTGTTCCCGGTTTTATCTGCAGATGGACGTCAGCGTATTTTGACATCTCAATTTTACGGGGATCAACAACAACGAGCTTTTTGCCGTTTGTGATCACCTCTTTCTTTATCATTGATGCTATTACCGGGTGATTTTCAGTCGTGTTGGACCCGATTATAAGGAATGCCTCTGAATCGGGGATTTCACGGATAGAGTTAGTCATTGCTCCTGAACCGAGTGTTGACGCCAGACCGGCGACAGTGGAGCTGTGTCATAACCGGGCGCAGTGGTCGACATTGTTGGTGCCGATTACCGCCCTCATGAATTTCTGAAGAAGATAGTTTTCTTCGTTTGAGCATTTTGCGGATGAGAAGCACATCAGTGAATCAGGGCCGCTCTTTTCCTTGATGTCGGAAAATTTAGACGCTACCAGGTCGAGAGCCTCGTCCCATGACGCTTCCTGAAGTTCGCCATCCTTACGGATAAGCGGAGTAGTAAGACGCTTGTTTCCCTGGACAAAGTCGAAACCGAACCTTCCCTTGACACAGAGATGGCCTTTGTTGGGACCGGCATCATTTCCAAGTGCCTTTACAAGCTGCCCTTCTTTATTCTTGTAAAAATCGATCTTGCAGCCTACACCGCAGTAAATACATATGCTTGATTCCTTTTCGAGCTCCCATGCCTGCCCTCTTCCAAGGACCTGCTGGAATGAAAGAGCGCCCGTGGGGCACATCTGCACGCATGTCCCGCAGGATACACATGAAGAATCACCTAACATTTCATTGATGTCAGCTGTGAGGTGAGCGTGACCGCCCCTGCCGGCGAAACTCCATACATTTTTGAGCTGGATTTCAGCGCATGCTTTTACGCACCTTCCGCACAGGATACATCTGTTTTCGTTTCTCTTGAGGCCTAAACTTGACTCGTTGTCAATGGGGCGCTCATTTTTGGGGAATTCAGAACCGGATGGTTCTATCCCGTAGCGGTAACATAGAGACTGGAGCTCACAGTCGCCATTTGCATCGCAGTAAAGACAGTTATGGTCTCCCTCAGCCAGGAGAAGCTCAAGTATACCCCTGCGAATTTCAATAATCTCTTCATCCTCAGTTTCAACCTTCATGCCGTCTCCGGCCGGTTCAGTACAGGATGTCTTCAGCATCGAATCATTTATCTTTACGATACATATCCTGCATGCGCCTGTTGTACTGATTTTCTCATGATAACACAAAGTGGGGATATAGATACCATTCTCGCGGGCGACTTCGAGAATGGTCTGCCCTCTTTGCCCATTAACCTCTTTCCCGTCAATTGTCAGCGTAATTGAACCATCACTCATGTCCTACTCCTGTATTTGTGAATGTTTTCACAATATCATATACTTACACACATATTTAAAGCATTTTATTTCACGAAGTCGCTGTCAACGAAAATGTGATAAATCATCCAAAAAAATTCGTATTTAGAGTATATTCAAAATTATAATATCAATATACCCTATAAATGTCTAATCTCTTCTTAAACATTGGCAGACATGTACAAACCAATCCTTTTTGTTCACTATAAATATTTCAATTAAAAAATTTAATGCCCGGAAAAATCATATTTGACTGCTGCAGGGGAGAAGAATATTCTTGCACATTCCGGGGAATTTGTATCCCGAAAACACGATTGCGTCAAACCGGAGTTTCCAATGTGCCTTGCTGTACCCATGAAAGTCCTTCGAATCAATGAAAACCGCGCAGTGGTTGAAGACCACGGCATAGAGATAGAGGCTGGCACAGTCCTCTGCCCTGATGTTAAGGTTGATGACATGGTGCTTGTTCACGCTGGATTTATCATTGAAAAACTGGACCTGGATGAAGCCAGGGCCATAGAGGAGGCATGGGAGGAGTATTACCGTACTCCTGAAGCCTGAACCGGACAGCATGCATCCACATCTGCCGGCTCCTCTCCTTTCTGAAGTTGATCAATCATTCTGTGCACACAGCACAGCGCAGCTTCAAGATTTTCCACAGCGCGCGCTGAAATTCCTTCACCAAAATTCCAGATGTACCCGCTTATCGCCACCATATATGCCTGGACGTGTATTCCGAAAAGGTCCTCGCACAGTGCAAGCACAGAGCCGGGATTCATGGCATGGGTTGTAAATGATATTTCCAGGGAGGGTTCCAGGCGGGAACATTTGAACGATGCGTCAGAGCCTGTTGCAGCATCTGCAAATATTACTGCGTCATACCCGGATACAGCTATTGAGTCCTCGATATTCAGCTGGTAGCTGCATTCTGTGTCAACGCCTTCCCGCCCCTCTGATTCAATCCTTCCGGCAAGGGCCGGACCCAGGCCGTCATCCCCCCGGCCCGGGTTACCGTAACCGTATACCAGTATCTTCTTTCTATCCATTCTCACCTGCGCACAATACTTAATACCCTGCCGGTATGGTCAACCAGTGATACCTCGAGCGGCATCCTGCCGACCGCGTGGGTCGCGCAGCTGAGGCATGGATCATATGCACGTATAGCCATTTCCACCCTGTTCATCATACCTTCAGTTATTTCAGGCTCCCCTGTAAAGACCCTGTCTGCCACGAATCTGACCGCCCTGTTCATGGGCTCATTGTTGTTTGTTGTGGAAACAATAAGGTTCGCCATCTCAATCTGGTCGTTGTCATTTACACGGTAGTGATGAAAGAGTGTGCCACGCGGGGCCTCGAGAATACCCACACCTTCATTTACCCTTGTACCTGCAGTAACAAGGTCGTCACCCTGCAGGTCAGGATCATTGAGCAGTTCCTTCATCATTTCAGCGGCATGAAGGGTCTCAATTAGCCGCGCCCAGTGCATGTGCATTGACATGTTGTTCGGCTTTCCGCCCGTATAGGCCCTGAATTCTTCAAACTCCTTCTGAGCAAGGGGTGAGGGTATAAAATCACATGTATTCAGGCGCCCCAGGGGCCCCACTGTATACCATCCGTCCTCCTTGCCCATTGACCGGAGATAGGGGAACTTCATGTAACTCCAGGAGCGCACCTCCTCCCCTATATGTTCAAGATAGTCCTGGCAGTCCACATCATCAAGTATCCTTTTCCCGTCAGCATCAACAGCCCTGAGTACGCCGTGGTAAAGGTCCATTGCGCCGTCCTTTCTCACCATGCTCAGGTGGCTTGACGGGAACACTGAGAAATTGTCCACCATGTCCCTGTTCTTTGAGTGGTAGTCCCTGAAAAAGCTGACCGCGTCCTGTGACCACCTGATCATGTTATCAATATTCATCGGCTCCTCGCC
>Ga0272442_10006168_pt1 | contig 15879 bp, 15 predicted proteins | sample SSMForm2O_FD_200262 | JGI IMG/M metagenome (GOLD analysis project Ga0272442, IMG submission 200262) | Marine sediment archaeal communities from Little Sippewissett salt marsh, Falmouth, MA, United States - SSM-Form-2O | ecosystem: Environmental > Aquatic > Marine > Wetlands > Sediment ...
CCACCCAGCGCCGGCACGATGAGGCCGTGTCGCGCAACTTCGCCGAAGACATCATCGAGGCCTTGGGCAAACACCGCATCCGCCGTCACCTCGAGGGCCCGTGGATACGTTCACAGATCCGCAGAAGCGGCGGGCGCGTGTACGTGGTCGCCGTGTTGCGCAACACGATGATTCCCACCAAGGTCCTCATCGAATGCGCCAACATCAAGAACGCCACCGATTGCAGCCGCATCGCCAATCCCGAGTGGCGCCAGTCCTTCGCCCAGGCCTACGTCGACGCGCTGAAGACCTACTACGGATCCTGAGCTTCTTCCACACCGGCTTAGGGCGAATGGGCTTCAGATCAGCCCGAGCCGCTCGAGAATGGCCTCGAGTGGGGTGAACTTCTGCGGGAGCATGGGCGTCAGGGGCAGTCGGAGCACGTTCTCGATGTGCCCCATGCGGGCCAGGGCGGCCTTGACGGGCATCGGGTTGGTCTCGATGAACAGGCCCTTGAACAGCGGCAGCAATTCGTAGTGGATCTCGCGGGCCGCATCGAGGTCGCCCAAGGCGCACTGGGCGCACATCGCCGCCATTTTCGACGGCACCACGTTCGCCGCAACCGAGATCACGCCCGCGGCCCCGACCGCCATCATGGGCAGCGTGAGGCCGTCGTCCCCGGAAAGCACGGTGATGTCGCATCGATGGATGATGTGGGAGACCTGGTCGACGCTGCCGGCGGCCTCTTTGATGGCCACGACGTTGGGGATCGCGCTCAGTTCGGCGACGGTCTCGGGCAGCATGTTGGTTCCCGTTCGACTGGGGACATTGTAGAGGACGATCGGAATCTCGACGGCCTCGGCGATGCTTCGGTAGTGGGCGATCTGCCCGGCCGGCGTCGGCTTGTTGTAGTAGGGCGTGATCAGCAAGGCGGCGTCCGCGCCTACGTCGGCCGCGTAAGCAGTCAACGACAGCGCTTCCTGGGTGCTGTTGGAGCCGGTGCCGGCGATCACCGGCACGCGGCCGGCCGCCCGCTCGACCACGAAGCGGATGCACTGGCGCTGCCCCTCATGCGTGAGGGTGGCGGCCTCGCCGGTGCAGCCGCACGGCACGATGGCGTTGGTTCCCTGCTCGATGTGCCAATCGACCAGACGCCCGTAGGCATCGAAGTCCACTTCGAAGGTGCTCTTGAATGGGGTCACCAGTGCGACTATCGATCCGCTGAACATGGTCGTCCTCCTTGCCTGGTGTCACCGATCGCGGAAATCGCGCTCGACGCCCGCGCCACTAGAACGGCGCATTGTCCTCTTCGTCATCCTCGTCACCGTAGAAGCCGCCCTCGGCCGTGGCCTCATCCACCGTGATGCCGCCCTCGACCGGGCTTTCGAAGCGCTGCATGTCTCGGAAGAACAGCAGGTCGAGCCTTCCGGTGGGCCCGTTGCGCTGTTTGGCGATGTCAAGCCGGATCAGGTTGTCGTCCTCGGCCTCGTCCTGCTGCCCTTCGCCACGCTGCTTATGGGCGGGCTTCCTGTAGAGCATCAGCACGACATCCGCGTCCTGCTCGATAGAGCCGGACTCGCGCAGGTGGGACAGCTTGGGAATGCCGCGGTCGTCCTTCTCCACCTCGCGACTCAGTTGCGACAGGGCCAGCACCGGGATGTGGAGCTCGCGGGCCAGGCCCTTGATGCCGCGTGAGATCTCCGAGATCTCGACTTGGCGGTTCTCGCTGCGCCGGGACGTGCGCGGCGCGTTCATCAGTTGCAGGTAGTCGATGATCACGAGTTGGATGTCGTGCTGGGCCATGTGGCGGCGCGCCTTGGACCGGATCTCGAGAATCGAGATGTTGGCCGTGTCATCGATGAAAATGGGCGCCGGATACACGCGGCCCGCGGCCGGGGTCAACTTGCCCATGACTTCCTTGGCCAAGAAGCCGGCGCGCAGCCATCTCGAGTTGATCCGCCCTTCCATGCACAGCAGGCGCTGAGTGAGCTGTTCTTTGGACATTTCGAGGCTGAAGAGCAGCACGCCTTTGTTGTTGTCGATGGCGACGTGTCGCGCGATGTTGAGGGCCAGCGCCGTCTTGCCTACCGAGGGCCGTGCGGCCAGGATGATCACGTCGGAGGGTTGTAGGCCGGACAGCAATTCGTCCAGTTTCTCGTAGCCGGTCTCGAGACCCGAGATGCCGCTGTGGGCTTCGATGAGGTGCTGAATCCGTTCGACGGCCTCGTTGACGAGTTGGCCGACTTGCCAGACCGGGTTGAGCTCGCGCGCCTGGGCGATGGCGAAGATGTCGGACTCCGCGGCGTCCAGGATCTCGGCTGGCTCGCCCTGGTGCTGGTAGGCCGAGCCGACGACCCGTGTGCATGTGGTGATGAGCCGGCGCAGGATGGCCGTGTCCAACACGATCTTCGCGTAGTGTTCGACGTTCGCCGAGGTCGGCACAGCGCTGGTCAGCTCGCCCAGGTAGCTGATGCCCCCGAAGTCGTCCTTGTGACCGTCGCGCTTCAACTCTTCGATCAGCGTGACCTCATCTACAGGCTGGCCCTGGCGAAACAGCTTGAGGGCCGCCGCGTAAATGTGCTGGTGGGCGGGCACGTAGAAAACGTCGCCGGGGGTCTCGCCGAGGACCTCGATCGCCAGGCCCACGGCTTCCTGGTTGAGCAGCATGCCCCCGAGGACCGCCTGCTCCGCCTCGATGTTCTGCGGCGGAACGCGGTCTATATTCGGACGGGGCTCCTGGCGGGCAGCCACCTCAGGCCGTCGCCTCCTCTTCGGTGGGGGTGACCCAGACTTTGACCGTCGCCTCGATGCCGCTCGCCAGCCGCACGGGCACGGCGAAAATGCCCAGCGATCGGATGGGCTCCTCGAGCACAATGTCCTTGCGGTCGATCGGATGGCCCATCTCGCCGAGTCTCTCCGCGATCTGGCCTGAGGTCACCGAACCAAAGATACGCTCTTCTTCGCCTGCACGCGCGTGGATCTCGACCGTGACCTCGTCGAGTTTGCGGCCCAGGTCCGCGAGCATGGCGCGCTGCTTCTCCTCGCGCCTGCGGATGATGCGCGTCTCGTGGTCGATCTGTTTGGCTGTGGCCGAGTCCGACTGCACGGCCAGCTTGCGCGGCAGCAGGTAGTTGCGGGCGAAGCCGTCCGCCACGTTCACCTCGACCCCCATCTTGCCCACATTCGCCACGTCCTGACAAAGGATGACCTTCATGCGATACCTCTCTTCCCAATGATGTGCGCGGGCCGTAGGGGCCGCTCCGCGTCCGTGTCTACTCTTCGTTGTTGCCGCTGCCCGGGCCGCCGGCCAGCCACTGGCGCCTTCGCTCGGCCAGTCCGTCCGCCGCTTTTCGAACGTTCCACCAGGTGTCAAACAGGCCGATGCAGCACAGCATCGGCTGCACGCCGCCGGCCAAAAGCAGCACGCCGACGGCCGCGTAGGCCAGGAAGCTGGGGCGCAAGACGTCGAACGCGTAGATCACGATCGACAGCCCATTCAGCCAGTACAGCGCGGCCAGGGCGATGGCCGTATTCCATGAGACCACGCTGAGCGAGGACTCGAGCCATCGGTAATCGGCAAACCAAAACACGGCCGCGCCAATGGCCGCCCATACCAGCCACTCCGACACCCGCATCGTACGAAAGGAGCCGCGCAGGCCCTGGATGCCCGCCCAGCGCCGCAATAGCACGGCGGCCGCGGACAGGGCCGCGCAACCGGCCGCGAGGATCGACCACAGCAGCGTGCCTACGCATACGTCCGGCCAGTGGTCTCTCACCCATTGCATGGCCTCGACATGCTGTTCGATCCGTGGAGTCTCGCCGCCCTTGCCCTCGAGGAGCAACTGCCACTCCGCGATGGTCCCGTCGAAAAAGGCGCGGGAATACGCCTGCCACTCGGCCCACGACGCGAGCACGCCGCCAATCACCACGGCACACACGAGCGTTGTCGCCGCCGTGAGCGTGCGGGCGTATGTCCAGCGGCGCACGAGGCCCACGCCCAGCAGCAGGCCCACCGAGGCCAGCAGGGCATAGGTGACCCCGGCCTGAAACGCGCCCACCGACCACCACCCGGCCACGGCCGCGCAGGCCACCAAGCCCAACGCCTGGTTCACTCGCCCCCGCACCAGATATACGGCGATGGGAACGGGGAACAATGCGATCCCCACGTAATTCAAATGCAGTCGCGAGGCGGTCACGCACGCCAGGAACAGCGCACCCGCGGTCACTAGGTAGCTCATCATGGCCCGCACTCAAGCGTTGAAGAATCCGGCGCCGCCCGCAGCGCCGGCGGATCGTCGATTTGCGCGCGGCCAGCCGCCGCCGGTCTCAGTCCGCGGCGTAGGGCAGCAGCGCGATCTGCCTGGCGAGGTTGATGGCCCGCGTCAGCATGCGTTGGTGCTTGGCCGTGGCGCCCGTGATCCGGCGCGGGATGATCTTGCCGCGCTCGGTGACGTAGTGCTTGAGCATTGCCACGTCCTTGTAGTCAATATACTCCACGCGGTCGACCGTCAACCGGCACACCTTCGTCCGGGATGACCGCTTCTTCTTCTTTCTCTTCTTCGCGCTCGCCTTCACTTTGGCTGCTCTGCGCATCTATGCGTGACTCCTCTCCATCGGCTGCTCAATCAGAATGGAATATCGTCTTCGGCCGGCGGCTCTTCTTCTCGCCCGGCCGGTCGCTCCGGCTCGGCCGGCGCCGGGCCCGTCGGCCCCGAGCCCCGGTCGGACCAGGCCAGTTCCTGGATCCGCCAGGCCCTGACCTCAATCTTGGATCGTTTCTGCCCGGTCTGCTTGTCTTCCCAAGAATCTTGCTTCAGCGCGCCCTCGACGACGATAGGGCTGCCCTGGCGAAGCCGCTCGCCGAGATACTCAGCCTGCTTGTCCCATGCCGTCACGTCGATGAACACGGTGTCCTCCCGGCGTTCGCCGTCGCGGCCCCGGAAGTGCCGGCCCACGGCCAGGCCTATCTTGCACACGGCCGTTCCCGAAGGGATGTAGCGCAGTTCCGGGTCGCGCGTCAGGCGTCCGGAAAGAACGACATGGTTTATCTCGGGCATTCGCAGGTCGGCCATGGCTAGCTCCCCTCAATGTATGGGCCCTGGACCTTCAGGCCTCTGGCACTTCCCCGCCTTTGTCGTTGGCGTTTTCGTCGGCTTTCTGGCTGGCGTCGTCGTCGGCTTTCTGGCTGGCATCTTCGTCGCTTTTCTCGGCGCCCCCGGGCGCGCCCACCGCCTTCACCGGCTCCCTTGCAGGTCTTTCAACCCTACGCCTTTGGCCCGCGGCCACGCTGCTGCGGATCTCGGCCTCTTTGCGTTGCTGTTGCCGTTCCTCGAGCCGCAGTGTGTGTTCGTCGAAGTGCAGCAGCAGATGGCGGATGACCTTCTCGGCAAGGCGGAAGTGGCTCTCGATGCGCTGCACGAGGGCCGGCAGGCCTTTGAAACGCAACAAGACGAAGTAGCCGTCGCCGCATTTGCCGACCTTGTACGCCAACCGCCGCTTGCCCCAGATCTCCCCCTTCACCACCTCGCCGCCTCCGTCCGTCACCAACGACTCCAACTGCCGCGCCATCGTCTCCACTTCTTCTTCCGGCACATCCGGATGGATGATGTACAACGTCTCATATACCCTGAGTTCATCCGTAGCCAATGCGTCTACCTCCGTTGCTGCAAGAACCGTTCGGCTGTTGGGTGAAAAGAACGCAAGACAGTTCATAATATCAAACAAACGGATCGGGCTCAAGTTTTTCTTGCGGCGCCGCAAAGGCCCCTTGACTCTTCTCTATTGAGGGGATACACTCCACGCCTTGTGTATGGCGGCCGACGAAACGAAAGAAGTGCACTAACGTGAGCAAGATGCAACTGAAGCCCCTCGATGGCTATAGCCCGCTTCCCGGGCCCGTCGTCCTCGTCATTATGGACGGGGTCGGCCTGGGCAAGGGCGATGAATCGGACGGCGTCCACCTGGCCCACACGCCCGTGTTGGACGCCCTGTTGGGTGAGCCCCTGTATAGGCAACTGCGGGCGCATGGCACGGCGGTCGGCCTGCCGAGCGACGACGACATGGGCAACTCGGAGGTCGGCCACAACGCCTTGGGCGCGGGGCGGGTCTTCGCCCAAGGGGCCAAGCTGGTCAACGAGGCCATCGCGTCCGGCGCCCTCTTCGAGGGCAAGGCATGGAAGACCGTGGTCGAGCAGGCCTACGAGGGCGGCACGCTCCACTTCATCGGCCTGCTGTCGGACGGGAACGTCCACAGCCACATCGACCATCTGTACGCCTTGTTGGAGCGGTGCCGGGCCGACGGCGTCGAGCGTGTGCGCGTGCATCCGCTGCTCGACGGCCGCGACGTGGGTGAGAAGAGCGCCCTAACGTATATCGGCCCGCTCGAAGAGCGCCTCGCCGCCCTGACCCAAGGCGGGTTCGACTACCGGATCGCCTCGGGCGGCGGGCGCATGGTGACCACGATGGACCGCTACGAAGCCGATTGGCAGGTCGTCGAGCGCGGGTGGAAGGCCCACGTACTGGGAGAAGGCCGGGCATTTTCGTCCGCAGCCGAAGCCGTCCACACGTATTATGCAGAGGACCCCACAATCACCGACCAATACATGGACAGCTTCGTGGTAGTTCAGGACGGGGCGCCGGTGGGCCCTATCCGGGACGGTGACGCCGTTGTGTACTTCAACTTCCGCGGCGACCGGGCCATCGAGATCTCGCGGGCCTTCGAGGAGGCGGCCCTGGACACGTTCGACCGCAAGCGGGTGCCCGACGTGTTCTACGCCGGCATGATGCAGTACGACGGGGACGCCCACATCCCGTCGAGCTTCCTGGTCGAGCCGCCCGCCATCGAGGGCACCATCGGCCAGTACCTGTGCGCCCAGGGGGTGCGGTCCTTCGCGGTCTCGGAGACCCAGAAGTTTGGCCACGTGACCTACTTCTGGAACGGCAACAATTCCGGCTACATCGACGAGACACTCGAGAACTACGTCGAGATCCCCTCGGATATCGTCACCTTTGACCAGCGGCCCTGGATGAAGTCGGCCGAGATCACCGACGCCGTCCTCGAGGCCATCGCGTCAGGGCAGCACGATTTCATACGCCTCAACTATCCAAACGGCGATATGGTGGGCCACACCGGAATCGCCTCCGCGGTTCGGATTGCCGTCGAGGCCGTCGACCTGGGACTGAGCCGCTTGGCGCCGGCCGTGGAAGCGGCCCAGGGGGTCCTGGTCGTCACGGCGGACCATGGCAACGCCGACTGCATGTTCACCGAGAAGGCCGGCAAGCGAGAGCCTATGGTCGCCCACACGCTCAACCTCGTCCCCTTCATTATCAAGGACTACTCGGGCGCCAATCGGATCGCCCTAAGCCAAGTGGCCACTCCCCGCCTGAGCAACGTGGCGGCCACGGTGTGCAACCTACTGGGTTACGAGAAGCCCGACGAATACGACGAGTCTCTGGTAACCGTAGGGTGAAAAGGCAAGGGCGCGGCCCTCGATGCTGCGCCCTTGCGCGCCGATCATGGCCAGCCGGCTACCTAGCCCACGCCGTCGAGGCCCTCGACGCGGACCTCGCCCGACTCGCTGATACTGAAGGTGCGTATGCCGGAGCGCCCCGGCGTCACCGGAGCCGCCACGAGCGTGAACGTGTCGTTGGTCAGGTCGGTCATGTTGAATGTGTATTCATTTCGGACGACGTCCTGGTTCCACAGGCCGTCCAGGTAGGGCGCCGCCCCATCGCCTGCGGTCAACTCCTCGAGCTCTCCGTAGCGCAGATTGACCGTGTTGAATGCTATCTGGGCGGTGCAGACGGTGCGCAGGTTCTCGACGGCCACGGCTTCATTCGTTTGTATCCGCTGGCGCATCAACGCCGGAAACGCCAGCGCCGCCAGCACCGAGACAATCTCGACCACAATCATCATTTCAATGAGCGTAAAGCCTGAATCGTTCGTTCTCCTCATCGCGGGCGCCTCCGTCCAGCCCCCATGTCGTGGGTATCTGCAGGGGCGTTCGGATTCTTATGGCCATGCATCGGGTGCCTCGCAGGATGGCGGGCCGCTCTCGGCGGCACGTGCGTGGTGCCGTGCGTCGGCGCCGTTCACCTCGCTGGTCAGGGCTTCGAAGTCCCTGAAGGTGACTTGCCGCGCTCGAGGCCGGTCCGGCCTCCCCGGTCGTGCGCACGTTCTCCATGGCGGCCGCCCTCGGCCGGGCCACCCATCCGTATCTTCAACTGTCTGCCAAAAACACAACCGGCGGCGAGGAGGGGCCTCCTCGCCGCCGGTCTGCTACGTGCTCAACTGTAGGCTGCGCCGTGAGGCGCTCGGTCTATTCGCCGATCGGGGTGCTGCTGTCGTCAGCCGCGGCGCCCACCGCGTATCGGATCACGCCCGAGCAGTCCGTGAAGAACTGACGGTTGCCTGTGGTGCCTACGGTCGACGGGTCCGCGTTCGTCGAGAAGCAGTCGGCGTCACCGCCCATCGTGTAGTCATAGCCCTGCTTCGTCGCGGTCCAGTCACCATCGAGGAACGGTGGCGTGGCGGTCGTCATCGAGTCGAAGTCTGCGGAGTAGGCGTTGTTCGCGGAGTGGTAGGCGACCTGAGCACCGCACACCGTGCGCAGGTTGCCGATGGCGGCCGACTCGTTGGACTGCATGCGCGAGCGCAGCAAGTTCGGAATCGCGATCGCGGCGATGATCGCGATAATCGCCACAACGATCATCAACTCAATCAGCGTGAAACCAGAATTCTTTTTCATGTGTGTACCCTCCAATTTGGTTCATACCCAAGACCTAGACACCCAAGGACCCCCGCAGGGGAGCCCCTTCACTCGATTCAACTGTCGTGCTCCTCTAGTGGCAACTTGCGTGCCAGGCGCACACGAAGATGGCAAGTTGCTGCAAATAAAAGATTTGGGATAAGGCACCCCTTCTGATGCCTGAATCTGAGGGGGCCAAATCGCGACGGGATGTGACGGCAAGTGACGTTTTTTGTCACCCATGAGGGGTTTTCTGCATTTGCGTGCCCGGAATGCAGGAGTGGGGCGCCACAATGCTTCCCCAAACGGCTGCGTGTCCTGGTCGCGTCGCGCCGCTCGCAAGCCGTCTCGGCGGGCTTGACCGGCTCACAGCAGGGGTTTAGACTGCCTTGGCCGGGTGCTCACAGAGCCCCCCGGCCGAGACGGACTTCCTCGTTCTGGGTCGTCGCGTGTCCTACTGATTGGATGCGCACAGGGCCGTCGGCAAGGTTGACCATGGACGAACGGCAGCTAGTAGTCCTGGCGCAGCGGGGCGATGCCGATGCCTTCACGGCGTTGGTTAAACGCTACTACGGCATGGTGTACGGCTTGGCCTACGCGCATGTCCACGCGCGCCCCGCGGCCCAGGACCTCGCCCAGGAGGTATTCCTGCTGGCGTGGGCCAATCGGTCGCGACTCAGGCACCCCGAGGGATTTCTTATGTGGATTCGTAGAATCACGCGCAACTGCGCACTCAACTGGCTGCGGAGCGAGGGCTACCGGCGAGACCTGTCCGGGCGCCTTGCACGAGACCTTGCGGAGACATCGAGCAACGCCCCTGCCGCTGTCGCCCACCTGGAACACGAGGAGCGCCAAGCCAAAGTGCGCGAGGGCCTCCAGCAGCTTTCGCCCAAGCTCCGCGAAGCCATGGTGGTCTACTACCTCGAGGGCAAGTCCGCGCGAGAGACGGCCGAGGCGCTGGGCGTGAAGACGGAGACGCTGCGGAAGCGGCTGGTGCTGGGCCGTTCGCAACTGCGCGCCTACTGGCAATCGGACGATGAAGACGAGCTCAAGGCGGCCCTTCCCCCCATTCCGCCCAATGGCCCGAACCGTGTGACCATGGCGCTCAGCGCCGGTCCGGCCGTGCCCGCCTTAGGCAGATACGCCTCTGGGTCCGGCATCCGCCTGTGGCTCGACCATATTGCCCACGGCGGCTCCCTGCGCTTGCAGGACGCTGCCTGGCTCCTGGCGGCCCATATGAAGGCCGCCGCGGTGGGACTTGTGGCCGCCGCGGTGGTTCTGACCGGCGCCACTTGGTTCGCCTACCGCAATACCGGCGACTTCGGCGCCGCACACGCGCCGGCCTGGGGAACGGCCTCCCAGGCCGATGATGTCAAGAAAGGCATCGGCGTGTTTTCGCACAAAGTCGCTTCCAGCCCAGTGGGTCCCCACTACTTCGTCCTGGCCGTCGTTTCGGACTCGCCGGCCGCGCAGGCCGGTCTGCGTCGGCTCGACCGGATCGTCGCCGTCGACGGCGTGCCGCTGACCGAGGACTTCGAAGAAAACCGGCGGCGCGTACTCGGACTCGCGGGCGCCGAGGTCCGGCTCACGGTGCTGCGGGCGCAGACCGGCGGCCGGCCTCCGAAAGAACTCCAGTTCGTGCTCACGCGTGGGACCGAGTAACGGCTTTGGCCGCGTCGGTCGCGGCGGGGGGTTCCTCTCTGAAGAACAGCGCCATGGCGCCGGCCAAGGCCACCGAGAGCGCCGCATACACAATCCAATAGCGCCGGAAGTCAATGCCGGCCGTGCCCGGACCGGTGAGCCACTGGGCCACGCAGCCCGCGGACAGTAGCCCGGCCAGCGTGCCGAAGCCCGTGATGAAGATCGTGAGGATCTGCTGCGCCCCCGCCCGGGTCTGGGGCGTGCTGTGCTGCTCGACGTAGAGGTAGGCCGTCGTGAAGTAGAGGGCGTAGCAGAAGCCGTGCAGGCCGATGCCGAAGACGACCAGTGGGACCGGGTGGCCGTAAGCGAACAAGGTGTAGCGAAGCGCCTGGGCGAGCAGGCCCAAGATCATGGCGCTCTTGATACTGATCCGCGTCAAGCACAGGCCGAGCAGGCCGAGCACGAAGATCTCGGATATCTGCCCTACGCTCATGGTGGGCATGATGTGCTGGTTCTCGAAGCCAATGCGGCTGAGAAAGGGGCTCATGCCGTAGTAGTAGACTTGGTGCATCATGCTCGCCGCCACCGTGAATACGCACAGCCACACAAGACTCGGGCGCGCGAACACCTTCAGCGCCTGCCAATACATGACCGACCCAGGCCGGCCCCCGTGGACGTCCGACCGCGGCAGCGTCAGCGAGAAGACGCCGAGCGCGCCCGAGGCCAACGCGGACACATACAGCGCGTGAGGCAGGCGCTCCGCGCCGCCGCCGCGCAGCCACAGCAGGCTGAATGCCCACGCGACCGCCACCCAGCCGGCCGTGCCCCACATGCGGATGCCGCCGAAGTCGCGCCTGGCGTCGGGCACATGGTGCAAGGCCACCGTGTTGGTCAGGCCGAAAGTGGGTGTGAACAGCAGCCCATACACGAAGTAGACGCCCAGGAAGCTCCGGAACGTCGTTTGCCGAGACAGCACAAGCATCACGACGCCCGCGAGCAAGTGGCACAGCCCCAGCATCCGCTCCGAGCGGATGAAGCGGTCGGCGACATGAGAGGAAATGAAAGGCGCCACGAAAGCCGCCAAGGCCGGCATGGCCATGATCACGCCCACCTGGTACGGCTCGAAATGCAGATAGTTTTTGAGGTAGTGGCTCAGGATCGGCAGCGTGGCCCCGGGCACGAAGTACTCGAGGAACATCATGACGGACAGGCGCAGTTTCACCGAGCGCGGCACAGGCGAATCCTCTCGACAGTGGTGAGACGGTTGCGAACTGGGGACGGATCATACAGGATCTTGAGACTACCGTCTTCTCGGTCGGTCTCTGTCAGTGAGCGTTGTCTTGAGTGTACACAACTCGATGGCGAGGTTCACCCACTCCTGCGTCCCTCAACTCGCGATAGGCTGCAATCTGCCGTTTGACTTCCCTGGTCCGTCTCTGGCCGAGATGCTTCGTATGCCCTTTGCCGAGGTGGCTGCGGCTTGGCTGGCGCTACGGTCCGCCCCGGCTTCGGGCGGATGGCGAACCTGGGCGCATATCGCCCAAGGCCCCGAGGGCCTGCTTGCTCTTCTCGCTCCTGCGTTCAATCCGGCCCAGCTTGACCTATCCCAACGCCGAGCCCAGAGGCTCGTCGCGTAATGGAATGAATCCTCAGGATCACTCGCATGTGGGACTCACACAGCAAAGAAGGGGGGAGCGGCGGGCCTTGGGAACCCGCCGCTCAGTGCGGGAAGTGTCTGGAACTCGTTATCCGTGTTTCTTGGCGCAAGAGGGTCACGGTTTTGAGTTTCAACCTGAAGCCATAGGGCTGCGGTTGTGGCTCCAGTCCACTCAACTGTGTGAACCATATGGGCCTGGGCTGCGGTAAGGACTCCAAGAGGATTGGAGCCTTTTTGACCTGGCTCACACCCTATAGTTCCAAACACCGAATGACATCTTAGCACAACATATTGTGGTTGTCAAGTCTTTTCTTTGATCGAGGCCAACTTTTTTTCGGCAGGCGAAGAGACTACAAAATGTAGTCGTACCTGGATCAACCCCAACGCATTGATGCCGGTAGCACACGAGCCGCCGAGTGTGCCGTCCTGGCGGGTGCCCACATATAGTAGCAGGCTTGGAAGCGGGCACTTCCTTCCATACTCCAAATTCACGCGGCCCTTTTCAACAATGCGCTGTTCTAGCGCTTTGTTCCGTCGCAGGCCTGTTGAAAGAAACCATAGACCTCGTCGAGCGTGGGTTCGCCGCGCTGGTTCTTGAAGCGGCCGCGGTCGGCAAAGACTTGCTCGGCACACCACCGCAAGCGCGTCGGATCCACCCCCGCGTCACTGGCCGCTGGCGAGACCGCGAGTTGGGCCAGCAACGCGTGAAGCGCGTCGGCAATGGCCCTTGCGGCGTCCGTCGGCGTCGCCTCGCACGGGAATCCGAGGGCGGCTGCGAGGGCGGCGACGGTCTGCGGGGCCTGTCGTGCGTTGTACTGGAAGAGGGGCGTGAGCAGCAGGGCATTGGCAAGGCCGTGAGGGACGCCATGTTCGAGGGTGAAGTAGTAGCCCATGCCGTGCACCAGCGTCGTGCCGCTCTGGGCGATCGTGATGCCGGACAGCATGGCCGCGTACAGCATCCACGCCCGCGCTTCGAGGTCGGTCGCATCCGCCACGGTCCGTGGGAGCCATGTCCTGACGACCCGGCAGGTCTCCAGCGCGGTTATGTCGCCAATCGGGGTGGACTTGCCCGACACCATGCCCTCCATCGCCTGGCTCAGGGCGTCCAGTCCCGTGCTGAGCGTCACCGCGCGCGGCATGGTCACGGACAACTGCGGATCCAGCAAGGCCACGGCCGGGAATATGCCGCGCAGGGTCCGTTTATTCAGGCGTCGGCCTTCGGCCGACGCCGCGCGTCTCTCGACGAGCACGGCGTAGGGCGTGACTTCGCTTCCTGTGCCGGCCGTGGTCGGTGCGGCTGCGACCGGCAAATGCGGGCGCTGCGGCGCCTCGCCAGCCAGATAGGCCTCGCACGTGTCCGGATTGACGGCCAACAGCGCGATCGCCTTGGCGGCGTCCATGGCACTGCCGCCGCCGAGACCAACCACGACGTCGCAACCGCTACCGCGGCACAACGCCGCCCCTTGCGCACAGGTCTCGATCGAGGGATTCTCTTCGACCGCGTCGAACACGACCGCCTCCGCCAGTTGCGCCAACGCACGCTCCAGCGCGCCACTCGCTCGGGCCGAGCGTTTGCCGGTCACGACCAGCGCCTTGCCGCCCAAGGCGCGGCACCGTTCGCCCAACGCACTGAAGCAGCCCACGCCAAGCACGACCTCCGTCGGCATCCAATAGCCAAAAGAGTCCATTCAGTGTCCCAGCCTCTGATTCACAAACCCGGCGAGGTCGAGTTCGTTGCGTTTGGAGCGCTTGAGCAGACGCAAGGCTTTGAGTCCTTCCGCTGAGGTCGGCTCGGCGCTGTAGGCCCGTTGCCACGCAGCCTGTGCGTGCTCGGACTTGCCCTGTTGGTACAGCGCATGGCCCAGGTACATATACGCGCGCGCGTAGGCAAGGTCCATCCCAGCGGCCGCGCGGAATTGCTTCTCGGCCTCGTGATACTCCTTGGCGTTGTAGGCGAGACGGCCCGCCTTGACCAGGCGTACGGCCTTCCGGTGGCTCTTCGCGTTGCCGGCATCAAGACTCAGGGCGTGTTGCAGCTTCTCCGTATCTTTGCGGATGTGGCCGGCGGCACGAGAGGCGGCTTCTTCGCGGCGCAGGACCTTGCCCAGGTGAGCGCGGAGGTTCCTGGCGTAGGTCTTCACGCTTGCGCGAACGTTCCTGGGCATTGTACGCTCCACCGCTGGTCGTCTGCGTCGATCTTAGCACCGTTCCCGCCGCGTCACAATCCGAGCGAACGCCTGCGTGACCGGCTTTGACAACACTCTCCGCCTGAGATAACCTGTGCGCCTCCGCCTGCGGCGCCACGGCGCGCCGGCCGGTCCCATACGATCGGCGCGGCAACCGCGTTGCGTTCAGGCGCCCACTGAAGGGAAGCTGGCCGACGCTACGCGAATGACGATGCAGTTGGAATTGACCTGGCGCGACGCCGAGACGTTGCGCGGCGAACTCGAGACGCACATCGGGCGGCCCGTGCATCTTACCGTGACGGACAACACCTCCAGTATGTTGACGGTCAAACGTGCGCGTAACGGTGAGCCCGTGACGGTGCGCCTGCACCACATGTTCCTTTCGGCGAGCCCGGAGGTCCTTCGGGCGCTCGGCGCTTGGATACGCTCGCCGCGGTCGCGCAAGTCCGGCGACGTGGTCAACGCCTTCATCCGCGAGAACACGCATCGGGTCCGGCCTCGTTCGCCAAGGGCGATCCGCCCCGTCACCCGCGGAAGGCGCCACGACCTGGCCCCGCTGTTCGACGAGCTCAACGCCACCGAGTTCGGCAACGCGGTCACCGCATCGATCACGTGGGGCCGGATGCCGCCGCCGCGGCGGCGGCGCTCGATCCGATTCGGCACGTACTGCCCGGCGGAGAACGTGATCCGCATTCACCCCCTCCTCGACCAGGACTTCGTGCCGCGCTACTTCGTGCGCTACATCGTCTTTCACGAGATGCTGCACGCCTTCCTCGGGATCGAAGAGAGCGCGACCGGACGCCGCCGCTATCACACGGCGGCCTTCCGGCGCCGAGAGGCGGCCTTCCCCGATTTCGGACGGGCCGTGGCCTGGCAAGACGCCGCGAAGAACCTCGAACGCCTGCTGCGCCGTTGAACCTGATCTCGCTTGGCGTGGTTGACGGGCCCTGGTGACTTGCGCCATAATGCCGGGCGGCAGTCCATTTCAGTCCCACCCACGTCTGCCGAAGGAGATGCGCCCATGACACGCACGGCCGAGATGAAGAATATGGCCCTTTTCTGCGACTTCGAGAACATCGCGCTGGGTGTGCGGGACGCGGACTATGCGCGGTTCGACGTTGGCAAGGTGCTCGAGCGGCTGTTGCTCAAAGGAAATATCGTAGTGAAGAAGGCCTATTGCGACTGGGCCCGCTACAAGGAATTCAAGGCGTCGATGCACGAGGCCTCTTTCGAGCTGATCGAGATTCCGCACGTCCGCCAATCGGGCAAGAACTCCGCCGATATCCGCATGGTCGTGGACGCGCTTGACCTTTGCTACACCAAGGGCCACGTGGACACCTTCGTCATCATCAGCGGGGATTCCGATTTCTCACCGCTCGTCAGCAAGCTCAGGGAGAACAACAAGACCGTCATCGGCATCGGCGTCAAGAACTCGACCTCGGAGTTGCTGATCGCGAACTGCGACGAGTTCATCTCTTACGACGACCTCGTCGTTCGCCCTCCCCGCCCGCGCAAGAAGGCGGGCGGGAGACAGGCCGTCCGCAAGCCGGCCCGGGGGGGAAAGGGCCAAGTTGCTCATCCGGTGGAGGACAAGAAGCAGCAGGCGTGGGATTTGATTGTCGAGACCTACGAGGCCCTTTTGGAGGAGCGCGGCGAGGAGGAGCTGATC